>Ga0172375_10006835_pt1 | contig 15838 bp, 12 predicted proteins | sample LakKiv1m_FD_114537 | JGI IMG/M metagenome (GOLD analysis project Ga0172375, IMG submission 114537) | Freshwater microbial communities from Kabuno Bay, South-Kivu, Congo - kab_092012_11.1m | ecosystem: Environmental > Aquatic > Freshwater > Lake | place: Democratic Republic of the Congo...
AAGGACGCTTCGGTATCGGATGTCTACGCATTATGGCTCATGCCGTTTCTTTTCACAGGATTCTACTATGGAAGCGACGCCCTAATGGATAAGATTATGAAGAGGAAAAAGAAAGTGAACTATGAATCAAAATTCTTGGATGCCATTAGCCGGAAGATGCGCGAATCGAACGAATTCGTTATCGAAGAATTTCGCAAACTACAAAACGATAGAGTCTTTCAGGATGATTTGAAACGAGCTTACCTTATTTTTCAAAACGGTTGTATTGACGATGCGGGCATCGAGCGTTTGGAGAAAAAATACCGCAAGGATACTCTTGAAAAGAAAGCCATGAGACATGTAGTGGAATATCTTAGAGAAAACAAGAAATTACCTGAAAGTGAATAGGAAAACATATATAAATTTGGTATAATATATATATAGGAGAATCTATTTTTATGAAATGTAGCGGCCAAATAATCAGCCAAGGAATTGCCTGTGGAAAAGCGATATTTCTTACCGCTGTCGATAACTTGACCCCATTAACAAACCTTAATGACCAAGTCGCAATATTCATGAACGCTGTGTCGCTAGCGACCAAACAATTGGATAAAAAGATTCAAGAAACCAAAGCAAGTTATGACGAGAGGATTTCGGAAATCTTCGAGTCTCATAGATTGATAGTTAATGACCCGATACTGATCAAGGATACACTGGCGCTGATCGAATCGGGTTTAAATGCAAAAACGGGGTATGAAAAAGCGGTTGAAAACGTACTTAAAACTTTCGCCAAGATTGAAAACGAATATATGCTTGGAAGAATCGTCGACATTATAGACGCAACTGATCAAGTTAAATCATACCTATTGGGGTCTGCCAACATAGTGACTTCTGAAGATGAAGATACAATAATAATATTGAAGCAACTTAAGCCAAGCATCATCTACTCATTAGCTAGTCTCAACGTAAAGGGCTTCTTATCAGATCATGGATTCTACACACAACACTCAGGTATAATCGCTCGCAAGATCGAAATTCCCGGAATGGTATGTCCGGGAATATCCGAAAGAGTAAAAGAAAACGATAATATTATAGTTGATTCAATCAACGGAGAGATAATGATAAATCCGGAAAAGGATGTTATCAACAGATACAGCAAGGAGGATTTTCGATGAGTTACAAAGCGCTATATAGAATCTATCGTCCCCAAGACTTCGATGAGGTTGCGGGGCAAACTCATATTACAACTACGCTAAGGAATGCTTTAGCCAACGACAAGGTGGCGCACGCCTATCTTTTCAGTGGGCCAAGAGGAACCGGAAAAACTTCGATAGCTAAGATTTTTGCAAAAGCCATAAACTGTGTACACGCACCGATAGATAATCCTTGTAATGAGTGTGAAAACTGCAAAGGCATCCAAGACGGAACAATCAGCGACATCATTGAAATCGACGCCGCCAGCAACAACGGCGTCGATGAGATTAGAGAGATTCGTGACAAAGTAAAATATCTTCCGGGATATGTCAAATATAAAGTTTACATAATCGATGAAGTACATATGTTGTCTACAGGCGCGTTCAACGCCTTACTTAAAACTTTAGAAGAACCACCGGCACATGTGATTTTCATATTGTGTACAACTGAACCTCAAAAGATTCCTTTGACAATTCATTCGCGTTGTCAACGTTTTGATTTCAAGGCAATAACCACAAAGGACATAATATCCAAACTGAATGAGATCATCGAAAAAGAGAATATAAGCATCGATAAAAGTGCATTGCAACAGATTGCTCTTTATGCCGAAGGTGGTCTTCGAGATGCCATCAGCATGTTGGACCAAGCTCGGGCTTACAGCCCTGAGCATATCAGCGAAGAAGATGTCAATCAAATTACCGGCGCAGTGTCGATGGACATGCAGATTAAACTGGCAGAGGGCTTAATTCAGGGAAATTCCACTAAATCAATAGAGATACTAGATAACCTTATTGCCGAAGGTAAAGAAGTCAGGAAAATAACATATAATTTAATTGAGTTTTTCAGAGATATTCTTATGATGAGAAACCTACAAAAGCTTGACGAGAATAATCCGATGTATCAAAATGAGCTATTCATTACCTTGTCAAAAGCTGTCAGCAATCGTAGAACATTCTTCATTCTTGACATACTGAACAAAGTTTTCAACGAAATTAAATGGAGTACAAACCCTAAGATTTATTTGGAACTGGGGTTCATAAAAATAACGGATAATGAGGTCAGTGGCGAGTCAAATCTATTATCACAGCTCGATGATCTCGAGTCAAGAATTACAGAAATCGAAAAAATAAAAGATAACTTAAATGCGCTAAATGAAGCCGCATCTGACTTAAAAATCAAAGAGATAATCAAGGAAGAAACAGAGGAGCAATCCTGTGAAGAGAATGACGTCCTCGAAAACATCGAAATTGATGATGAGCAAGAGGTGTTTAACCCGCCAGTGAATGAAATAGAGGAGATTGAGAAAAAGTTGTGCAATGATATCGACAACACTTACTCAATCGAATTTGTGGAGAAGGTATTAAACAACGCCAACAAGGATGACAAGAATCGACTGATTAACGATTGGAATCGATTACGTCGAAGCGCCACTACAAACGAGGAAAAACACATTGCAGAAATCATGGAGATGGGTAAAATCGTAGCGAGTTCCGTTGATAGCGTAATTATAACATTTCCTAGCGCCGCGATTTGCAATCAACTCATGGCTCCGATTACCAAACCGATTGCCAAGGAAGTTTTAAGGAATCTATATTCACGAGAAATCGACTTCATGGCATTACCTGATGATGTATTCAATGATATTTCGAAAGAGTTCATTGAACTTTGGAGAAAAGGAAGCGACAAATACATTAAACTTTCAAAAATTACTTGCGAAGGGCTGCAAGACGTATCTGGAGATGTAGAAGTCGTAACCGAGGAATTGAAACCGAAAGTCGTTACGGATGCAATCGACCTTTTCGGTGATATCGTAGTAATCAAAAAGTAGGAGGCAGAATATGATAAATCCTCAAATGTTAAAGCAAATCAAAAAAATGCAAGAGGACATTAAAAGAGTCCAGGCCGAAATAAACGCTTCGACTTTCTACGGCCAAGCTGGAGGTTCGGTAGTGAAGGTCGCCGTCAAAGGAACCAAAAAAATCGAATCATTGGAAATCAAGAAAGACGAAATTGACGTTAATGATTTCGAGATGTTGCAGGATCTCATTGTGGCCGCAATCAATGATGCATTTTCAAAAGTTGACAAGGAACTGGAAGAGACTTTGGGATCGGTGACTCAGGGAATGCATATCCCAGGTATGTTTTGATGATATTACCAAAGTCGATTGAAGATCTCATACTTGAATTCATGAGATATCCAGGAGTAGGTAGAAAAACCGCGGAGCGATTCGCGCTTTTTACCATTAACAATCTCACTCCTGAAGAGACGTTGAGTTTTGCAAACGCCTTGAACAATATCAAGTCTAAAATACATCACTGTCCAATATGCGGACACTTAACAGATCATGAGAAATGTGATATTTGCGATAATGAAAACAGAGACCATTCAATGATTTTGGTGGTTGAGTCGGCAAAGGACGTTTTCTCAATCGAAAAATCCGGTGAATACAAGGGATATTATCATGTTCTGAACGGTGCCATATCGCCAATGGACGGTATTGGGCCCGAAGATGTAAATGTAGCTTCTCTTTGGCCGCGAATCATCAACGACAACGTCAAAGAGGTCATAATCGCGACCTCTTCCACGCAAGAAGGCGAAACGACAGCTTTATATATCAAAAAGGTCTTGCAGGATGTCGATGTATCGGTAACCAGAATTGGATATGGTGTTCCTGTAGGGTTAAATCTTGAATACGCTGACGATTTGACTTTGTCAAAAGCCATCGAAAATAGGAAAAAAATGTGACCCCAAAATGAAATTTTCAAAAAATCTCAAGAAAAGATAACCCATTCGATATTATTATGCTATAATAATATGGAAACTATATGGTTTTTAAGGAGGATTAACATGTTGTTTTACACTTTAGCTGAAACGAACTTTATCGACCAAATTCTCGGTTATGTCGATCAAGGACTGCAGTTCATCAGCGACCAGGCAACTTGGCTCCAATTGGTGATATATGTATTTGTGGCTATATTTGTGCTTGTTGGCTTCTTTGTTTTCATCAAGAAGTTCATTAAGGTCTTTATAGTTTTGGCTATCCTCGGGGGAGGAGTTTATTACCTTTGGACTCAAACGTCCGTTTTGGACTTCATCAAAACTTTCATCGACGGATTCAGTGCTTTCATTACAAGCACGACTCTTTGGCTTTGAGAAAAAAATCGAGGTTAACCATAGATATGGTTTCCCTTTTTTTTTCTAATTTTATCGAATTGTAACACTTTGCATCAGAAAGGACAGACATGATTTATGTTTAAAAGATTATTACTTTTGTTTACCGGCCTATTTTTGGCCGGGTTTGCAGTCGCTTGCGGTGGTGATGGAACCACTACTGCAGAAGTCGCCACTGCAGACACATCTGCCGAGACAACAATTTCGACAGAAATTACTTATACCTTACCAGATTTGACTGGCTTGACCGATAACGAAATTGAATCTATTTTGGACGAACTCGGATTGGATTATGTATTAGCTTATGTAACCAATGCCACTATGGATGAAGATATTTTTGTCGAATATGGTGGAGAAGATGAAATTGGATCGGTTGTTGGCGCTGGCCACACCGTTATTGTATATTTGTCAACTCATAAATTAGTTTTACCAGATTTGGCCGGGATGAACCAACTTCAAATAATAATGGCAATGAGTTCTGCTCAAATAACCAATTACACGATTGAAATCGTCACCGATAATACCGTTCCCGATCAGACATTCAGCGGATATGGTGATGGACTTGAAGCCGGAGATCTTGTGCCTTCTGTTTTCACAATCACGGTATATTTCGGTTATAATTCAGAAACCTTACCGGATTTGACAGGAATGTTAATTAGAGAAATCGGCGAAACTCTTGATGACTTGAATATTGCATATCAATTCACATATGTTGTTGACGATAATTATCCTGAAGACATGTTTGCCGGATATGTCGACGCCAATGTCGGTGACTTCTATGAAGGCGGAACCATTACCGTCAGTCTTTATCAAAATACATTTACTTCTGAATCAAGCAGTTTGATAATTTCAAAATATGTCGACGGCGGCGATTTTACCTCTGATCAAGCTGTTGAAATTTATAACCCGACTACCGAAGCGATAGACTTGTCAGATTATTTCCTTGCAATTTATCTTAATGGCTCTTATGATGTGTCCTACACCATTCCTTTCGAAGATATAAGTCTTCAACCTGGAGACACGTATGTGATAGCCAACACTAATGCAAACGCAAATATCTTGGCCAATACCGACCTTACTAGCGATGATCTCATCTTCAATGGAAACGACACAATCCAACTCTGTTTCACGAATGGAACATATATTGATACAATCTACAATCTTGGCGACAGAGACTTTGTAATGGACAACGAAGTTTTCATTAGAGATGAAAGTATTGTTGTGGGAACTAGAACGTATATTTTCTCGCAATGGCACGGATATGTTCCTACTTATGTTGACGTATTGGGAACACATCCATTGTCAATCACTTACGAAATTCCTTTTACCTTGATAAACAGACCTTTTGATGACCCACTTGGCGGAATGGACGCCGTAACCTTGGTTTATATCAACGACGGCGACACTGCATCATTCACTCCGGGATATCTAGATGACGAAAGAGTAAGATTCATCGGTGTTGATACACCTGAAACTTTCCCATACGTTGATGCTTGGGGGCCGGAGGCAAAAGCATATACAACACTTATTTTGAACAATGCAATTCATATTTACATACAAAGCGATCCTGATGTCGGGTATACCGAGACATATGGAAGACATCTAGGGTTAGTTTGGGTGGATTTAGGCGAAAATATCTTGACGATAGACATACTCAGCAGTACCGGAGAAGTCATGCGTACCGAAGTTTTGACGGGATGGATTCTCCTTAATTATCACTTGGTATTAAACGGATATTCATATAACTATTATGGAGATGATTCATCGCTGATAATGAGCGATAGATACATTTACCGCTGGTTCCAAGAAGCTGAAAAATACGCTACTGAGAACGGACTGGGCGTACACGAAGAATGAGAGTTTTCGGCCGATTTCTATATGCACTCGTGATGGTTGGATTTTTCCTTCTGGCTTTCACTTACGCTAGGGATCTGATGCAGAACAAATATCTGGAGGACGTATTCGGCGCGTCTTTAACCGACACCAATTCCGAGTATCCTGAGTTCTATTATTTCTATACATCAATACCTAATTATCACAAAACCGAACCGATTATATCAATTGATATGAACGGATACCAAATTAGAGGATATGAGGTTCTTGTCGCAACTATCAACAGCGATGAACAACTGGAAACCACTGAGGCCGTATATATCATTGTGTACAGTGGCACAGAAGACCTTTCTCAGGTTGGAAGTCTCTATTTGAAGAATGATACCGACACTGTTGTTCAGGAGATATATCTCCAAAGATTTAAGTTGTTGAATCTTCTCAACGGCGTAAATGACGAAGGAACAGTCTATATCTCTAAAGACCTGTTTTTACAGGCAGATTACACAAGAATCGTTTTGGAAGACAAATCAGAAATAACCCTGCTTGACACAGGTTATGAACTTGATGAGGTGGATTTCACCATCAAAGATTTTATCCAAGGATATTATGACGAAAACGGTTATCTACCGACTGTCGCCGATCTTGAAGGTCTTTCCGGAAACGACACCTTCCCTAACAAACCCCATGTGGCAGATGATTATGTTTACATTTTCTACATCGCCATGGGCATCTACTTCACGGTATTAATTTTTTTGACATACATAATTTTTTTCAGAAAGAGGAGACATTACTAGCATGAAGACATGCACCCAAGTTTTTAGGAGGACAATTCAATGGAATTAAGATTAGAGAATCTAACCAAAATTTTCACCAACAAGACAGGAATCGAGACCACAGCCGTCGATAAACTGGACATCACCATCGAATCCAGGACGCTGGTCGGCCTTCTTGGCCCGTCAGGTTGCGGAAAATCAACAACACTTTTCATGATTGCCGGCTTGGTCAAGCCGACAGGAGGAAAGATTTTCTTCGGAGAAGATGACGTAACAAAATTGGCTCCGGAAAAAAGAGGCATAGGACTGGTTTTCCAGAACTACGCGCTTTATCCTCATATGACAGTATATCAAAACATCCTTTTCCCTTTGGAAAACATGGATGTACCTCGTGATGAGGCGGTACAAAGAGTAAAGGATATGGCAAACCTTGTCGGTATTGGCAATCTTTTGGACAGAAAACCTTCACAACTTTCCGGTGGTCAACAACAACGCGTTGCCATCGCAAGAGCTTTGGTAAAAAAACCAAAAGTACTATTGCTTGACGAACCGCTGTCAAACCTTGATGCCAGATTGAGATTGCAGATGCGCGAAGAGATTAAGCGTATCCAAAGAGAAATCGGTATCACCACCATCTTCGTTACCCATGACCAAGAGGAAGCAATGAGCATCTCCGACAAGATGGTAGTTCTTGATTTTGGTAAAGAACAACAATATGACGCCCCACAGGTTATGTACAATAATCCAGACAATCTGTTCGTGGCCAAATTCCTTGGTAACCCTCCGATCAATACCTTTGAGGCAGAGATCAAGAAAGGGTATCTGACAATAAATGATAAGAAATTTATGAAATTCGACATACCGGACGGGCTTTATGATATTGGTATGAGACCGGAAAACTTCAGAGTTGCCGAAGAAGGCGGCTTCGAAGTCGATATACACAATATTTTCCATATCGGTAGAGATACGATGATCCACTTTGATTTCAACGGCAAGAACGTTAGAGCATTGGTTGATTCTGATGATATCGTTCATGATCAGAAAAAAGTCAAACTGACCATCAAGAGCGAGAGAATATATATCTTCGATAAGGAGACTGGACAGGTAATCAATCATGGCTGATTTTATTAAAAACGTCAAAGGTTTTTTCAATAAGATCGGTTCAGCCATAAAGAAATTCTTCTGGGACATCAGAAGAAGAATCAACAATGTCAAAAGAAGAATCGGCAATTTTCTTGATAAGCACAACCTCAATTTCGCCTCGAAATTCCCGGGTTGGGCAAAAGCGCTAATCTATCTTTCGCCAGCGCTAATAGTACTTGCCATCTTCACTTTCTATCCGATTATCAACTCGTTTGCCTTGGTTGTATATCAAAATTACAACATGACAAATGATACGATTACTGGATATACCATTTTCGGAAACTTTCTAACGGTCATCACCGACGATTCGTTTATCGTTCCGGCATCTCATACCGGATCGAGCGCGGTTATCAACACTTTGATCATCGTTTTCATCAGTGTTCCGATTTCGGTCCTGTTGGCATTGTTCATAGCTGCGGCTTTGAACTCCATCAAACCTTTGAAGAACTTTTTCCAAACAATCTATTTCTTACCATACGTAACCAATACCATCGCTATCGGTCTGGTTTTTGCCTACATGTTCAAGGCCGAGGGAGGATTGGTAAATCAATTCCTGAGTCTATTCGGCATGAATACCGAGAATTTATCTTGGGTGGAAAGCGGCGCCGTCTTCTGGCGATCGATGTTTGTTTTGATCTTTTATAGTATTTGGTCATCCTTGGCTTTCAAGATCATGGTCTTTTTAACAAGTATCCAAGGAATTGATAAGCAATATTATCAGGCGGCCGCAATTGACGCCACTCCAAGGAACAGAATCTTCTCGAAGATTACTGTCCCGCTAATCTCGCCAATGATATTTTATATTCTGGTTACCTCGGTAATCGGAGCTTTCAAGATATACAACGCGATTGTCGCGCTGTTCGGCGTATCCGGACAACCGGCAGGTGTGGATTATAATCTCCAATCCATCGTCATGTATATCTATAAATTCATCGACGGAAGCAACGCCGGAAATCTATCTGTGGCAGCTGCCGGTTCCTTAATCCTGTTTGCGATCATTCTGGTCCTTACCTTGGTCCAGATGCAGGTCAGCAAAAAACGGGTTCATTACTAGGAAGGAGGTTGCAGCATGGATAAAAATCTATTCTTGAAATCAAACAAGATTGAAAAAATAACATTAGTATTTGACTTCTTGGCATTAGCTTTCTATATTTTTGCGTTCTTCGCATTATTCAATATGTTGGCACTTCCGGAAGTGGTTGACGGACACATGCAATTGGATACCCTCCAGTTTATGTTGCCAATCTACAATTTGCTGAATGTTACTTTTGACAAATATGCCATGAACACCATGATTACTTTGGATATGTTGTTCATGTTGGTGGCAACACCGATGTTGGTAACAAACATCAAGAAATTGAAGAATCGCACCATTTATGAAATCGATTCATATACTGCAAGCGCCAAGTTCATTCAGGGCATCATTAACCTATTCTCACTGAATATCGTAAGTGGTGTGCTCAGAATAATCAACATGTTTGTTTTGGTCAAATTCGTCAAGGGATACAATGCTAAAGAATTCTTCAAAAGCATTTTCCCGGCAATCAAGGCTAAATTTAAACAATGGACCACTAAAAAAGAGAAAATTGACGAGTCCAAACTCGACGAGTATTCAATATCGATTAAGAAGAGCATCAGACGCCAAACAGCAGTGTCAGCAATTAGAATCTCGTTTACCTACATATTCCTTATAGTTATGGCTTTGATTATCATCATCCCATTCTATTGGATGGTGCTGACATCCCTTAAGGACTTTTCGGGATCGACTTCGACCAACCCAGCTTTCTTCTTGAACATCTCGCAGATGAACTGGGTTAACTACAAAGTTGTTTTAACCGAAATGAATTTCGGATTGTATATTAAAAACACCGTCATAGTGGCTATATTCTCCACACTGGGTACGGTTATTACAACAATCCTGGCAGCTTATGCTTTTGCCAGAATCGAATTCAAGGGAAGAGAAGTATTGTTCTCGATCCTCATCATGACCATGATGATTCCTGGAGAACTGTACATCATCACCAATTTCATTACCGTCAGTAAGAACGGATTTGGATGGGTCGGCATGCCTACGGGCGAGAATAGCTATTTCGTGGCGATGATCATCCCGTTCATTACAAGTATATCCTACATATTCTTCTTGAGACAGAACTTCAAGCAGATTCCGGAATCGCTTTACAAAGCCGCCAGAGTTGACGGTTGCAGCGATTTCAAATATTTGATGAGAGTCATGGTTCCGATTGCCAGCCCGACAATATTCACAATTACAATCCTGAACATCTTCAGTTCATGGAACGCCTATATTTGGCCGAGAATCATTACCGGTGTCGGCGGGTTGGAAGGACAACAATACTGGCTTATTTCCAACGCATTACGTGATACGGCTTTCGTTTTGGATAACGGACGTGTCATGTACAATCTCCAGATTGCCGCGAGTGCTTTGGTAACAGTACCTTTGCTCATCGTCTTCTTTATGTTCCGTAAGTACATAATGAACGGTATCGGCCGTAGCGGAACGAAAGGTTAATAGGGGGTAATCGAAATGAAAATTAGAAGATTATTCTTAGTAATGATGATTGGACTCCTATCGTTTACTTTGATGGGGTGTCCTTCTGTTCAAAACTCTGGGCCGGAATTCAAACTGGTTGTCGACGGAGAGTTGACAAAAGTCAATCACATCTATTACGACTATTATAGAGGAACTGAGTTTCATCCGGACCTTATGGTCCAGGAATTGGTTTCAGATTATGGGTTGCTAGCGATTGATTACGATCAATCATATGTGATTTGGGGAAGAGATAGAGATTATTTCGATATTTCCGACCAAATCGAAGTTACCTCCTTCTATGCGATTTGGTCTGATGGTGAAGACGCCAATGGCGACGGAACTGTTGATGAACTTGATGAGGAATTATACGGAACCATTAAATTGGATGATGACGGAAACAAAATCTATGACACCGCAAAAATCATGCTGATAGAATTTATTCTACCAGTCGAATCGGAAATAAACTTCACTTTGAAGATTTTTGACAGCGATGGAGCATCGACCGATTTATCGGGAACAATCAGGATAAATGCCGCGGCATAATCCCGATTTACAAAAATTTAATATTTTTAATTGATGAAAATATATTATAATAGTACTAGTTAATAATATTTGACAATTTTTCAAGGAGGAAAAAGATGAGAAAACTATTAAGTTTGTTTTTACTGGTTTTATTCGCTGTAGCGCTGGTTGGTTGCGATGAAGACATCACAACATTGCTTACAACCGGTTCGACTACCGAGGAGACCACTGAATCAACAACAATCACGACCTCAGGAATCGTGACAGATCCAACTTCCGAAGTAACAACAGATAACGCTGGCGAAGGTGGTGTGCCTTATTTCACCGGCCTATTCACCAGACAGACATATTACATCGGATCACAACCTGGAAACTTGTTGGCCGGCGCCAAGGCTATTGACCCTGAAGACGGCGAACTAAGCATCCAATTAATTGGTGGATATTCTTTCTCAAGAGCAGGAACGTATAACGGAATATACGCCATTGCACAAGACAGTGACGGAAATATCATCAGTGAAGAGATTTCATTAACAGTCAAAGAATTGAGAAACTACTCAATTCCAACAACTTTGACTAGCGACCCAATCTCAATTGATTTGTGGCATTCCAACGGTACTACCGTCGAGAATTCATTGATTAAGTATGCCGAAGATTTCCATGAACTTTACCCAAACATTACGGTAAACATCATCAAAAACGGTAGCAACTACGATGAATTGCGTCAAAACGTAATCAACGCCATCAAGGGCGGACAAATTCCTAACATTGTACAAAACTATCCTGACCACGTCATGGAATACATCGACAACAATGCAGTTATATCCTTAACTCCATACATCTACAATACTACATGGGGATACAACCCAGAAGTAGAGGATGAATCATTCTTGGATATCCTGCTCAGCTATCGTCGTGAGAATTCACAATATACTACTGATGGCGAGTACTATTCCGTGCCTTTCAACAAATCGACTGAAGTCATGATTTATAACAAAACCATGTTCGACATGCTGATTGAAGACGGAATAATCGACGAAGTTCCTAACACATGGCAAGGCCTGTTCGCAATCGCTGACGACCTGATGGCCATCAAGGATGAGGTAATCGATCAAATCACCGCTAACCTGAACGCATCGACTTTGGAATCAATTCATAAGTCGGCTGAAGAGATTCAAGCAATCAAAGATAACTTTGTACCAATCGCTTATGACTCTCCGGCAAATGCCTTCATAACTTTAACGAGACAATGGGGCGGCCTCTATACGGGAATCGATGCACAAAGACAAGGTTTGATTCTGTTTGACAACCAAGAAGTAATAGATATGCTTGGCTACTTCTTTGATAACAGAGACATAGCCTTCACATTACCTGGAACTTGGGGAATGGACTACGGCAGTGACGCCTTCAAAACTGGTCAAACAGCTGTAACATTTGGTTCTACCGGTGGTGCAAGATACAATACTCCTGATATGGTTGACGGAGAATTCGTATTTGAATTCGGTGTAATGCCGATGCCTTACAACGCTGATCTTCCTAGTGAAAGAACAGCTATCCAACAAGGTACAAACATGTCAATCACAACTGCCGGAGATGACCAAGAAAAATTGGCATCATGGTTGTTCTTGAAGTATCTTACCAGTGCAGAAGTTCAATTGGATTTTGCTTTGGAAACCGGTTATTCACCAGTAAGATACTCTGTATATGATTCTCCTACATACAAACAATTCACAGATGGTTTCGATTCCAGCGGCAACCCATTGACTGGCGAAATGCTGATGAAATCAATGGCAGCCAATGCAGCCGCTCAACAAGCTGACTTCCAATTCTACGATCAAGCATTCGTAGGTTCATCAGCAGCTAGAGCAGCAGTTGAAGTTTTATTCGAAAGAGTCATCCTCGGTTCTCTGGAAGGTACTACTAAGGAAGATATCATTGAAAACGCAATAGCAGCGGCCAAGGCCGAAGCAGAGCTTGTTTTAAGCTAAGTTATTAAATTAATGGGGATTATTAATTTAAATATAAAAATTTTAGAAGGAGGAAACAATGAATTTTAAGAGAAATTTTATTAGTTTGTTTCTCATCGCAATCTTCGCATTATTGCTAGTAGGTTGCGGTGGTGACGACACAACTACAGAAACTCCGACAACGGAAGCTCCTACGACACAAGAAGTGACCACACAGGAAGCTACGACAACGGAAGAAGAGACAAGTACCGAAGCTCCAGTCGATTTGGAAGCTTTGATTGCTGAGTTGAGAACCGAATATGCGGACACTCTTGACAGCGAAACATTTGTCGCTACAGAAAACCTGACATTGTTGGCTACCATCGGTGGAATCGAAATCACATGGAGTAGCAACAATACCAGTATTTTGGAAAATGATGGTACAATTCACCGTCCATCTTACACAGAAGGTGACCAAACAGTCATTCTGACAGTTACTCTTACTCACGGAGAAGAAACTGAAACATACATGTTCTTCGTAACGGTTAGCGCACTCGCAAAGACTGACGCAGAGAGAGCTAACGAAGTGTTTGACGTAATTTGTACATTCCCTTCGAAAGAATCCTGGTCATCAGCTGACACATTGGAATTCCTGACAACAGGACAAGATCTTGATGAGCAATCCTATACAGTAGTATGGACATCAAGCAATTCCGATTACATCACAGTTGACGGTGTTATTACTCAACCTATTGATGAAGATGTTGAAGTCACAATGACCGCAACAATTACCATCAACGAAGTTGACTACTCGAGAGACGTAGTCTTCACAGTTGCCAAACTGGCTTCAGGAACTCCTGTTAGCACAATCGCCGAAGGTATCGCCCTTGGTCCTGACACTTACATCGAATTCCAAGGCATGACAGTATGCGCAATCTTCGCTGAAGGACAATTCTTCTTCACAGACGGCGTTGACATCATGTATGTCTACTCAACACTGTTGTCAGTTGAAATTGGACAAGTATACGACATCTCCGGTGTCTTCGTATGGTACTACAACGCACCTGAGTTGACTGGATCTGCAACCCAACCTTTGAAGGCAGTTGCTTCTGACGCAGCAGTCAGCGAACTGACTCCTGCAGCAGTAACTGTATCCGAAGCCATTGCTGACCTTGAAGTTCCATCAGCAGCTAATCCATTCTATTATCATATGGTATCTGTAACTGGAACAATCTATTACGATTCAACATTAGGCACTTATGGGACATTCATAGTTCCTACTGGATATGATGTTAACGTAACTCTTGATACAACAGTTACTGACGCAATCATGATTTATTACAAATCTGATATCGCCGTACTTCAAGCATTGGCCGGACAAACAGTCACAGTCGATTTGATGATGTATGGTTGGAGAACGGACAAATTGGTATGGTACGCTAACTTCTGGGGTACTGCAGCCGATGTCGAAGTAGTAATCGTTGATGATGCTGAAGCGGTTCAAACTGCATTGGATGCTCTGACATTCCCGGCAACAATCACTGAAAATACAACTTTGGACTTCCCAGCAGAACTTTATGGCGTTACTTTGACTTACGAATCCGATACTCCAGCAATCATCACGAATGCCGGCGTTGTAGACGTATCTCAATTGACGACTCAAGAAACTGTAACAATCACAATTACAGCTACTAGAGGCGAAGCTACTGATACTAAAGTTGTTACAATTAAAGTCGGTGAACTTCCGATTTCGACAATTCTTGAAATTTATGACGACGTAGCTATTCCTGACGGATCGCAGATTAAGATCCAGGGTATCGTTACTGCTCAAACCAAGAGCTCCGGTTTCTGGATTCAAGACACTACAGCTGGCTTGAATGTATATATCTATGACGCAACTCAACAAGCAGAATTGGCAGCTTTGGTTGGCCAAGAAGTAATACTTGTTGGTGAAAAGGATATCTATAATGGCTTGTATGAAATCAAGAGCGTAACCGAAATCACAGTAGTTGATGCATCGCCTACACCAATCACTCCTGCAGACTTGACAGGCGTTGTGCTTGACGCAACCAACCTTGAAGCCTACAAAGGCCAATTGATTAGCTTTGATGGCTATGTATTGAAAGCTGCAATCACTGCATCTTCAGGTTCTTCATTCAACTTCACATTGATTAATCTTGCCAATGGCAATGAAATCGCCTTAAGAGTTGAATCATCATTGCCTGATTACGCAGCGGTATACGCTGAACTTACTTCTTACGTTACCGGATCGGCAATAGATGTATCTGGAATTATCGTGAGCTGGTATAATACTCCTCAATTAGCAGTTGTCAACACTGACAACTTCGCAGCTGGAGCAGCTGACGCTACCGATGCCGACCTGTTGGCATTCGATGTTGCAAAATTCCCTACTACCGATCTTACTTGGACAGCTGACTACACATTACCTACACGTACATTCTCAACAGCTACCGTAGTCATCTCGACAGAACTTCAACCTTATATTACTGACAGCATTACTGCAAACGGTAAGTTGTTGGTAGTACAACCTGTTGGTTCAGATGTTTCCGGCACAGTCACATTCACTTTGACTCGCGGAACTGAAACAACTGATGTTGTAATAAATATCACATTAACAGCAATTACTGAGCAAGCAGCAGTTGACGCTGACGCAGCTGAACTTCCTGCAACACTAACATTGGAAAGCAATTACGTACTTCCTGATACAACT
>Ga0172375_10006836_pt1 | contig 15836 bp, 10 predicted proteins | sample LakKiv1m_FD_114537 | JGI IMG/M metagenome (GOLD analysis project Ga0172375, IMG submission 114537) | Freshwater microbial communities from Kabuno Bay, South-Kivu, Congo - kab_092012_11.1m | ecosystem: Environmental > Aquatic > Freshwater > Lake | place: Democratic Republic of the Congo...
CGGACGTCAGACAGGCGCTTGGGGCCTCCTGAGATTGGGGCACGCTATCGGGCCTGTTTCAGAGTTTTTTTTGGAGTGTCGAGCCTTGCACTTGAATACCAATGGGGGCTCATTCTTATATAAGAGGTGACAATGACGGCAAGAAAGATTTTCGCAGGCGGCGAGTTCCTCGTTAATGATTGTTCCCCGGGGGATGTGTTTGTCCCCGAGGAATTCAGCGAAGAGCACAGAATGATCTACAAGACGGCCTTCGATTTCGTCAAGAAGGAGATCTGGCCGAATCTGGAACGCCTCGATCAACAGGATGAAGAGTTGATCAGGTATCTTTTCCTGAAGGCCGGCGAAATAGGCCTTAACGGCACCGACGTGCCCGAGGAGTACGGCGGACTCGGACTGGATAAAATCAGCTCGTGCCTGGTGGCCGAAGCAATCGGCAACGCAGGTTCCTTCGCCGTCTCCCACGGCAACCAAACCGGCATAGGGAGCCTTCCCATAGTGTTCTTCGGCTCGGAAGAACAAAAACTCAAATATCTGCCGAAACTGGTAAGCGGAGAATGGATCGGGGCGTACTGTCTTACGGAGCCCAACGCCGGCTCTGACGCTCTGAATATTCGTACTAGAGCGGTCCTATCAGCGGACGGCAAGCATTACATCCTCAACGGTGAGAAGATCTTCATAACCAATAGCGCGTGGGCTGACAGTTTCATAGTCTACGCCAAGGTCGGCGGGGACAAATTCACCGCCTTCATTGTCGAAAGGACGTGTCCCGGCATCACCACCGGCCCCGAAGAAAAGAAGATGGGCATCAAGGGTTCATCAACCCGGTCCGTGGTCTTTCAGGATTGCGCCGTCCCGGTGGAAAGCCTGCTCTTCGAAATAGGACAGGGCCACAAGGTGGCTTTCAATGCACTGAACATGGGTCGCTACAAATTGGGGGCATTTACCCTCGGCGGATGCAAGACCAGCATCGGGCACGCGGCCAAGTACGCCAACGGCCGGATCCAATTCGGCAAGCCCATCAGCTCCTTTGGTCTCATAAAGCAGAAGCTCGCCGAGATGGCCGTCAAAACCTACATGGCCGAAAGCCTTTCCTACAGAGTCGCGGCCATGATAGAGGACAAATTGAGCTCCTTGACGCCCGAGGCCATGAAATCGGGGACCGAGATGGCCAAGGCAATAGAAGAGTATGCCGTCGAGTGTTCCATCTGTAAGGTCTTCGACAGCGAGTGCCTGGATTACTGCGTGGATGAATGGGTTCAAATCCTCGGCGGTTACGGGTACTGTGCGGAATTCCCGGCTGAGCGCGGCTACCGTGACGCCAGGATCAACAGGATTTTTGAAGGGACCAACGAGATCAACCGGCTGCTCATGTCGGGGACTTTGTTCAGACGGGCCATGCAGGGCCGGCTTCCGTTGGTTCAGGCCGCGGCAGAGGCTGCATCGGCTACGGAGTCCTACGACCCCGAGGTTCCCCTTGAAGCGAAAGGGACCCTGGCCGCAGAACGCTCCGTGATAGGGTTCTGCAAGAAGGTCGCATTGCTGGCTGCCACTGCAGCAGCAAACAAATTCGGCGTCAACCTGACTGAAGAGCAGGAAATCCTCGCGATGTTGTCCGACATGATGATGGAGTGCTTTGCCATGGAGAGTGGTCTTCTCCGGGCGGAGAAGTTCATGGCGTCCCACGGTGAGGACAAGGCATCAATCAGGATTGCCGCGGTGAAGATCTACACCAACGACGCGGTCGCCAGGATTGCCTCTTGGGTCGAGACTACCCTGGCCTACCTGAAAGATGGACAGGATTTGACGATGCTTTCCAAGGCAAGCAAGAAACTTGTTGGGTACCGGGCCGCCGACACGGTCACATTGCGGCGCCTGGTTGCCGACACCATTATCGGTTTGGAGAGATATCCCTTCGGCGATTAGTTTGGATCAGGGAGGCCCGTCACTCACGGACCTCCCTCGTTGGAGAATGTCCACTACAACCAGAACTCGGGATACCTTCGATTCTTTGGAATATTGTTGAATAACAGCCCGACCAGCAGCAACATGACCGCCCCCAGAGCCACGGGAGTAATAGGATAGAGGAAGCCCAGGGCGTGGATGTCACGGTCTCCTATGACAGCCATCAGCGCCGTGGCCCCCGCGGGGGGATGAAGGGTTCGGGTGAGGTGCATCAAGGCTATTGCGGTAGCCACTGTTAGTGAACAAGCTAGCCACAGGTGCCCGCAGAATAGTTTGTAGCCGACCACACCGATGAAACCTGAGAGGACGTGGCCGCCCAAAACATTCCTGGGCTGTGCCAGCGGACTTTTGGTGGCGCCGTATATGAGCACGGCCGAAGCACCGAAGGGCGCGATCATCAAGAGAACGTCCGATCCTTTGAGAAGCTCGTAGTTGAGAAACGCCACCGCAGAGATCCCCAGGAAACCGCCAATCCAGGACCAGAGGATTTCAGAAAAGTGTACCCGCGGCGGGCTTTTGCCCGCGCCCCTCATCTTCCCGAAGTAGCTCATCTTTTCTCCCAGCCAAAGGATGACCGCACAATGTCGGCCCGTGCTATTATTCCACGAAGTTTGCCCGTATCGTCAACCACGGGGACCCGATTGATTCCTTTCTGAGTGAACAATTCGGCCACGTCCATCACCGCAGTGTCCGGCTGCACCACAACAGCCGGTGAGGACATAATATCCGCAGCGGTTTTTGCGCGCATCGGTGCGGCCAGGCAGTCCCGCTCTTTGACACAGATGCTGATTATCTCCATGATGTTGGTGCTTTTTCCGCGGGACATGGCAGACAGGAAGTCCTTCTCCGACAAGATGCCGACGACTTTGCCGTCCTCTTCCACGACAGGGACGCCTGAGATTCCCTTTGCGGACAGGATCTCGGCCACCTCCGCCAGAGATGTGGAAGGCCGCACCAGGATCACATCGCGCGTCATGACATCTTTGGCCTTAAGGGAACGAGTCAGCCGCCCGACAGCGTGCTGAAAGGCCCTTAGATAGACTTCCTTGAAATCTCCAGGGGTTATGTCCAGGTAACCGGAGATGTCTTTCATAGCTTCGTAGACATCGTCGTCGGAGATGTCTACCGGAACGCACGCGTCTATAACCTTATCAGGCATGACATCCCTCTTTACGGCCGCGGATTCTTCCTCGGGGCCGTGAGCGGGCCACCGTGGAACACACGCGGTTCCAAAGCGAGCCGCTGTCAGTACTCGTCGCGGACCAGCACCAGTTCGACTCTGGGAAGTCTGTACTGGTAAGCCCTCTGAGATTCACCCGGCAGTTCCTTCAGTGGAGAGCTCCCCCCGAACCCAACCGCCCGGAGCCTGTTGGGATCAACGCCGTGCACAACCGTCAGATATCGGCCTACAGCGTCTGCGCGTTCCTCGGAGAGGCGCTGGTTTTCCGCGGGATCTCCTCTTGTTCCGGTGTGTCCTTTGACAACTAGCCTAAAGTTCGGGTAGTGGCTTAACAGTTCAGCAGCGCGGTCAATGGTCTCTTTTGCCATCAGATCGAGTTCGGTTGCGCCGACCTGGAAAATGATAGGGTCAACCTTGAGGGTCCCCACCTCCTTAAGTCTCAGCCATCCGTCTTCGGGGAGGTTCGGGAACCTTGCGTGGAGCGCATCCGTAGCTTGTTGGCCGGTTTGAACAGGAGTCTTGAATCCAGTAACATCCTTGACAAAGAGTTGCTCCAGAAAAGCGCTGTAAATCAGTCTGTACGGGTCGCTGTCAGGAAGGGGATCTCCGGGAAAGTCTCCCGAGCTCACCAGTATCCTGACAGTGGCTTCCAGGGCAGCCTTGAGTCCCTCAACCGCCCGGCCTCCAGGCGGAGATATTCCGAACCATTGCTCGCAATTCTGGGTGAGATTCACCCAATTCACGCCTTTGAGCATAGTTTCGACGGTCTTCTCAGGCAGTCCGGATTCGGCGACCACCTGATTTCTGAGAAGATCCCGGCTGTCTTGGTATTTTTTCAAGGTTCTGAAATAATTCGCCAAAAACAGACTGACCACTTCGGGACTCTTCCTGGAAAACGTGCGATTCACCAGTAGCACGTCCACGATGAGCTTCTCAGTGTCCTCGGTTCCCAGGATCTTTACCACGCCGGGTTGAGAAAGGGCCCGTGCAACGTCCGGCTCCCACAGGACGGCAACGTCGGCGGCTCCGGAGAGAAACTTGTTGAGAGCCTCCTGGGAACCTCTGGTTTCGATGCGGCGATTCCCCGGCTCCGGCAGCAATTCCGGTAGGTTGAAATGATAAGAAGCTGCCTTGAGCAGATGATGGCTCGGGCTCAACGGCGTGAACGTCACCCGGACATCGGTGGCTCCCCTGAGCACGTCCAGACTGGGGATCTTGTCCTGCCTGGCCAGGATCGCGTCGCCGCCCTTGGATTGGTCTATCACCATAATTATGGTGCCGGGAAAGCCAAGGCCGGCTCCGTTGAGGATGTACGAGTCAACCGTTGCGACAGCGAACTCCAGCTCACCGTCTTTGAGGCGCTTCATGCGTCCGCCGTAATCGGCGGAGTCGTCCTTTACCACGACCTGCCATCCGGCCCGACGCATCTGTTGGTCAAATTCGGGTGACCGCAGCACGAAGTAGCCGATCCAATTGTCCAGGGCTATGTTGATCTTGCCCTTGACGCGTTGAGCGTCGCTAGTGGCCACCTGCACAACCTCTCGGTAACGAGGCAGCAGATACCAGACGCCGACTATGCCTACGGCTCCGAGGAGAAGAAGAATTAAGGCTCCCGCCACTCTTTTGTTCATTCTTGTCCCTGAAGATAGCGGCTATCTGCGGAAATCCGACACGTCAAAGGTTTCCGATTCGGCAAGGACGTCTCGGAGTCCTCTGCGGAGAGACGTGGCGTCGTCCGCTGTCTTGTATATGGTCCGGCCGCGCTGATTGAGGGAATGCCTGTTACCGATGCAGAAGCCTATGGTGTAGATCACGATGGGAGTGTTGCCCAGAATCCCGTTCACCACCTTCATGAGGGCAGCGGGATCGTTTGCTATTCCGTCGGTGACAACCACTATGGTGTAGGTTCCGTATCCCAGTTGGCGCTGAGCCTGTTTGGTCAGCATCTCGTAAGCGCTCGAAACAGCCTCGTCCAGCGGGGTTCCACCGCCCGACACGACCCCCTTGACCAACTTGATGAACCCCTCCCTGTTCTGAGCCGCGAGCGGGACCTTGGACCAACCGTTCCGGTGAAATGAAACAAGCCCGACATTAGCATCAGCGGGCACGCTTGCGGACCAGTCCACCACCGCGTCCTTCGCGACTTCCAGCTTGGTTCGATTGCCTGAGCACTTCTTGTCGGCCATGCTGCCTGATCCGTCGAAGACGAGGACGAAATTACGAGCGGTCAGCTTGTCCGAAAGCTCTTCTTTTTTTGGCTCCCCCGAAGAGAAAGGCCACTCAGCCGTCCGGGCGCCCGGACTCTGGGCTTCCGCTGACAGAGCCAGGACCCATAACATGACAATCGCCACACAGCACGGCACCGTTGACACGGAGAGGACATCAGAGAGCTGCGATTTCATTGTCAGATTCTCCTTCCCCGGGTCTACTCCAACGGCGTGAAGACTGATTGTTCGGCTTCCACCTGGATAATCCTGAAAGCCACTCTCATGTTGGCAAGCCATTCCTCTTTTGTTTTTGGCGGACAGGGGTCTTCGCCGCACATGCCGGTTTTGGGTTGAGAGATACCATGGCCTACCACCGTGAACTGGCTGGCATCCAGAGTTACCCCTTTTTTCTTGGCGTGGGCCATGATGCTCTCCCTGACCTCCACAGACCTGGTCAGGCTCAGGTTCCTCGCGGCTTGCTTAATCCTTTTGAGTACTATTTCGTCGGCCTTTTCCTTTTTCTTGTGGAGATACCCCAGCGGGTCGCTGTGGCCTTCCACCACGATCACAGCGCCACCATATGTGGAAGCCAGTTCCACGACCTTGTTGAATTCGTCGGAGTACATTTCCGCGGGGAAAGTGTTCTGGTTGGGTTTGAAGTATATGTCGAACGAAAAGAGCTCACCCTCTTCCAAAGCTCCTCTGGCCCGCTTACTCTCCACCACCCTCGCGACTTCTTCCGACTTGAATCTGGGAGCTTCGACGCTCTCTATCCCGCTGAGGCCGCTTCGAAGCTTGTCGTAATCCCATTTGGCGTGGTCCAGGGGAATCTTTTTGCTGAGCATTCCTATGCTCACGAGACCTGACTGGATCTGCCCGGAAAGATTTTCAAAATTCCGGGGCCAATTGGGATCGCCAAAAAACTTGACGTTGCCCGCGAACCCGACGAATTCACAGTCTCCGTACAGAGCTTCGGCGTCACCTAAGGCCTGCTCGCTGTCCAGCAAGAGCCTCGCCGCTGCCGTGATGGTGCTCTTGAACTGCTGCATTTTGGATTTCTTATCCTTAAACAGACCCGCCAGCCTCTGCTCTGATAGCAGAAGACCGTTGACCAGCGCCTGAACTTTGTCCCTGTTGGCCTGCAGGTAATCGGAGCGAACGGCATAGACATCCGCTATGATGCGGTTTGCAGTCCTCGTGGACATTAGGATGGAGGCTCCTTTAACCGATCCTTCCGCTCCGGTGCCTACTTTGCCCTTGGATGTCAGCATCATGCCGTCGGTTATGATAACAAAGGCAGCGTCCACGTCGCTTCCGTAGAAAGCTTCCGCGGGCGAGTTATCGCTGCCCGTGAGATCTTTGGTCCAAACTATCTTCACATCCTTCATGGAAAGACCGGCATCCTTGAGGATCGTTCCCAGGTAATCTACATGAGGCCCGTAGGCCTGGAGAGCTATTGTCTTTCCCTTGAGATCCCTGACGGCCTTGATTCCGTCTTTGACCACCAGGCAGTCTCCGCCGGAGGACCAGGTCAGCTGATATATCACCACGGGTTTTGTGCGAGGGTCTCGGTTGAGCAACTCAGAAGCCATGTTTATCATCCCCAGGGTGCCCCGGAGATAAGGCATGTCACCCTGGATGAATGCTTCCACCTGCTTCTTGAAGTCGTCCATGCGGACCAGCTTCAGTTTAAGCCCCTTCTTACCGAAGATGCCGTCTCCGGTTGTTGCCGCAGCGTTGCCGTTGGCCAGGATGGTAGCGATGTCGCCCCCCCAGGTTATGATCGGCAAGGTAACCTCGTCGGTCTTCTTGAGGCTGCCCGCCTCGCCGTGGATTACTTCTGCCAGAGGCGGCGACTTGATGAACTGCACCGCGGCCTGAGCTCCCCCGCAGGCAACCAAGAAGATTATAACAGCGGCCAACAATATCTTGCCGTCTCGCATTTCACTTCTCCTTGCAGAATAGGCGGTTCGGAAGGGACCGAGGGAAATCTCAACTTCATTGGGCAAAAAGGGACCCTTGTGACTGTGACAAGGGTGTCCCTGAGGCGACTCCGTGGAAACGTTTACCAAGTGAACAGTCGCCGGGGGTTTTTCAGGTCCTAGAAGATCTGTCTTACGTCGTCCCGGTGATCCACGAAATAGAGCATGTTCGCCGTCTCTCTCAGTTCCGCGATCAGCTTGGGCAGCGTTTCCCTATCCACATTGAACGCGCGTATGAAGACATGGCGATGACCTTCGGGGGCTTTCTCGTAAGTACTCAAGATGCTGGCAAGACGGCAATTGTAGCCGCGGATAATATCGGTAATCACTTTAATGGAACCCGGCTTGTCTTCCAGGAGAAAGCCGAACAGCACCCCTCGCTTGCTGAGACCGGTAAGGGAAATTAAGGCCTTGAAAAGGTCTTTCTTGGTTATCACGCCTTTGATTTGTCCGTTCTCATCCACAACCGGCGCACCGGAGATCTTGTTTTGGAGCAGAATCTCCGCTGTCTCCTCCAGCGTGTGATCCTCGGATACCGTGATGGGATAGCGGCTCATGATGGCGCCGACTTCTAGCCTGGAAAGGTGGTACAATATCTGTTGTATATCCAGAAGGGCTGCGTCCGAGGGTGATGCACGCTTGATGTCGCGATCGGTGACTATACCGACCAGCTTTCCGTCTTCCATCACAGGGAGCATACTGATGCCGTTCTCCGTCATAAGGCTGATGGCACGCTGCATGGTCTCTTGAGACTCGATGGTGATCACATTCTTGCTCATCCAATCTTTGACCAGCATTTATTCCCTCCTAGGAACCCGGGCGAGGTTGGTCGTGAATTCTAGTTACAGACCACGGCGCCTTGCATTCTGGCGTCCTTCCGAAGCGAGGAGTCTCTCCTGTTGTTGGCGGCGTCTGAGTTTGGCTTCCTGCATTTTTGCGAGCAACTCGTCAATATCGCAAGGTTTCATAAGGTAGTCGCAAGCGCCCTGTTTCATACCCTCCACAGCAGAGGCAAAGGTTCCGTGTCCTGTCAGCATCACTACTTCCAGGCCAGGGAAGAGCCTCTTGATCTCCTTGAGGGTCTGGATACCGTCCATTTCCGGCATCCTTACGTCGAGGACCACTATATCCACATCCGGGTCCTCGCCGAGAAGGCGAATCGCCTGGCGGCCGCTCAGGGCGACGGACACCTTAACGTTTCTTTTTTCGAGGCGCCTGCGCATGGCTGTCACGAACGCCTCTTCATCATCCACCAGCAGTACCTTTGTCGGTGTCATTTCTGTCTCCGCGAAAAGGTCCGGAAAAGTGCCGGTTTGGAATCAGCAGGTCGTTTCAGTGATCGCGCAGCGTTCAATACAAATGTGAATGCCGCGCGATCATACAGTTTTCTTGCGGCACAGTAAACACGCTTTTTCCCGGGTACCGAGGAAAACCGGCGGCCGGTTTCAAAAGCAACGTTTCTGACGAAATCCGCGTGGGGCGCCCGGTCGGCCACACGGCCGGCAGAGTTATGGTTCGTGTCTCGCTTCAGCTTCCTGAGAGCCATCAACTCCGGGTCTCACGGGTATCCACAGCGTGAACACCGTACCTTCCTGGTCGGATCTTACGGAAATCGAACCGCCGTGATCTTCCACTATCTTCTTCGAGATCGTCAGCCCGATTCCCGTTCCCCGGTCTTTGGTGGTATAGAACGGATCGAAGATTCTTTGGATGTCCTCACCGGGTATGACGTTTCCACCGTTTCTGATTTTCATCTCGAAGTAGCTATCCGCTTCCAGTCCACCTGCGAGATGGGCCTTCTCGCTGGGGACATATATAACGGTCTCCAAACGTATAGTTCCACCGTGAAAAGAAGCCTCTATGGCATTGGAGACCAAATTCCTCACCACCTGCTGAAATCTGTCGGGGTCGAGGAGGATTTCTCCAATCTCGTCACCCAGTCTAAGGTCAAGGCTGATGTCCTTCTCCATGAAACGCTCTTCGTTCAAGTGTAGGACGTCCTCGATCAGGTCGTTGGGGTTGATCAGCCCCAACTGGAGTCCTTCGTGCCTCGTGAAGTCAATCAGGCTGCCCAATATTTTCTCCAGCCTTTGGACCTCTCTGATGATTATATGGAAGCACTCTTTCTGGCCTTCGGGGTCCAGTTTGTTGCAGCACTCCAACTGCCGAGCCATCCGCCGGGCGAAACCGCCGATTATGGTAAGCGGTTGCCTCAGTTCGTGGGCCACTTCAGCGGTGTGCTGAGCGATGGCTTTTGAAGTGCCCGATGCCACGATGTGCTCGTACAAATCGTCAATGATTTTCATCTTGGCCAGCAGTTCCTCTTTGGAGGACCTGAGCTCGTCTTCCAGAAGCTTCCGGACGGTCCGATCCCTCATCACTCCTTCGTAGCCGGCCACCCGGCCCCTGTGGTCCATCGAGGATTGGCAGCGAATCCGCACCCATTTGTGTCTGCCGGAGGAGTCCACAATCCCGATTTCCTCGTCCCAAATCTGATCCGGCCTAAGCTGGAGAATCGTCTCGGACAGTACCCTGTCTTCGGGCGGCACGTACCGCCACAGCGGGGCGTCAAGCATGTCCACGACCTTGTACCCAAGGAATTTCTCCACCTGGTTGTTGACAAAAGTGAACCGCCCGCGGGTATCCAGTGAGAATATTATGTCGGGAACCTGTTCCACCAGGTTCCTGTAGCGGCGTTCCGATTCCTTGAGAGACACCTGGTATGCCCTGAGGTCCTCTTCCATTTTCTTTTGTGCTGTTCTGTCCCGCATGACGCCCTCGAACCCAAGCAGACGCCCCTCTGAATCACACGTGGCATTGACTCGGGTGCGGGAATGCTTCCGGTTGCCCTGAGAATCCAGGATGCCGATTTCATTGTCCCAGACGCTCCCCGTCACGGTATCCCGAACGGTGCGGGCGATCTTCCTGGCTTCGGGTACTACGTAATCCCAGATTGGCGTCCCGATGATCTCTGAAGACGGACGCCCGAGAAACTCTTCCCCGCGGCTGTTGATGAAAGTGAACTTGCCGGCGGTGTCCAACGAAAAAATGACATCGGGCACCCGTTCCACCAGGTCGCGATAGCGGCGTTCAGACTCCTGCAAGGACTGCCGGGAGGTACTCAGTTCCTCTTCAAGCTTCCTCTGCGCGGTCCGGTCCCTCATGACGCCCTCGAAACCCGTAATCGTCCCCTGATCATCGGTGTAGGCCCGACATCGTATGCGGCTGAATTTCCTTTCACCCGACGCCGCTAGAACACCCATTTCCCGGTCCCAGACAGCTCCGGGGGTCAGATCCAGGAGTGTCTTGGCAAGCGTACGATGTTCGGGGACCACATAATCCCAAAACGGCGCGTCCAGAACATCATTGACCGGGAATCCGAGGAAATCCTCTATACGAGAGTTCACGAACGTGAAGCGCCCATACCTGTCCAGAGAAAACAACACATCCGGCACCTTCTCCACAACGCTTCGATAGAGGCGCTCAGATTCACGCACGGTCTGCCGGGACAGGGTGAGCTCTTCTTCAAGTTCTCTCGTGGCTGTCCGGTCTCTCATGACCCCTTCGAAACCCTGCGGCCGACCGTCCTTTCCGTCAGCTGCACGGCACCGGATCCGAACAAACTTTCTACCCCCGTGCGCATCCACGACATGCATCTGCTCGTCCCATACCACCCCGGGCTCGATATCCAGGATGGTCTTGGCCGCAGTCCTCTCCTCGGGAACCACGTAATCCCAGAGGGGAGTGTCAAGGGCTTCACTTTCCGAGCAACCCAGCAGTTCGCTCACACTGCCGTTGACAAATTTAAAATATCCTTCGGAATCCAGCGAGAAGATCATGTCGGGGACCTGGTCCACAAGGTTGCGATACATGTCCCTGGATTCTTGCAGGTCATCCTCTCTTCGCTTCTGCCGGCTCACGTCGTCTATCAGGACTGCAACCATCCAGCCGCCGTCTTGGGTGCTCACCGGCGCGGCCGTCACGTGGAGCCGGAGGTCGTTGCCGTCCAGGTCGCGTCGAAGGAACTCGGCTGACGCGCCGTCCGCTCCACGAATCACCTCCCTGGCCGGGCATTCCGGGCAAACCTCGTTGCTCGCGGCAATCACGCTGTGGCAGGTCCGTCCGGTGGGGTCACCGAATCGGCGCTTGAGAGCCTCGTTTGCGAACATCACCACGCAGTTGCTGTCCAGCTCCATGAACATGCGGCCGCACTCATCGAGCCATTTGCCCACCGATGGTCCGAGCACGGGTTGGTGAGTCAAGGTGTTCCTCCCTGGGGTGCGGGTAAGGAGATTGGGCCCCCGGTTGCCGTAACCGTTTTGAAAGCAACTTTCATGCCAGTCCCAAGGAGCCCGGCTGCACCTCGACATTGGCTCAGAATCGTGCCTGGTCGTTTCGTTCCCGATGTCGGTGAAAGACTTTCTTGACACCAGACTGTAAAAATTCTCGACGCGCTGTAACAAGCTATGGGTTTGGATCTGAAACTGGGGAGCGCGGCAATGCGGAAGCGGATGCAGGAACTGGGTAACCGCTAAGTATTCTATGGCTCAAATGCGGTTGCTTATTCTCGCCCGATGAGATTGCTTCGCTTCGCTCGCAACGACAGGTCGGGGCATGTCATTGCGAGGAGTGGAGCGACGAAGCAATCCCGAGGGCGCAAAATACGTCAGCGTATTTGGGCCTCCAGGTACCAAGCAGGACATGCTCCAGCAGTGTACGAGAGTCGCGCCTGATGGGCGCCGTTCCACGGTAAGCGATTATCGGATCTATTTCCTGGTCGCATGGCTCCGTTCGGAGCCGGCATCCCATTTCCGAGCCCCAATGGTCTCGATGGTCTCGAAAAGCTCTCTCTTGTCAACAGGCTTGGACAGATGACCGTCCATTCCTGCCTTGAGGCAACGTTCGATATCGTCCTTGAGGGCATAGGCGGTCATGGCGACCACGGGAACATGCTCTCCCCTGTCCTTTTCCCTATCCCTTATGGCCTTCGTTGCCGCCAGTCCGTCCATTTCCGGCATCTGCACATCCATGAGCACCAAGTCGAACTTTTCCGTGTCCAGGGCTGACAGAACTTCCTTGCCGTTTGCGGCCACAGAGACCGAATGGCCCATCTTCTCCAGCAGCCGCACCGCGAGCTTCTGGTTGATAGGATTGTCTTCGGCAAGGAGAATGCTGAGAGGCCTGCGTGATTGCATTTCAAGGACCAAATTGTGCGGAGGAGTTTTGTCGGAATCGGGAAGCGTTTCAGCAGCCTGCAACCCGAGTCTTACCGTGAAGTGGAAGGTGCTCCCGGAACCCATGTTGCTTTCCACCCAGATGTGGCCGTCCATCATCTGGACGAGCTGGCTTGCAATAGCAAGCCCCAGCCCTGTTCCTCCATATCTCCTGGAGGTTGAGTTGTCTGCCTGTTCGAAGGCTTCGAAGATCAGGTTTCGCCTCCCGTCGGGGATTCCTATTCCCGTGTCGGAAACGGAACATCGCAACAGGACATCGTGATCAGTCCGAGAGTCCAATCCTACCCGGACCATGACTTCACCATGCTCGGTGAACTTGATGGCGTTGGCCACCAGGTTGACCAGTATCTGTCTCAGGCGGCCGGAGTCACCGGTGAGTGCGTCGGGAACGCTAGGAGAAACGTGCTGAATCAATTCCAGCCCCTTTGCCTGAGCTACACCTGCGAAGGTTGCCATCGTGCCGGTCAGAAGGTCTCTTAGGCTGAAATCAACGGGGGTCAACTCGAGCTTTCCGGCTTCAATCCTGGAAAAGTCAAGCACGTCGTTTATGACCCCGAGAAGCGATTCGGCGGATATCTTCACCGCGTCCAGATATTCCCTCTGTTCATCGTTGATTTCCGTGTTGAGGGCCAGTTCGGTCATTCCGATTATGGCGTTCATAGGAGTGCGGATCTCGTGGCTCATCTTCGCCAGAAAATCGGTCTTGGCAAGGCTTGCCGTCTCGGCCGCGATTCTGGCCTGGTTCAATTCGGTGACATCCACAAAGGATTCCACCGCGCTGACGGTTTGGCCACCTTCGTCGGTCACGAGGGTTGCGTTCTTCAACACGGTAAGAGTGCGGCCATCCCTTGCCGTGATCTTGCACTGCCGTCTGAAGAGGCTCTCCCCCGCCCCCTTTTCGAATATGCCGCATCCGGTGTGGCACGGCTCCTCCGCGAAGAAGGTGCAAGGTCGCCCCACAACCTCTTCCCTGTCGTATCCGGTTATCGAGCAGAACTCCTCGTTGACGTCGGTCACCACCCTGTCTTCGTTTACGACGAAGATTCCAGTGGCCGCTGTTGCCAGCACCTGCTTCTGGAACTCGTTGGCGCGGCGCAGCTTTTCTTCTGCAACGATGCGATCCGTTATATCTCTGGCAATGGACCTGAACCCCACTATTTTACCGCCGTCCTCGATGAGTTGGCAGTTCTGACCGATCCAGACTGTTTGACCGTCTCGGGTGAGAATGGGCAGTTCGTAATAGGTGTCTCTGGTTCTAGTGCGCGCCTGATCCCGGTAGAATTCATCGGCCTTGTTCCTGTAGTCCGGATGAACCATGGTCAGGAAATGCATTCCCACTATTTCCTGAGGAGAATAGCCGGTTATTCTTCCCGCAACGGGATTGACCGCCGTGAAGTTGCCAGTGGGGCCGGTTTCGTAGATTACGTCGTTGGCGTTCTCCACTACCTGGCGGAAGCGTTCCTCGCTTCTACGAATCTCGATGTCGGCTTTCCTGCGCTCTGTTATGTCGTGGGCCACGTGCACGGAACCGGCCAGCGTTCCCTTGGAGTCCCTGATGGGTGCCACCCTGACCTCGAAGACTCCGCCCAGTCTTTTTTCTTCGATTTCTATGCAACTCGCCATTCCGGAGGCGAGAAGCCTGGTATGGGGGCAATGCTCGTGAGGAGCTTCCGTGCCGTGCACCGCCTCGTAGCAGTGCAGGCCCACTGCTTCGTCGGGCCTGACCCCCAGTCTGTCCGCCATGGCCTTGTTACATCTGACTATTCGGTGCTGGTCGTCAAGGATGGCGATGAGGTCGGGCACCGCGTCAAAGGTTCGCTCCCAGTCTTCCTTGGCTTGCAACATGGCCAGTTCGGCCCTTTTCCTCGCTGTAACGTCCTGAAAGATCCCCTCGAAGTAGAGCAATCGCCCTTCCGCATCTCGAACCGCACGTGCGTTAAGTGAGGCCCATATTCGGGACCGATCCTTGCGGTAACAGAGGAACTCGAAATTGGAAACCTGGCCGTTCTTTTCCATCAGATCGAGAAGCGCGATGTTGCGCCGGGGATCCACGTAGAGTTGCTTCCCGAAATCCACCAGATTGGTTCGCAGATCTTCCACCGAGTCGTATCCCAGTATCATGGCAAGCGCGGGATTAGCCTCGATGAACCCGCCTTCCCAGCCGGCTCTGTAGAAGCCTTCCGTCGCGTTCTCGATCATTGACCTGGATCGTTCTTCCGATTCCTTGAGCGCTCCGGTTCGTTCCTCCACACGCCGTTCGAGCTCAAGGTTGGCTTCCTGGAGGGATTTCTCGACCTCTCTTCTCTTGACGATCTCCTTCTGGAGGTGTTCGTTGAGCCTCTGGAGCTCTGCAGTCCGTTCTCTGACACGGTTTTCCAGTTCGTCCTGATATCTCCGGGTGAGAATTTCCTTTTTCTTTTCAACGGTGAGATCCTCGATGAGCACCAGAAGCAGCCTGGATCTGCCTATCCGCAGGGACCTGAAGTTCATGCGTCCCCACATCTTTCTCTTTTCGGTCTGGATTACTGCTTCGGTGACGTGCGGCTTTCTGGTGGCGAAGACTCTCTCGACCAAGATTTTGATTCTGCGACATGAAGCCGGATCCGGGACAAAGTTTTCAAAGGGTTTTCCCTGAAACTCCTCTTTGTCACCGGCAATGTCCCTGAAAGCCTGGTTGGAGAAAACTATGGCGCCAGCGGGATCTATCAGGACGGTGGCTACCGGTACCGCCTGAAGAAGCTTTCCAAGGGAAGTGAGTTGTACCTGGCTGATGTCGAAGCTGCCGGAGGTCGTGACGTCCCTTGTGAAGAGGCTGTTGAGATCAATGGTCTCGGTCGCCACGTTGGCCTCGCGCAAAAACTTCGGCGGGCCGTCGTCATCATCCAGGGAATCGAAACTCGGAAGGTCCTTATCCGGCATTGTGTCGTCCTCACTGAACTTGATCAGCGGCCATGAAGAATCGTTGCTTCTATTTTAGCTATTTTCTGATGTTAAGGACAGAATCCGTTAAGCAGTCCTTTCATTTTTGCGACAAGTGTCTAAAAAAAGCAACGACCCGAAGCCTCCGATGCTACAATAGCATAAGCAGAAAACGTTCCCAATCATCGAGGTGGAAGATGTCCGACCTGAAAGTCAAAGACCTGATGGTTCACCTGTCTCACTGTGCCACCGTGTCCGAGAACGCGACTCTGCACGACGCGGTCGTAGCCATGGAAGCAACCAGGATGATGTTCCAGCGATGGGATTACAGACCCAGGATCGTACTGGTCTA
>Ga0172375_10006837_pt1 | contig 15835 bp, 13 predicted proteins | sample LakKiv1m_FD_114537 | JGI IMG/M metagenome (GOLD analysis project Ga0172375, IMG submission 114537) | Freshwater microbial communities from Kabuno Bay, South-Kivu, Congo - kab_092012_11.1m | ecosystem: Environmental > Aquatic > Freshwater > Lake | place: Democratic Republic of the Congo...
CGGCGCGGCCCGCCGGCTCATCCCAATGGCGGTACCAGCCGTCGCCCTGGCCCGTATGGCTCTCCACGCGACCTACGCCGCCGCCGATCCCGATCACGTTGGGCCAGCCCATCAGACACTGCACGGTCTTGGCCGAATCGGACACGTTACGGAGTTCCCAGCGGACGAGGAAACCGGGGATCGACGAGCGGCGCAGGTCGTGCGGGCACAGCGTACCGGTGAAGGTCACGGTGACATCGATTCCCGCGATCGCCTGTGCGGCCTTGAGTTCCGCCTGGGGAAAACGCGGCTTGTACTCCACGCGCTTGCAGGCTTTGTGGCCCGCCATGACGGGCCTCGAGGCCAGGTCGATGACCGCGCCGTCAGCGGCGACGGCAACGTAGGCGCCGGGCAACCCGTCGACGTACTCCAATGGACTGTCCTGGTTGTTGTTCAGGCTGAAGTTGCGAAAACGGCCATCGCGGCAGATATCCACGCGGCCGCCGCCGATGCTCCCCAGCGGCACGCCCGAGGGCGCCCAGAGCGGGTCCACCTGCGCTTCCAGCCAGCGGTCCGCCTCGCCACTCTCGACGAACCGCGGCCACGTGCAGAGAAGCAGGTCTACTTTCTTAAGATCAACGGGCCAGCCGGTGAGCGCCATCGATCCGTCGCCGCGGGCGAGCTCCGCCCTGCCGAGGCAGAACCAGACCAGGCCGGGCGTTTTCGAGGGAAGCCCAGCCGGCTTCAGGGCGCCCTGTCCCGGCGCCATCGTCGCGTGGGTCTCGTGCAGTCCAATCAGGTCAAACCGGGCCGTGACGGAGACCAGCCGCCGGGCCGTCTCGGGACTAACCCGCACAAAGAGGTAATAGCCCAGGTGGCCGAGCGGACTGGGAATGTGAAGCGGCAGGGGCCGGGTCAGATCCACGCCGACATGAAAGAGCTCCTGGTGTTCATTCTCGCGCAGGTTATACACGGGCCTCCTTCTCCCGAGCTCGGGATTGCCAAGCTCGAACATTGGCTACCCCGCCCCCGATGAATAGTCGAGCAAAAAGAGCCGAGCTTGACACGGGCCGCGCGACAGGCAGAATGCCAACAAGAAGGGATTTCCCATGGCCAACGAGACAGAGACACGAACGGCGGCAGCGCCCGTGAGCGGCGAAGCGGTGTTCATGCGGATATTCGACCTGGGCGGGACCGTGGACGTGAAGAAGGTCCGCGAGCTGCTGGGTCCCGAGGCCGAGGTGCCCCCGGTATCGGCCCTGCGCGGCGCGCCGGAATACGTCAGCTTCGCCACCCCCATTCCCCTGAACCTGGCCGGTCTAAACCTCGACGTTTGCGCGGAAGACGGGACCCCCGTGACGGTGGCCGCGCGGCTCTATCCCGTGGGCGGCCTGGCCATATCGGTCCGCCTCGGCATCCGCGAGCAGCGTCTGGCCGATCTGAGCCGGTTCCCGGACCTGCGCTACCGGATGAGGGGACAGCCCGCGGAACGGGCGCAGATCTACAAGAGCATTTTCGACGCCGTGCTGCCCAAGGTCAAACTGGCCTATGACGAGGTCTTCGACGAACCCGTGGAACCGGAGCGGTATCACGCCTTCTGCCTGACGGAGGTGCCCGGCGGCGCCGAGCAGGTCTTTGCCGAGCAGCGGGCCCAGCTGGCCGCCCTCCTGGTGGATGACCCGCATCCCGAGAAGCTGTCGCCCGCCCAAGTCGAGGACGTGACGCGCTACTGGTTCAACTACTACCGGGACGATCTCGTGGTCGTGGACTGGGACGCCGCGTTCGTGGTGGAGCCGGCGGAAAAATACGAGGATCTGCTCTACATCTTCGAGGTCGCCAACCTCGAGCTGATGTTGATGCGCAAGTACGACCAGTATCTCGACAAGGTGCTCAATCGCGGCTACGACGAATACGAGCGGCTGCTCAAGGGGAACCCCTTCTTCAAGCGAGGCGCCAAGGACGTACTGGCGGAGCTCAGCGACGTGCGAATGGACCTGGCGGAGGTCACCGACGAGCTCGAAAACGTGGTCAAGTTCTTCGGCGACTACTACGTGGCGCGGATCTACATGGGGCTCTCGGCCAAGTTGCATCTGCCCGACTACCACAAGACCGTCGACGAGAAGCTGGCCACGCTCAACGACCTGTACCGCAGCGTCGTGGACTACCTGGAGGCCCGCCAGAACCTGTTCCTGGAATGGGCCATCGTATGGCTGATCGTCTTCGAAATCGTCTGGGCCTTCTTCCAGTAGTTCCTGTTTCAGCCCACGTTGTCATGCCACTTCAACCCGCCTCGCTCAGGCGCCCTTGACCGCCACGGCCGCCGCCTTTTCGAGCACCTGCCGTTTCTCGACGATCATCTCGTGGATCTTGGAGCGCCGTACTTTGCGCACGATGAAGACGAGGTCTCCCTGCGGAATCTTCGTCTCGACCGTCGGGGTTTTCTGAAGGTGCTGACAGACCCAGTCGTTGACGAGCATCGGCAAGTCCGGTACGTCAACGAAGCCGGTGACCTCCCTGAGCTTGGACATCGTCACGCCGCCGCCGGCCAGGAACCGCACGTCCGCCAGTTTGTGGACATAGATGGGAACGACGTCGTATTCATCTTCGAGGTCGCCCACGATGGCCTCCACGATGTCTTCGATCGTCACGAGCCCGGCGGTCTTCCCATTCTCGTCTTTCACCACGGCAATGTGCTGGTACCCCTTGGTAAGCTGCGTCAGGATGGCGGGCACCTGCTGCCCCACCCCCACCTCGAGAACCGGGCGGGCGATGCCTTTCAAGGACGGGTCTGTCGGGTTCGTCTGTAATGCGCTGACAATATCCTTCACGTTCACGTACCCGAGCACCTTATCGAGATCGTTGTCCTGGATCAGAACGTAGCGCGTGTGGTGATGCAGGTGCGCCTCGATCAACGCGTCGATCATCGTCATGCTGGTGGAGAGGTACTTGATTTCGCTCCGTTCCACCATGATGTCGCGAACCAGCGCGTTCGAGAGCTTAATACTCCGCGACACGATATCCTGTTGCTCCTTCGTGATCAGCTTATTGATGGTGGCGAACCGCGTGAGCAAGCCTATTTCGTTCAAAGCATCCGGCCTGGTCTTCTCGCCCCTGCTTTGGTGAAACGGACGATTGAGCGCCTCCATCACCGACACCAGCGGCGCAAAGAGCCCCACGATGAGATTCATGGGTACCGCCACCGCCGTGGCCACGTCGCGATTGTAGCGTACACCCCACGTCTTCGGCAGCATTTCGGTCCACTGGATCATCACCATCGAAAAGACCACCGAGTAGACAGCGAGCCAGTGCGCGCCGTACTTCGAAGCGAAAAGTTCGTTGAACATACCGCCGGATACCGACGCGCCGATCGTGTGGGCAAAGGTGTTGACGATCAGGATCACGGCGAGCGGCTTGTGGATATTATCTTTGAATCCGCGCCAGATTCCGGCGGCCAGTGGCCTTTTCTCCCCCACGCCGGCGATGTCGGCCATGGAGAGGCTCAGGAGGCACGCCTCCAGAAGGTTGCAGCAGAACGAAACGCCCAAGGCGATGACAATCGATAAGATGAACAACGTCATGATGATCTCCCGTGATTCGAATTTGCACTATGGTAAAATGGAATTCTACCAGCGGAAGGCAGAAGGGGGAAAGGGAATAAGTGCGGGTCCGACCCCAGCGACCTTGTGTCGCTGGTGAACGAGATTGCGGGACGCCGCGAACGCGGCTTCCCCACAATCTCGCGCTCCGACCAGGCAAGCTGGCTGGGGGCGCAGTCAGCCTACTCGCCGAACAACGACATCTGGGTCTTGTCGATCCTGCCGCGACGGACGCGCTGCTTCGCGATCTTCGGCTGACCGGTGTCGCCCAGCTCGCCTTCTTCGAGGTTCGCCAGGATTTCCTTGGCCCGGTCGATCACCTCGAGCGGCAGGCCTGCCAGCCGCGCCACCTGGATGCCGTAACTCTTGTCGGCCCCGCCAGCCACGATCTTCCGCAGGAACGCGATGCGATCGTCTTTCTCGCGGACCAGCACATTGTAGTTCTTCACGCCGGGCATCGTGAGCGCCAAATCGGTCAACTCGTGGTAGTGGGTGGCAAAAAGCGTCTTGGCCTTGACCCGCGCGTTGTTGTGCAGGAACTCGGCCACCGCCCAGGCAATGCTGATGCCATCGAACGTGCTCGTCCCGCGGCCAATCTCATCCAGCACGATCAGGCTCCGCGGCGTGGCGTTGTTGAGGATGTTGGCCGTCTCCTGCATCTCCACCAGGAAGGTGCTGCGCCCGCGCGCCAGGTCGTCGCTGGCCCCCACCCGCGTGAAGATCCGGTCCACCAGCCCGATCTCCGCCGAGGTCGCCGGCACAAACGAACCCATCTGCGCCATGACCACCAGGATCGCGACCTGCCGGATGTACGTGGACTTGCCCGCCATGTTGGGCCCCGTAATGATCAAGAGCTGGTTCTGCGAGCCGTCCAGCAACGTGTCGTTCGGCACGAACCGCTCGGCGTCCGGCATCTGTTCGACGACGGGGTGCCGGCCGTCCTTGATGCAAATCGCATCGCCGCCATTCATCGCCGGCCGCACGTAGCGCAGGGCCAGCGCCCGGTCCGCCAGCGAAGCGATCGCGTCCAGCGAGGCAATCGCCTCCGCCGTGGCCTGGATCGCCGCCGTCTCGCGAGTCACGAGGTTCCGGACCTCCAGGAACAGCTCGTACTCCAGCGCCATCGACTTCTCCTGGGCCCCCATGATCTTGCTCTCGTACTCCTTGAGTTCCGGCGTGATGAACCGCTCGCCGTTCACCAGCGTCTGCTTTCGCGTGTAGTCCGCCGGCGCCTTGTCGGCCTGTCCCCTGGAAATCTCGATGTAATATCCGAACACTTTATTGTGCCGGACCTTCAGCGTCTTGATGCCGGTCCGCTCCTGCTCCTTGACCTGGTACTCGGCCAGCCACTGCCGCCCTTCGGTCGCCAGCCGCCGCAGCACGTCCAATTCGGCGTGATACCCCTCCCGGATCAGTCCGCCCTCCTTGATCGCAATCGGCGGCTCGTCCACGATGGCGCGCTTGACGAGGTCCACCAGCTCCGGCAGGCATACGGCCGCCCCGCCCAGTTCCTTCAGGAGCGGCACGGAATGGTTCTCGACCAGCTTCTTGACGTGAGGGACACCCTCCAGCGAGATCCCGAGCCCGGCAACGTCCCGGGCGTTGCCCGTGCCGGCGCCGATTCGCGCGATCAGCCGCTCGAGGTCGCGCACCTTGCCCAACGCATCGGTCATATCCCGCAACAGGGCCCGGTCCCGGGTGAACGCCTCCACGGCGTCGAGGCGCCGGGTGATCTGATCCAGGTTCGCCAGCGGCCGCACCACCCAGTCCCGCAGTTTCCGCCCGCCCATGGCGGTCTTCGTGACATCCAGCACACTGAGCAGGCTCACCGACGCCTCGCGGCCCCGCCCCGGCACCAGGTTGAGATTCCCGCAGGTCGCCTCGTCCAGCACCAGCGTGTCGGCCGAATGCCGGATCGTCAGCGACCGCACGTGCCCGACCTGGCGCCGCAGATCTTCTTTTACGTAGTGCAGCACACCGCCCGCCGCGCCCACGATGGCGGCCTTGCCCTCGCACCCGAATCCTTCCAGCGAATGGACGCCGAAATGCTGGGTCAGGTTGTGGCGCGCCGCCTCGTAGTCGAACGTCCAGCCATCGCACGAACTCACGTGCATGGCCGGCGCCTCGGTTAGCGCCCGCCGAAGCTCCGCATCCTCAGCCTGCGTGTCGGCGATGGCGCACTCGCTCGGCGCAAAGCTCTTGAGGCTCTCCACCAGTCCGTCGGCGCGGGGCACCTCCTCTACCGTGAACAGACCGGTCGAGAGGTCAAGCAGGGCGAGCCCGAACGCCCCCCCACCGTGGAAGACGGCCGCCAGAAAATTGTGCCGGTTCGACTCGAGAATGGTGTCTTCCATGACGGTGCCGGGCGTGACAACGCGCGTCACATCGCGGTGGACAATTCCCTTGGCCGTGGCCGGGTCTTCGAGCTGGTCGCAGATGGCCACCTTCTTGCCGGCCTTGATCAGCTTGGCGAGGTAACCATCCACGGCGTGGAACGGAACCCCGCACATCGGCATGCCGTTGCGCTTGGTCAGCGTCACGTCAAGGATCGGCGCCGCTTCCTTGGCATCGTCGTAGAACATTTCGTAAAAATCGCCCAGACGGAAGAAGAGGATCACACCGGGAGGCAATTCGGCCTTGATCCGGCGATACTGTCCCATCATCGGAGTTACGGAATCGGACATGATACCCGCTAGCGTTTCTTTGCCCTGGCGTCGTCGAGGATTCTCGCCATTCGACGGCCGTACTCCACGTAGTTGGCGCGCATGCTCTCGGCCTTCGCCTTGACGGACTCGTCGTGCGCCACGATGGCCATGTGCGGCTCGATCGAAAACCCGCCGTCGTATCCACGCTTCAGGAGGTCGGCCACGATCCGCCGGACATCGCCTTGGCCCTCGCCGGGAAAAGTGTAGTGGACCTTCTTTTCCGTTTTCTCGTCCCACACGCCGTCTTTGATATGAACATAGATCACGTGGTCCTTCACGTGATCATAGAATTCCCAGGACGACTGCTTCTTGTACGGCGGCTTGCCGTTCAGGTCGTCGGAGGAGACGGGATTGCCCGTGTCGTAGACCAGCTTGAGGTCCGGCACGTTCTCCAGCAGGCGAAGCGTGTACTTCCAGCCCATGCCGCCGTAGTTCATGCAGTTCTCGTGGACCGGCTGGAGCCCCTCGGCGGAAAACAGCTTCTGCACTTCGCGAAGTCGGCGGAACCGTTCCGCTTCCATCTGGTCCTCCGGTCCGCGCCCCTTGATCATGGGGTAACTCATGATCCGGATCAGCTTCGTTCCGAGGCGCTTCATGCGCGGTATGGCCCGGCGCACTTCTTCCAGGGTGACGTCGAAGGGCTGTTCAACGCTCTTCGCCCAGTTGGCAATGGCGGACCCGAAACAGTTGATTCTGATCCCGGCGTCCTGAAGCTTGCCGCACACCGCGTCGAAGTCGGCATCCGAAATGTCGTGGATGTTCTTACCGGAAAGATTCCGGGCCTCGATGTTGGTCCAACCCAGCTCTTTCGTGGCCAGGATCTGCCCGTCGATGTCCGGCGCCGCCTCGTCCGCGAATCCCGTCAGGTACATACATGCTCCCGAATGTAGTCGAAGCTGATCTTGAGCGATTCGAACGGGTCGCCGGGACAGGTGTCCTGCTCCACAATGAACCACTGGCATCCGGACTTCTCCGCGGCCTTCACGAGGCGCTTCCAGTCGAGGTTGCCGCGGCCGATCTCCGCGAAAACGGGACGGGACTCCTTGTTGATCGCGTAGTCCTTCATGTGGAGCAGCGGCAGGCGTTTGCGCAGAAGCTCGCACCAGGCCACGGGGTCCCCGCCGCCGAACTGGGCCCAGTAGGTGTCGATTTCGCCCTGCAGGTAGCGCGGATCGGTCTCGGCGTAGATGACCTCCAGCGCCACGCGGCCGCCGACCTTCTGAAACTCGATCTGGTGGTTGTGATAGGTGAGCACAATGCCCGCCTCCGCCAGGATCTTGCCGGCGTTGTTCAGCCGCTTCGCGAACGCCTTGACGTTGTCGAGCGTATCGAGCTGGATGCCGCCGGGGTACGGGTAGGCCGTGTACTTACAGCGGAGCGTGTTCAGCCGCTCCGCCACCTTCTCCGGCTCCGTCAGGATGTTGCCCTCGTGGGTTGCGCAGCAGATCAACCCTTCCCGCTCGATCAACGTCCTCAATTCCACGGGGTCGATCGGCCCCACGCCGCTGACCTGCACGGCCTCGTAGCCGATCGCACGGATCTTCTTCAAGGTCTTCTCAAGATCCACCGCCGTCTTCGCAAAATCCCGCACCGTGTACAACTGCGCCGCCACCTGTCGAATCTTCATCAGTCCCTCTTCCCTTCTCTATCGCCACGATTTGGAAATGTCCTCAGCCGGCCCGGCGCTCTTCTTCTTCACCACTTTCGACTTCCGGATCAACTGCTTCAACGTCTTTTCGTACACCTTGCCGTTCAGCGGCAGGTCCACCGTCTTCCCCGTCAATGAAGAGAACAGCATCGCGTTGGCCAGCTCCACCGAACGGATGCCTTCCCGCGCCGGGGCGACCAGCGGGGCCCCGTCGAGGATCGCGTCGACGAAGTTCTGTTTGATCTCCAAATGCTGGCCGCCGTAGCCGCGAACCGGAATGTCGATATTCCAGACTTCCGGTGTCGCGAACGCCGCCTTGACCTCGCGACTGAACTTGGTCATCGGCATCTCGTTGCGCCGGAATTGGACGCAGCCGCCTTCGGCCACAATCCTGCCGTTCTCGCCCGCGATCTCCAGCCGGTTCGATCCCGGGGCCTCGCCCGTGGTCGTCACGAACACGCCCGTGGCGCCGTTCGGATACTCGAAATAGGCCGTGACCTCGTCCTCGACCTCGATGCGGTGATGCTTGCCCAGCCCGCAGAAGCCCCGCACCCGCGACGGCATCCCGCAAATCCACTGGAACAGGTCCAGGTTGTGCGGGCACTGGTTCAGCAGCACCCCGCCGCCCTCGCCGGCCCACGTGGCACGCCACGTGCCGCTGGCGTAGTAGAACTCGGTCCGGAACCAGTCGGTGATAATCCAGTTCACCCGCCGGATCGGCCCCAGGTCGCCGCCCTGGACGAGCTGACGCACCTTCTTGTAGTGGGGATCGGTCCGCTGGTTGAACATGGCCGCAAAGACCTGCTTCTTGTTCTTGTGCGCGGCAATCAGGCGTTCGCAGTCGGCCTTGTGGACGGAAATCGGTTTCTCCACGAGCACATGGAGCCCCTGCTTGAGCGCGTCGATCCCGATCGTCGTGTGGCCATAGTGCGGCGTGGCAATCAGTACGGCATCCACGGTACCCGAGCGGATCAGGGCGCGGCTGTCCTCGAACTTCTTGACGGGGTCGTCATACTTCCGGAGCTGTACCGGATTGATGTCGCACACCGCCGTCAGCTCGCACCGGTTCACCTTCTTGCCGAGCACTTCCCCGGCGTGGCCCGATCCCATGCCGCCGACGCCGATGATTCCCAAACGCACCTTATTCACGCTAGTCCTTCTTTCTTCGCCCCTTGAGTCCGATTGAGCGTCGTGCTGGAGCATATGGCCCGACAGTGGCGACACTTCTATTCCGTCAGTCCTTCGGTGTCAATATCTTAGCCAGCGCGCACCACTGCTCCACGCTGAGGGCCTCCGGCCGCGCCCGCGGATCGAGCTCCAACTGCTCCAGAACCGCGGCGATATGGCCCGGCGCCCGGTGCAACGCGCCTTCCGCATGGGCGAAAATCGTTGCCAGCTGCTTGCGTCGGTGCGTGAACGCCTCGGTCGTCAGGTCGTAGAACATCCACCGCTCCGCTTTGGACAGCGACTGCCAGCGTCGCCGGGTCAGGCTGACGATTTCCGACCGCACTTCGGGCACGGGCCAGAAGCAGGTCGGGCTCACGGTCTTGACCAGCCGGATGTCGTAGTCCAGCTGCAGCCACACGCTGAGCTTGCTGTAGTTGCTTTCGCCCGCCTGGGCGGCAAGCCGCTCCGCCACTTCCTGCTGGACCGTCACAATGATTCGTTCCGGCGCCGCTTCGGCCATGGCCAGGTTGATCAGGATCCGGCTGCCCGCCGAGTAAGGAAGATTCGAAACCACCTTGTTGAAGCCGGTCTTGAGCAGCGCCTCGGTGTCGACCTCCAGCATATCGGCGCAAATCAGTTCCAGTTTCGGCTTGTCCTTGAACCGCTCCCGCAGATGCTCATAGAGACGCCGGTCCTTCTCCACCGCCACCACGCGGCGCGCGGAGTCCACGAGCGCCTCCGTGACGGCGCCCAGGCCGGGCCCGATCTCCAATATCTCGTCCCTGTGCCGGACGTCGGCCGCGTCCAGAAGGATATCGAGAATGTTCCCGTCGATCAGGAAGTTCTGGCCCAGCGCGCGGCTGGGATGGAAATCCATCTCGTTCAACAGGCTTCTCAGTTCGGAGAGTTTCATGGCCGGTAGCGCGTCACGAGGGTCGCCGGCTGGATGGTATCGCCGATCAGTTTCAGTCGCAGGGCCCAGAGGAGTCCGATGGCCTGGGCGGCGCCACGGCGGCACCGCTCGCCGAGGCCCGGCGGTCCCAACAGGGCCACCCGCTCGCGATCCAGCGCCAGCGCCGCCTGCCGCTCCTGCTCGCTCACCGCATACCGCGCCACCAGCGGCAGGATCTGGCAATACTCCAGCACCTTCTGCCGCGCCTGGAGGAAGCGCGCCTGGAGGCACGCGTCCCGGTTCATCATGGCCGCGAGGGTCTTGTACCCGCGCATGGCCGTGTCCGACATGCGGTAGAGGGAACTGAAGTTGACCTCGTAGTCCCGCCGGAAGGCGGTCTTCAGGATCTGCTCTGCGTCATCCCCGGGAAACTCCGGGTGCGTGTAGTTCAACATCTTCTGCCCGTGCCATTCCTCGTACGGCAGCATATGCAGCAGCACGCCGCGCTCCTTCAGGTCGCGATAAAGCTGCGTCACCGGCAACGCCGTAAACAACATGAACTGCACCATGTCCGCGTTGAGTCCCACCAGGAAGTCGATCTCCTTCATCACGCTTTCCTGCGTGTGTTCTTCCGAGCAGAGAATGCCGGAGGCCAGCACCGAGATCCCGCGGCGGCGCAGCTCACGGACCAGGTCCCGGGCATCGATCCCGACATTCTTCTGGTAGGCGTTGGCATCTTGCCCCTCGAACCCGATCCACAGGAAATCCACGCCGAGCCGGACCAGGTTATCCAGTCCGAAGGCCGTGACCGCTTCCGCCGAGGAGAACGCGCGGAACCGGAACCAGCGCTGATGCTTTTCCATCTCGCCCAACAGCTCCGCCGCGCGATCGTGGTCCTTCAGGAAATTCTCGTCCATGACGGCAAACCCGAGGGTCTTTCGCGCCTCGGCGATGCGGGAGGCCTCGCGAAAGAGATCGTGCCCGGTCCTGAGAAAGGGCGAATAGGCCTTGCTGAAGAAGTGGCTGGTGGAACAGAACCGGCAGCCGTTGACGCAGCCCACGCCGGGCACGAGCAGGCTATCGGCGGTGGTGGGAAGCGGCACGCCGAACGCGCGCGCCCGCTCGTTGGCCGGCAGCAGCGGGTGGACGATCGGCGCCGCGGGGTCCTCGCCGAGGAACCTCCGAAACCAGGCGATCCCCTCGCCCTTGACCACGTGGTCGCAGTCGATCAACTTCTCGACTCCCTCGATGGCCGCCCCGTGCCCCCCCAGCACGATCCGGGCGCCGGGCGCGTGCTGTCGCACCAGCCGCGCCATCTCCTGCGCCTTGAGGAAGTTCGGGGTGATGAAGGAAATCCCGATGATGTCGTATCCCTTCCGGATCTCGCGAATGAACCGCGCGCGGCTGGGAAAGTCCAACACCGTCACGTCGGCGCGGATATTCTCCGCAATGAAGTACAGGCCGAAGCTGCGGTGATTGAATCGGAGCGACGCCGCTTCCTGCGCCTTGGTGACCTGGTTATGGAAGAGCTCCATGAGGCTCTCCTTGCGGCCGAACTCGTCATCGACCCCGTAGGGCCCGAAGACGCCGCTCAGGAGCACACGGGGTAACCGGTCTTCGATCACGAATCTTTCAGGCCCGGCCTCGGGCTGTACGCTGGCACTCATTTTCTGATTCTCGAACAGGGCCTACCTTGTAGTCGGATGGCTGGCGCCGCTCAAGCCGAAACCGCGGACCGATCAGACCCGTCCCGTGCGCGGCGCAGAAGCTCGCCCTCAGCACGGGAGATTCGATGGGTTGCTCATAGGCGCACCACGTCCTTTTCAGGGTCAGACTCCGCCAGGATGCAGGCGAGCATGCCGTCGGGGTTGAGGTGTCCCACGACGATCCGATCGCAGTGAGTCAGGACATAGTGATTGCACCATGCCGCGCGTCGGGAGTTGGGGACATCCAGGGCGGGGTCGAAGGGCGAAAGCACGAGCAATGAACCTTGCTCAATAGCAGCACGGCATGCCGTGCCGCCATGGATGGCGTCGAATCCGGCAGGCAGGACCCAGATCATGGGGCGCTTCTGCGCCAGCCCAGCCCGGAACACCGCGCGTTCCATGGGCGAGAGAAACCCTGAGATGATGGCTTCGCCCGGTTTGAGCGACAGGCTGCCGTGCAAAACCGCCTGCCCCCGCGAGGCCAGAAAGCCCACCTTGGGCATGGTCAGTAGCGCCTTGTTGCCCAGGCATTGCGGTTCGCCACCGTGCATAACGGCGGCGTAGTTTTCCGGGTTGTGCCGGATGTAGCGGCGAATGTTCGCGCGGGCGGCATCGTCGCGGGCACGGACCTCGTAGAAGCGGCTTTGCCACACGGATTGCCCCAACGCTTTCGACACGGCGGCCTTGTACGAGCGCACGATGGTGGACACGGAACCGGCCACCGGCTTGCCGAACGCCTCCATGGGTCCGCGGCCTGCCGTGGACCTATCGCCGAGGTGCAGCAGGCCATGCACGTGGTTGGGCATCACGACGTGCTCGTCCACGACGGCGCGCGGGAAATGCTGCGGGATCTCGCGCCAGAACTGGTCGGCCACGCGACCGGCGTCGTTGGGAAACATCCGGCCGTTGACCACCGTGCCGAAAACCGGCTTCATGTTCTTGCTGCAAATCGTCAGGAAATACCACCCGGGACTGGTGAAATCCCAGCCTTGCATGCGCAGATGCTTGCGCCTCGCAGGCGCTGCGGCCTGCGCGCGGCTCGCCACAGAAGGAAGCAGACGGGAGTTTTGGCTCTTCATCATCAACGACTTACGCACAGCAGGCCTGTCCCTTGAACGCTGTGCGGGTGACGTTCAGGCCGGTCCGCCCAAGCCGAGTAGTTTCCATGTTTCCGCTCCTTCTTCGAACAACGTTGACTGTACCACGCCGGAATGGACTCCCCCACAATAAACGGCTCCCATCAGCTCGCTCCGCAAACAGATTGACGTCCCCGGGCCGATATGACCGAATCGCGCGAACGAGCACAAGACATGATGACAACACAGGAGGCCGGCCGCCTGCCGGTGGCCGATGAGGTGGAGGTTCTGGTGGGCGGCGGCGGCCCCGCCGGCGTTGGAGCCGGGTTGGCGGCCGCCGAACGGTTTCAAGTATCACATCCCCTACCGCATTCTCCTTCCCCACGGGGCCGAGAACTTGCTGACGGCGGGTCGTTGCGTCAGTTGCACGCATATCGCGCTCGGGTCGATCCGGGTGATGGTGCCGTGCATCGGCATGGGCGAGGCGTCGGGCACCGCCGCAGTGCTGTCGCTGCAACAGCGAACGTCGCCGCGGCAACTGGCGGTCGCGCCGCTCCAGCAGCAGCTTCGTCGCCAAGGCGGAATCCTGAGCGAGGACGAGATCAAGGCGACAAACGCGGCGGGAAAAGATTGTTAAGCCACCGAGGCTCTGCTACGGTGATGCCATGACCGCAAAGCAATTCTTTGACTGGCAAACTCGCGGCGGAGCCAACGACGTCATGCGCTTCGTGGATTGCCTGGAACGGGAAGACATCGCCTGGTGCGCCATCGGCGGAGTGGCCGTCAACCATTGGGCACGGCAGCCCATGGTGACCCAGGATGTCGACTTTGTTGTCACGGCGGACGCCATCGATCGGACCGTTTCGGCGCTGAAACAAGCAGGATTTCGGTGCAAGCGGTTTCCCTGGTCCGTCAATTTCAGAGGCCGCTCGGCGGTTCTCATTCAACTTGCCACGGAGAAATTCTACCGCGATTTCCCGTCGCGCGCCGCGCCGGCCGACGTACACGGCATCCTCTTGCGGGTGGCCTCGCTGGACGACACGCTACAGGGCAAGATCCGGGCGTGGTCGGATTCCCAGCGACGCCAAAGCAAACGGATCAAGGACCTGGCCGATATTGCCCGCCTGGTGGAGTCCCATCCCCCGCTCTGGAAACAGCTCACGGCGGCGCTCAAACGTCAGATCCAGCGCCCCCGATCCGCTTCGACGCGAGGCAAGGCCCGATGAAAACCTATGACCAGATCAATGATCGAATCGCCTCGGGTAAAGCCGTTGTCCTGAGCGCCGAGGAAATCATCGACTACGTCGACAAGAAGGGCATCCAAAAGGCGGCGGAAGAAGTGGATGTGGTCACCACCGCCACCTTCGGCCCCATGTGTTCCTCCGGCTGCTTCCTGAATTTCGGTCATTCCACGCCCCGCATCCGCATGTCGGAAGCGTGGGTCGAGGATGTCCTGGTGTACGCCGGTGTCGCCGCCGTGGATGTCTACCTCGGCGCGACGCAGCTCCGGCACGGCGATCCGGCCAACATGGATTATCCCGGCGAGTTCCGCTACGGCGGAGGGCATGTCATCGAGGACCTCGTTGCGGGCAAGACCCTGCAGTTGTTTGCGCTGTCTTACGGCACCGATGAGTACCCGCTCCGCGAGATCCGGACCTATTTCACCATCCAGGACCTGAACCAGGCCATCATGGTGAACCCGCGGAACTGCTACCAGAACTACAACGTGGCCATCAATGAGTCGGACCGGACGCTGCACACGTACATGGGCACCCTGGAGCCCCGGCGCGGCAACGCTAACTACTGCTCGGCGGGCCAGCTCTCGCCGCTGCTCAACGATCCGACTTACGAGACCATCGGAATCGGCGCCAAGGTGTGGCTCGCCGGCGCGCAAGGCCACGTCTATGCCGAGGGCACGCAGCACGCCGGCGCCGTCAAACGCGGCGACAACGGTGTTCCCATGGGCGGCGCCGGCACACTGGCCCTGACCGGCGACATGAAGCATATGAAGGCGCGGTTCGTGCGCGGCGTCAGCCTCCGCGGCTACGGCGTGTCGCTCGGGCTCGGCGTCGGGGTCCCCATCCCGATCCTGAACGCCGACATTCTGCGGCGAACCTGCGTGCGCGATCGCGATATCCTGGCGCCGGTGGTCGACTACAGCCACGACTACCCGCAGAACACCGGAAAGGTGCTTGGCCACGTCAACTACGAACAGCTCCGCAGCGGGGAAATCAAGGTGGACGGCAGGAAGGTGCCGGTGGGGTCCCTGTCGTCCTACCCCATGGCGCTGGAAATCGCCAACCTGCTGGCGGACGAGATCCGCCGGGGTGACTTCATTCTGGCCCGGCCGATGGCCCGCCTGCCCCTGAAGCAGGCCATGAAACCTCTCAAAGTGAGGCCGAAACGATCATGAACGCGACCGTCACCAGGAAGTTAACGCTCTTCTTCCCGAAGTGCGAGTGCGAGAAGCCGATCATCTACCATCTCGTGAAGGACTATGGCCTGATCGTGAACGTGTTCCGCGCCAAGGTCACGCCCGAGGAGGAAGGCTACCTGGTGCTCGACGTCACGGGCACGGAGAAGGAGATCGAGAAGGCCATGGCGTTCGTCAAGACGTTCAAGGTCAAGATTAATACAGCCGGCAAGGGTTTGACGTGGGACCCCGCGCGGTGCACGCACTGCGGCGCCTGCCTGACCCATTGCCCCACGCGGGCGCTTCACATCGAGAATTCCAACACGCGGCAAGTCGTGTTCGACGCCGAGAAGTGCATTGAATGCATGGCGTGCATCCCCGTCTGCCCCTTCAACGCCTGCGCGTCGGTGTTCTAGCGCCATGCCGCCGCGCACCTACCACCGCTTTTCGTATCACGACGCCAACTTCCGCATCTGCTGCGATCGATTGGACATTGTCACCGCCGAGATCGTTCGTCAGCGCGGGATTCTTGAGGACTACCTCCGGATCCATCCCGAATTCCAGCCTGCCCTGCGCCCCATTGAACTGTTGCCCCATGCCCCGGAAGTGGCGTGCCTGATGGCGGCGGCGGCCCGCCGCGCCGGCGTGGGGCC
>Ga0172375_10006838_pt1 | contig 15833 bp, 13 predicted proteins | sample LakKiv1m_FD_114537 | JGI IMG/M metagenome (GOLD analysis project Ga0172375, IMG submission 114537) | Freshwater microbial communities from Kabuno Bay, South-Kivu, Congo - kab_092012_11.1m | ecosystem: Environmental > Aquatic > Freshwater > Lake | place: Democratic Republic of the Congo...
CGGCATTCGCCGCGACTCATGCCATAGCGAAAGCCGCGATGGGCGAACTCGACGGCGTCGCGGTCGTCACCCGCGATGCCGTAGTCCAACACACTCAGCAGCACCATGGTGTGCCCGTGAAAATGCGTATAGTCCGAGTTGGGGTATTCGCGCAGGAACCGACCGTCCGGACCGAAATGGTTCGAGCGGTCGCGTACCCAATGGAACAATCCCCTGGCCAGGTCAAGCGCGGGAACGTGCCGACTGTGCCGGTAGTAATTCGCCAACCCCTGGATACACCAGGAGTAATAGGTGGCAAGGTTATGGATGGCTTGCGAGATCTCGTGCTCCACATACGTGCCCCCGACTCCCATCTGATGCCACGGGAAGCGGGCGGTGTCACCCTCGCGGACCGCCAGCGCGCACAATCCGTCGGCCAGCCGGCGCGCGGCGTCGCGCCAGAGATCCTCGCCCGTCAACTGCGAGTAAATGGTCATTGCGCCCAGGAGCCGTCCAGCGAACCAGGGAACGGTGTAGTGGTCGCCCGGCGGCAGGTTGCCGTAGTTTGATTGGCCCCAGGGCCGGCCGAGCTTGGTCATGTAGACGATCCCGTCCGGTCCCTGCATCTGCAGCAGCACTTCCATCCAGCGCTTCTCGACGTGGAGGTTCTGTGTGCTGCCGGAAACCAGTCGCAAGAGGGGGAGCGCCTCCATGAATTTCGCCTGCACAATGTCGGATTCCTCATGCACCATGAAAGGCGGGTCGCTTCGCAAGCAGACCTTCCAGTAGATTTCATAGTCAGACTCGGCATCCGTCGGTTCGGTGAGCCCGTTTACCGCCAATCGAGCCATGTCCTGCAGGTCGAGGGTGTCCGGAACGAGCGCGTCGCACCGGTCCCCGTCATACGCCGGCAGGCGAACGTGCGGCTTGTCGGGGTTGATGTAGGTGATGCCGGCTTTCCTGGCTGTGTCTGCGTTGCTCATGGTTTTCTCCAAGGTCTTGCTTGTTTGTCTTGTGACGCCATGACTTCATGACTTCGTGACGGCCTGCATAGACTTCTCCTCGATCTGTCGTACGCCCTTGCACTTTGGGTAGGCGCTGCATCCCAGGAATGGGCCCCGGGCGGACGTGCGCTTCTTCATCGCGGCGCCACACTCGGGGCATGCCGGCGAGGCGGGCTCAGACCGCGCCTCAAGACGGGCGGCGGTCATCTTCTCGCGAATGCCGCCGTTTTCAATAAAGGCGCTTTCCAGTTGGGTCAACTGCCGGCCGAGCAACCCGGTGGCGCGCTGGATGAGCACAATCAGGGTGTTGGCGGCGGTAATGTCGTCTCGATCCTCCAGCCAAGGGTCGAACTTTTTCTTCTGCCGGAGCAGGTACGTCCAATAATCGTGCAGCATGTCATCCGTGTAATCGAACTCGTCGAGCATGGTCGAAAGAACCGCTTTGTGGTCGGCATTGCGGATACTCCAGGGAATGCTGCCCTTCTGGACCAGGTAGTCCTCCAGATCGCCCTGCAATTCGTTCAAGCTGGCCTTGGCCACATCGGTAAGCTTGATCTCAGTCTCCGACGAGGTCTTGGCCCGCTCGCTACCCTCGATGATGTTCTGTTTGCCGGAGCGCGAAGCGCCGACCATCTGCCCCAGCGTCTTGCCCAGCGGGTCGTCTTTCCAGGGCAGGTACCGTTTGCAGAAGCTCATCGTGCCCAGATGAATGATGGTGGCAAAGTTAAAGGAGTGCAGCTTGCGAAATCCACCGCTGGGGTTGTAGATTTTGCTCATCGTGTTTCCTTGGGTTGTCTCGTGACGCCGTGACCTCGTGACTTCATGACGCCCGGCATCACGGAGTCATGAAGTCACGGCGTCAATCATCCACTCCGGCGCGTGTCTTGCGCGATCTCCAGCACCACGGCATCGTTGGCGGGCAGGTCCAGAGAAGTGAGCTGTTTCACTCATGCTCGTGTTCCTCCAATCGTTGTGCCTTCTGCCGCCTCCGCGGCCAGCACCAGCAGCCAGTCCTGATAGATGGGGCGCGGAAACCAAGCGGGTGTGCCGGGAAAGGCCGGAACCCAGTTGCCGTCCGCATCCGGATTCACCTCGCCGCCCGTGTTTTCATCGCCGGTCAACGGATCGACCAGAGTCAATCGATACCGCCGGCCGGGTTCGAGTCCTTTCACCAGCCGCAGCCCCGTGCCTATGGGACAATAAATGACATGCAGCTTGCCGGGTATACCTGCGGCCAGCGGCACGTCGTGCTTGCCGCAAGTGAATGATTCGTCATTGAGATTATCCGACCAGTTGGGCTCGGTCCATTCCGGATGGGGCTCCATCTGCCACCAGGGCAATTTCTCAAGAATTCCCTTCCCCACCCCGACATGAGTGGAGCCGGGCAACCGGCAGGCATCCTCCCAGGGAGTGTTGCCCCAGGTCATGCCGTGCGGCGACGGTCCGTAGGGTTTCTTCCGGGTATTGAACTGCCAGATGCCGTTGGCAGCGTAGGTGAACCCCGCGGCGCCGTTGAGCATGCAGGCCCAGAACAACCAGCGCTGAATTTCCGGTCCGCAAAACGCACCGATGCCCTCGTAACAGACCTCGCCCTCGACCACCGGCATGCGCGGTTCGGCGCGATGGGAAACGCGCACCTGCTTGACGGTATTGGGCAACGAGGCGCGATCGCCATGCCCGGTCTGCAGCATGTCGTAGTCCAGCAGTGCCGGATGCTCGACGCATTGGCGGGCGCTGGAACTCGGGTGGATCGTGACCGGGTGCGCGAACGGATCAATGGCATGCAGGTAGGCGGCCAGCTCGGTCCAGCCCTGCTTCTGCGTCTGCACATCCGCATCCCACGTCTTGGTGAGGTAATACGGCATGGTGCCTTCGCCGGCCAGACACCACGTCACAGGGTAAGCGCCGTAGCGGGCGATCAGGTAGCGCCAGTGCTTCTTCATCTTTTCCACGCCAAGCCACGGAAGGAAATAGCCCCAGCAGCCGACGATGCAGGGCATCAACCCGGCGTCTACGAGGTGCGCAATGCGGCGGTCGGCGGCGTCGAAGTAGGCGGGGGTTATGCGGCCGTAATCCTTCGTCCATGGGAACCCGCCTTCATTCCGGCCCCGCTTGTCGAACGCCGGCATGTCGGGGTAGAGGCCGGCGACGATCTGGACCACGGAAAAACCCTTCTTCACCCGGTCCGAGGCAAGCGCCCGGAAGTCCTGGGGCCACGCGAAGCGCTGGCACAACCCCATCCACCAGGTGTCGCCCAGCCAGAAAAACGGTGTGCCGTCCGCATGAACGAAATGCCGACGGTCGGCGGCGATGCCAACCGGACCATGGCGAAAGAGCGGGTTCTTGCCCTGGTACGGCACTACCTTCACTACCCCTTCCTGCCCGTGTAGACCGCGGTCATTCGCATCAGAACATTCGGTGCGGAAGCGGTAGGTTCCCGCCTCGTGTGCCGCGAAGCGCACGCGCCATTCCCGGCCGCCCGCCCAGAACGCCGGCACCCGTTTCTCCTCGCCGCTGTCGGCGTGGGTGAAGCATGCCGCAAGTTCAACCTGGTTAAACGGATCGCAGTGTTTACACCGACTTGTGAACGTCCATTCGCCACATTGGTTCTGTTGCAGGGTTTTCATAGCGACTTAATTTCCCATGTTGTCCCGTCTTATGCACCACCATATGCCAGCGCAGCAACGGCGATTGCACCGAGCACACAGCCGATCCAGGCCGCGGTTGAAAGATGTTCCTTATAGAATACACGGCCGATCACCAGCACCAGCAGGATAGGCGTGGCCACTGTGACCGGCAGCACAACTTCCGCGCCCAACTGCCGGATGGCTACCATGGCCAGTGGCAATCCGGCGCCGTTAACCAGCCCCAGCGCCACGCCGCCGACGCACTCCCGGCGACGGGCGAAACGCGAGCGATCGCGAAGCATCACCGGAAACAGCAGCACGGCTGCCGTGCCAAAGGCAGCCAGACCAAACACGTATTTGTGCACTGGATATAGCGTGCCGACATGGGCCTGGATTACGAAGGACAGACAGGAAAACGCCCCGCCAATCGCCACGAGTCGCATCCAGCGCGCCCCGGTCGTCCGTTGGACGCCGTTGGCCGACGGTTTACCGAGTCCGAGCAGGACGAGTGCCGCGCAGACAGCCACCAGCCCCGCCCAGGTCCATATCGTAGCGCGCCCGGGCGTCAAAACCAGCAAGCCGTAGAGCACACCCGCAGCCATGGCCAGATTGTTGATAGTCGCCGTCGGGCCGGCTGGACCGATCTGCAGCGCGCGCATCACGCATATCCAGAAGCCAACGGCATAGGCAACGCTCATCAGCCCGCCGGCCACCCACACACCCGCCGGCGCGCCGCGCCAGTCGCCGGCAAGCGCCGTACCGATGCCGCACATCACCGCCACGGTTAACGACACCCAGAAGCCGACAACGGCGGGCTCGCCACTGTCTTTCATCGCCCAGCGCCCCAGAGGCCAGATGGCGGTACCAGTGAGCACGAGAATGCAAAGAATGATCCAGCCCATATATTCCCCTCGATTGTTAAGAAAACCCGGCGTTGCCACAACCGATTGCATCCGGGCCAGAGCAATTAAAAGATCCGCAGTGCAACTTCATCGGGTATGCATCTCACATATTCCCGGCTATTTCAAGGATTCAATCCATACCTCGCACACACGAAAGAAATACCGCCGGCTTCCCGATTTTTTCTTTATCTTGCCGGATTCTTTGGCATATTGTTCCCGTTTCGCTTGAAAAGGATTTCCGTTAATGACAACGACTAACGAGGAAAAGAAGAAGCATTCCAGGATTCTGTCCGGCATCCAGCCGTCCGGCAAACTGCATCTGGGCAATTACTTCGGCATGATGCAGCCCGCGCTCGAACTCCAGAAGGAAGGGCTGGCATTCCTGTTCATCGCAAATTATCACGCGCTTACAACCATAGGCAGCGCGGAAGATATGCGGCGTTTCACGCTGGACGTGGCGCTTGATTTCCTGGCATGCGGACTTGACACTGAAAAAACGGTCTTCTTCAGGCAAAGCGACGTTCCGGAGGTGACGGAATTATCCTGGCTGCTTTCGATCGTCACTCCAATGGGCCTTCTTGAACGCTGCCACTCCTACAAGGATAAACTCTCGCGCGGCATCGCACCGATGCACGGGCTGTTCGCCTACCCTGTTCTAATGGCGGCCGATATCCTGGCATACCAGTCAAATATCGTACCCGTCGGCAGCGACCAGAAACAGCATGTGGAAGTCACAAGGGATATCGCGATCAAGTTCAACCTGCGGTTCGGAGAGGTTTTCACAGTACCCGAACCCTCGATAAGAGAGTCCGTTGCCATTGTCCCGGGGCTAGACGGCAGGAAGATGTCGAAATCCTACGACAACCACATTGAAATGTTCGGCCCGGAAAAAGAGGTCAAGGCACGTATAATGAGAATCGTGACCGACAGCAAGCCGCTCGAAGCGCCCAAGGATCCGGACAAGTGCAGCGTGTTCGCACTGTACAGACTGGTGGCGCCGCCCGCTGAGACCGCGGCAATGGCCGACAAGTACAAGGCCGGCGGTTACGGCTACGGACACGCCAAGCAAGCACTGTTCGCGGCAATAATGGAATACTTCGCGCCTTTCCGCAGAAAACGCGAGGAACTTGCCAGGGATATCCCATTCGTAGAATCAGTCCTGAAGAAAGGAGCGGAACGTGCAAAAACCGAGGCGCGCGCAACGCTCGACAAAGCAAGATCCTCGGTCGGAATCAACTGACAAACCATGGCAACCCTTTCCATACCTGAGGAACACAAACTGCTGCTCGAAGTTTTCGAGGGCCCCCTAGACCTGCTGCTCTACCTCATCAAGAAGAACGAGGTGGACATTTACAACATCCCCATTTCCACTATCGCCGACCAGTACATGGAATACCTGGACCTGATGCGGATGCTCGACCTTAACATTGCGGGCGAGTTCCTGGTCATGGCCGCCACATTGATGCTTATCAAGAGCAGGATGCTGCTTCCCCCGGATCAGCGGCCTGAGGGCGTAGAAGAAGCGGAAGAGGAGGATCCTCGCTGGGAACTGGTCCGTCAGTTGATCGAATACCGCAAATTCAAGGAAGCCGCATCTTTTCTCCAGGACCGGGAAATGCTGCAGGAAAACGTCTTTGCCCAGGGCTTCACGGATGTCGAGGCGGCCGCAGAACCCGGCTTGCATATCGAGGAGGTTGGTATTTTCGATCTTATCTCGGCCTTGAACTCGGCCATGAAGCGACTGCCCACCGAAAGCCTCGCGACAATTTTCGCGACCACGCTCAGTGTGTCGGACAAGATCGAGTCAATCATGACAATGCTACGCGACAAGAAACAGCTATCCTTCTCAGCACTTTTCGAAGGCATGGCTACCCGGCAGGAAATCGTGTGCTCATTCCTGGCCCTGCTTGAACTTATCCGCCTCAAGCAGTTGCGGGTCGCCCAGGATCAGCAGTTCGGGGATATATCCGTGGCATTGGCGGAACAATGATTTGCAATACCAGGAGGATGTTACGATGGAACAGGATGCTGTCATACCGGAACTTAAGCAAATAATAGGCGCCCTAATATTCGCGTCCCGTCATCCCCTGACGGCGCCGGAAATCAAGCGAGTGCTTTCGGGAACCGCGCAGGCAACCGGGGGGTACACCGCGCCGTTCGGCTCTGTGAAGGAAGAAGAAATTCGCGCGGCCATTGATCAGATCAAGGCCGATCTTGAAAATGCGAAATCGGGATTGAGGCTTGGTCATGTCGCTGACGGATACAGGATACAAAGCGATCCGTCCTGCGGTCCATGGGCCAGGCACATGCTGAACATGGACAAACCTCACAGGTTATCGCGTCCCGCGCTTGAAACTCTCGCAATCATCGCCTATCGTCAACCCCTGACACGGGCGGAAATCGAAACCATACGCGGAGTCAACATTGACCATATCGTCCGCGCGCTGATGGAACTGGAACTGGTCCGCATAGTCGGGCGCAGCGAAGTGCCGGGCCGGCCGATGCTGTATGGAACAACAAAACAGTTCCTCGAGCATTTCGGCCTGCAGAACCTGGAAACGCTGCCGGGCATAGAACAGCTTGCACGAATCGATCGAAACAGGCAGGCGGCTCCGCAGGCGCAGACCGAGTCACCGGCTGAAGAAACGGCCGGCACTTCGGAAGCAGACGCGAACGAAGCGCCGGAAGGCCAGGCGGAAGAATCTCCTGAACAGGAAACCGGCGATACGGGCGACCAGGAAACAGTTGATACGGGCGACCAGGGAACCGGTGAAAACACCGACGCCGACACTGAACAGCCGGCTGATAAAATCGAATCATGAGCCTCGACAGACTCAGGAACAAGGTGGACAGGATAGACCGTAAACTGCTCGGACTTCTTAACGAGCGGACACGGTTGGCAATGGAAATCGGAAGGATCAAGGAGCGTATGAACCTTGAACCTTACGTGCCGGCGCGCGAAAAGGCGGTGCTGGCGCGGATGCAGAATCTCAATTCCGGACCTCTGAGCGACGAATCCGTCCGGGCGATATACCGCGAAATAATGTCCGCAGCGCTCGCCCTGGAAAAGCAGGTGAAAGTGGCCTGTCCGGGGCCCGAAAACAGCCTGTCTTTCACTGCAGCCCGGGCCAGGTTCGGCGCGAGCGTCAAGTATGTCGCATGCAAATCATTAGCGGCAGTGTTCGCCATGGTAAAGTCCGGAAAGGCGACATACGGCATTATCCCGATTGACAGGACCGGCCGATGGAAACCAGGGGTTGAATTGCTCGATTGTTTCAAAAAAACCGCTCTCAGGATCTGCGCGGAAACACTCGTCCCGGTGCGTGGCCGGAAAGCCCGTTTTCTCGTCCTGGCCAAATCCTGCGGAAAAGCAACCGGCAATGACAGGACATCCGTATTTTTTGCGCTGAGCAAAGACGCAACCGGCCGGAACAAGAGGCAGGCGCTACCGCGAAATCGCGGAATGAGCCTGCTGAAAATCGCAAACGGGCCCCGCAATGGAGCGAAAGATAGTCCCGTGTTTTTTGCTGATTTCAACGGGCATCCGGACAACCCGGCATTTTCATGCATGTTGAAGGGACTTGAACGCGGATGTTCGTTTATGTTAGCGCTTGGTTCCTACCCGAAAGCTTATTGAGGCTGATCAGGTGAATAATATATACGACATAGCAAAACCGTGGATAAAAAATCTTGCCGTGTATGAGCCGGGCAAGCCGATCGAGGAAACCGCACGGGAACTGGGGTTCGACGATCCTTCCGAGATAATCAAGCTGGCATCGAACGAGAATTCGCTTGGCCCCTCCCCCCTCGCCGCCCGTGCAATGCGCAAGGCAATATCTTCCATGCACCGCTATCCCGACGGCGACGCATTTTACCTGTCACGCAAACTCGCCGCGAAATTGAACATCAAACCGGATCAACTGGCCTTTGGAACCGGGAGCAACGAAATAATCGATCTATTGTGCAGGATATTCCTGGATGAAAACTCCAGCATAGTCGCATCGGAACGGGCTTTTGTCATATACCGGATCATTGCAGCATCGTTCAAGGCAAGAACGATCCAGGCGCCAATGAAAGGTTTCACGCACGATCCGGACGCTATGCTTGCGGCCATAGAGCCGTCCACCCGGCTCGTTTTCTTTGCAAATCCGAACAATCCCACTGGCACAATTGTTGACGGGCCGGCGCTTGACCGGTTCATGGACAAGGTTCCGCCGCATGTAATGACAGTGCTCGACGAGGCGTATATCGAGCTGTTGCCCCCGAAAAAGAGGCCGGACAGCCTCCGGTATGTCCGGGAGAATCGCAATGTAATCGTACTGAGGACGTTTTCAAAAACATACGGACTGGCCGGATTGAGACTCGGATACGGCATCGCTCCAAAGGAATGCATTTCCCTGATCAACAGGGTACGTCAACCGTTCAATGTCAATGCCATGGCCCAGGCAGCCGCGATTGCCGCCCTCGACGACGGGAAGTTCGTGGACAAGACTTGCGCCACGATTGCGCGGGGATTGGCGTATTTCGAAAGGGAACTGACCGCTTCAGGCATAAAATTCGTGCCGTCTGTGGCGAATTTCATGCTCGTGGAAGTTGGCAGCGGGCGGAATATTTTCGAGGCAATGCTGCGCGAAAAGGTTATAGTAAGGCCGATGGACGTTTACGGATTACCGTCGCACGTAAGGATCACGGTGGGAACATTGGGAGAAAACAGGCGATGCGTCAAGGCGTTGCGAAAAGTGCTGGCCGCCGCTGTATAACGGCCGGAAAAAGGGTGGCTATCCTCGGACTGGGTCTCATGGGCGGATCACTTGGTCTTGCCCTGAAAAAGAACAGGCCCGGAATAAACGTGGCCGGCTATGCGCGAAGGGGTGAAACCCTGCGTGAAGCCCTCAGGATGGGTGCAATCGACGAGGCATTTGACTCACCTGCGGAGGCTGTGCGCGACGCCGACATTGTGGTTTTTTGTGTCCCGGTCTTATCCATACCGGTTCTTGCGCGGCTCTGCCGCGGTTATTTCAAGAAGGACGCGATCGTAACCGACGTTGGCAGCGTCAAGGCGTGCCTGTCCGGGAAAATGTCCTCGATCTGCAAGCCCGCCATATTCATCGGCAGCCATCCTATCGCCGGTTCAGAACGTGCCGGCATTGAAGCCGCCACTGCCGATCTCTATGTGGGCAGCATAACGATAGTTGCGCCGGCACCCGGGACAGATAGAAATACTGCACGAGAACTATCCGCTTTCTGGAAAACCGTGGGATCTCAACCGGTGGACATGACGCCGGCAGTGCACGACCGGATCATCGCCCGTACCAGTCATCTGCCGCACCTGGTGTCCGCCCTGCTCGCGGCACATGCAGGAAAAGCGGCCGGGACGAGCGTCAGGCACTTGTGTGGAACCGGCTTCAGGGATGTCAGCAGGCTGGCGGAAGGCTCGCCGGAAATGTGGCGGGACATCATAGTGTCCAATCGCCAGAATATCATCCGTGAGCTTGCAGCTTTCCAGTCTGAAACCGAAAAGCTGCTGGCAACAATCCGCCGCGCCGACACCGGACGTGCAAACGCATTCCTTGAACAGGCTCGCAGCGCACGGCGAAAACTGGTTCTGGAAAAGTAATGTCCGACGCGCATGTCATAGCCATAGACGGGCCGTCCGGCTCCGGAAAATCAACCGTGGCAGGCCTCGTTGCCGGCATATTGGGTTATGTGCACGTAGATTCAGGCGCCATTTACAGGGGCATCACATGGCAGTTCCTCCGCGACAGGATTGAACTTTCCGACAAAGCGGGAGTTGTTTCAGCGCTGAGGAGCATGGATATCAGGTTCTTCATGAGCGGCAATTCCGCGCTGTTCACCATCAACGGGACAGCGTTGCGCGAAGAGCTAAGATCCCCCGCCGTCCGGTCGTTTGTGAGCGACGTTGCAGCCGTGCCCGAAGTACGGGCATGGGTAGTAAATCTTCTCCGGGGATTGGTACGGCTGGGCAACCTTGTCATGGAAGGCAGGGATATCGGGTCGGTAGTATTCCCGGACACCCCCTTCAAGTTCTATGTTGACGCATCGCCCGAAGAAAGAGCGCGCCGGCGGTGCGCTGAACTGAGAATGGCCAACGAGGAAACCGACACAGGGAAGGTTCTAAAATCACTCACAGAGCGCGACGGAAAAGACCGGGCGCGCGCCACCGCGCCACTGGTGATTCCAGCCGACGCACAAGTCATAGACACCACCGCGCTGAGCGCAAAACAGGTCGCCGAAAAGATCGCCGCGCGTGTACGCATGCCTTAGTTTTTCTGTCCCGAGCCTGCTCGGGACAGAAAAACCGACCGACTACGGTACGGCATCCGTCACTGAAACGAGAAGCCTTGTCGCGAGCCTTGTCGAATTAATTGCGCACCATGTGTTTGTATCGACAAAGACTTACACCCGCCCCAACATTACGATTTTCCTTACGATTTTTCGCCTCTTGCTTTCCTCACGAAGTCCAAATATACTATGTTTGAGTTATAGATTCCGCATATATTACGCATTTGCAGGGGGCAAGAATAATGGCGGATAAATCCGGACAGCATCATCTCAAGGCCCTATTACTGGCGCTATTGATAGCCGTCGCCCTGTTTGTTCTGGTTTTCGCAATGGCAAAATACTTTCCCCTGTCGGCGTTCCTGCAGGCAGTTGTGGCTGCCGCTGTCACTTTTGTCCCAATGTTCCTTGTCGCCAGGGCATTTGTGTCTGCCTCTTCCTCACGCAAACAGGCCACCGAAATGAACTCCGGTCTCTTCAGGGAAAACAACGAAATCAAAACTGCCAATACCTCGCTGGCCGAAAAGAACCAGACACTGGCGGACGAATGCCGTCTTGCGACAGAGCAGAAGGACTATTTCCAGAAATGCATAAATCTTGCCGGCACGTTTATCGTGGTAATCAATCCGGATTTAACCATTTCCCTCGCCAATCGCAGGGCGTGCCAGATTTTAAGCAGCGGCGAAAGTGAAATTATCGGAAGGAATTGGATCGAGAATTTCGTACCGGAACCGGTGCGTGACGAGGCAAATGCACATCTCGGAAAACTGCTGGCCAGCGAACCGGGCGCGGAACGAGAGTGGACCGGTATGGTGCTGAATCGCGACGGGATTGAGCGCATCATAAAATGGCGGAATACGGTTCTACGCAGCGACGGCCGGGTTATCGGTATTCTTTCCATAGGCGAGGACATCACCGAAACAATCCAGAACAACGCGCAAAGCCAGCAAATCAGCGAGAAAAACGCGCGCTCCGGCAGGATAAACTCAATATCATCCTTCGCCGGTGGAATTGCGCGACTTTTCACCGACACACTTAACCTCGTCAACCAGAAAACCGGTGCGCTGTTACAGGACTTGGACACTCCAGCCCAGGAACAGAACTCCGGAGATATGCGCGCCAATGTTGTGGCAATCGCAGACGCGGTTGCAGAGTCAAAAAATGTCGTTTACAATCTTTCAATGATCGCCCGGCAGGAATCGGGCGCAGTGCCGTTGTCGCTGAATGATGTTGTAAAATCTTTCATGGACTCGCCGTCGTTCCTGGAAATGCAGCACAGTTCCCCGAATATCGAATTCAACACCGAGCTTGCGCCGGATCTTCTTGCAATGACAGGGTCCATGGAGCAACTCGTTCATGCGCTGGAGAATCTCGGGGCCTATGCGATCAGGACCATGCCCGAAGGCGGCCAGGTAACAATCGCAACAGCAAATTTCTACGCCGGCGAGGATGTGGTAAAATACGAGGTAATTCCGTCAGGAGAATATGCGGTGCTTTGGGTGGTCATCTCTAAAAAGGGATTCACTGAAAATCAGATGGAAAATCTTTTCGAACCCTTTTACGGCAACACCGGAAGGGATCAAGCCGGTAAGAATGAGCTGCTGCTGCCGACCGTTTTCGGCATAGTTAAAGCCCACAAGGGTTATGTCCACGTCAAAGCTGATGCCGGCGAGACCGGAGTCGAATTCGTACTGTGTTTCCCCGTTGCCCGGCGGGAAGCTGAAATCACGCAACCAGCTGAGGGCTTACCCGGCGGGACAGAGTCCATCCTCGTCGTTGACGACAACGAGATGCAACGCAGTCTGGCCAGAAGGCTGCTCGGCAAACTCGGCTACAAGGTAAGCGTTGCGGTAAACGGACGGCATGCGCTTGAACAGATGGGCAGCGGCGGTGCCTCGCCTTTCGACATCATGCTGCTGGACATGGTAATGGAAGAGGATTTTGACGGACTTGACACGTACCGGGAAATCACGAAAAGATTTCCCCGGCAGAAATGCATTATTGTGAGCGGCTACGCCCAGTCGGAGCGTTCGCAGGAAGCCGGACATCTCGGCGCCGGAAAGTTCCTGGCAAAGCCCTATACCCTGGACAGCCTGGCATACGCGGTTCGAAGCGAGCTGGACAGGATATAGTTTCCGGTATCATTTTACGCCTTTGAAGCCCATGGCTTTAGCGGCATCCTCTTCCATCCATGAGCCGACGCCTTGTCCGGCTATTTTGGATGTGGATTGGTAATACACACCTTCCCGCACCAGCGCCCAAACCAAGCCTGGCGCCGACGGTTTTGTTCCACCCGAAGAGTCTCCAGCATTGCCCGCCACCGGTTTTGCGGCAGACTGACCTGCCTGATCGGCTGCCGTTGAATTACCGAAAGCATCAGGCAAAGCCTCCTGCCCACCGCTTACCGGCCACATCGCGGATGCCTGTGACTTGATGACTGACCGCTGTTCGGCGGGAACGCTTGAAAGCAAATCCAATCCCGTGCTCTTCTCGATCTCCGCCACAGGGCAAATGAATTTCTCCAACTTACCGACGCTACCCATAGGAAATTTGAACGCAATAGCCTTGACCGATTCGTCCTCTTTCCTGGCAACCACGGCAAACATTCCTTCCGGAACGGCGATACGTCCCACTGACGTTTTCGCCGGATCGGCCGGGTATATTCCTCCCGCAACCACCCATACGCTGTTGTATTGCTTTGCCCAGTCGCCGATAGCCACATTCAGCGATTCCCACACTTTTCGAAGACCTTCGGCGCCCTTCTCCAGGACAACCGCGTTTGCCACGGAATAGGCATCTTTCTCTGCTGCGGCGCCCAGTCCTGAAATGTTCTCAGGCGAAACAAGCAGAAGATACCCTGCTGTCGCCAGGTCGGCCGGTTCGGCCTGTATCAGGGCGCGATCCGTCAACGACTGATCGGCGTGCAATATCTGGTTATTTGCCGGAGATTTCTGCCCCACACATGCCGGTGTCAAATTATAGGCAACCCATTGCGGCGCCTTGAACTTTGATTTATAGCCGGCCACGTATCCCTGGAAAGTAAGCGGAGTTCCGCCGATCGGCTTTCCGAGTTCGAGGTGCTTCCCTTCGCCGGCGTGGGCAATGCCCGCTGCAAGAAGTGTCGCAACAAATACCGTTTTTTTCATTGCTATGTTCCTCCAGGATGAATCTGACAACAACAATGAAACACTTCAGACTGAACCGCGATTCAAGGCTGCAAGACTTCTTTACAATGTACCGGGCCAGAGGCAAAGAACACGCGGGCTGACCGCCTCGGCAACTGTCCTTGCGGACAACGGCATATCGCCGCCCTTAGCCTCCAGTAACGATGCCAGGGAAAACTCTTCTCCGTATTTCACAACCTTTACCCCGTCAACTTCAAGCAGCCGGCAGGCACTGTCAACCGCGTCATCCCAATAGCCGATCTGGTCCACCAGTTTGTTATCCAGAGCGGTTTTACTGGAAAACAAACGGCCATCGGAAATTGAACGTATTGCATCCGGGCTCGCATTTGTCCGTCCTGCGACAATCAGCGACACGAACCGCTCGTACATTTCATCGACAACCTGTTGGAGCAGTTTCCGCTGTTCGTCCGTAAGGTCGCCGAACGGGCTCATGATATCCTTGTTTGCACCCGACTTGACGGTGTTCAGTTTCACGCCATACCTGTCGCCGAGCCCCTTGACATTCAAACTGCTGATAATCACCCCTATTGAGCCGGTGACTGTGGTCGGATGTGCGATGATATAATCGGCGGCGGATGCCACATAAAACCCGCCCGAGGCCGCCATATCTCCAAGCAAGGCAATCACAACACGACCATCGGATCTCCGTTTGAATTCCATCAGGGCAAAGTGAATCAAATCGCATGCCGTAATCGCGCCGCCCGGGCTGTCAATCTCGAGTATGATCGCGCGTACGGATGAATCCTCGGTAGCCGCACGAATTTGCTTGAGCGCCTGTTCAACAGGTCCCGGAGAAGAGAAGAAACCGCGCCGGTCTTCCTCGAATAACACGCCCTTGAGCGGTATCCGGACAACTTTCACATCGCCGTCGCCATATGACCATATCTCACGGACCACCGGCGATTCGTCAACTGCCAGGTCTGTTCCCCGTTTTATACCTGTGACGGAATCAAAAGCGAACACGACTGCGACTAACACGGCCAGGAAAATGAGCATGGGAACTGCGGCTACGCCAAGCAGAATCCACAGCCATGTTCGGCTTTTCTTCCTCTGGTGCGCGGCAGGTTCAACAGGATACTGAACCGGCGGCATATTCATGAATGAGTCGCTTTGCATAAGAAACAATAATGAACTTCCGAACAGTTCCTGTCAACTGTACGCTGAAGGCACCAGCCGACAGCGCGCGGCACAACGAAACGAGTAAACCTCGATTGTCGGCGCTTACATATCGCGCACTTCCGCATCCTCCCCTAATATCTCACGTTCCAGAGGAATAAACCGTGAGGCGGAGCCGTGGGAACCCGGCTGGTCCGGGTTCTGGCGCGCAATATCTCCTGGCAATCAACTGCCGTAGCCGCACCCTGTCCTGCCCTGATCAGAAAACCAGCGAGACTTCGCACCATTTTATACAGAAAACCCTCGCCCGTGGCAATAATGACCACTTCTTTACCGCGTTTGCGAACATCCAGTTTGAACAGCGTTCGGACGGTGCTTTCCACGAACCGATTCGGATTGGCAGTGAAAGACGCGAAATCGTGCCTGCCGACGAGATGAGACGCCGCATCAGCCATTTTCTTCACATCAAGCGGGCCCCACACGTGACACCTGTACATGCGAAGGAAAGGCGGCATGACATCGCCGTTCCAGATGAAATAACGGTATTCCTTCTCAATGACGCTGCGTCTCGCATCGAACGACGAATCCACCAGCCGCACATTGTTCACCCGGATATCAGGCGGGAGTATCGCGTTCAATGCCCGCCGGAGAGTGGGCTGCCATTTCGCGTTCTCCAGGTCAGCATGGGTAACCTGCATGCGGGCGTGGACCCCCCGGTCA
>Ga0172375_10006839_pt1 | contig 15828 bp, 15 predicted proteins | sample LakKiv1m_FD_114537 | JGI IMG/M metagenome (GOLD analysis project Ga0172375, IMG submission 114537) | Freshwater microbial communities from Kabuno Bay, South-Kivu, Congo - kab_092012_11.1m | ecosystem: Environmental > Aquatic > Freshwater > Lake | place: Democratic Republic of the Congo...
ACCATTGGATTGCCCCCTCCATGAGCGAGCTGCTTCTGCTCCTCAGCAATTGCCCCGTCCCGAAAGCTTTGGGGATGGGGTTGAAGAAATGGAAAAATCAGGGCTTTGGCCCACTATCTTTTTCAATGTTGTTTCCGCTTTATCTCTGAGCAGATACACGCTGTTCAAGGTGTGTGTGCGGTATCGGGCCGGATACGGGTGGCTCGCGATGACGGAATATGGGTTCCATGAGGGAAGAGGATGTGGATTTTGATTGATGACCGTATCAGGCGGTTAGGCTGAAGCCCTGAAAATTTGATTTCGATATTGAAAACGTAAAATGCCGGCAGCAAAATGCTGTCTGTTTATGGAACGGAGCGAATCATGGCCTTAATCCACGGTATTTGGCTTTTTTTGCTGAAGGTATGGCAAAACAGGTCTCTGATTGGCAATTTGCCGTTGATCTGATCTGACATAAGGAGTTCCTGAAACAGACGCGGATGGTGTCATGCAAGCGGCTCGATTTCCATGCCACGGTACAATACAAGGTGGTGCTGCTTCTGGAACAGTGGTTGTTTTTTTAAGAATAAATTGTCGTAAACAAACGATACGATCTCTTCTTTCTGCGGTTCGGTGTAATCGTGGACGTCGGGATAGAGAAGAATCATCCAGATTACCTTCATAAACTTTTCGAAATCGTCCACGAAAAAGCGAATTCTGCTGGTTCTGATGAAAATCCGGGTTTTCCGGAATTCGGGAAGGGTTTCAAGTTTTTGTTTCAGCCCCGGAAGGCTCTGGTTGTTGCGAAGGCCAAAATATTTGCCGGCAAAGTGGTTGTAAAGCCAGGATGTTGTATGATGGTCGCTGCTTTCGGGTGACATGAGAGCGGCATGAATGGCGCCAGTCCGTGCGAGAAGAAGTTTCTGGAGATTGATGAAAAGCGGTGCCCATCTGTCCATTCCGCAATAGTACAATGAGTGATGCAGGGTGATGAGATCGAGTTTTCGGTTATCGAGCGACTGTTTCAGAAAGTCCTTTACTGATCCTGGCTGTTGGAGGAGATTATTGAAATCAGCGGTGATCAGCCGGACATGCCGGATGCTCTGACGATCCACCCGTTCTCTGACCGTTTCAAGTGCCTGTGGATCGATATCGAGCAGGTACAATCCACCCCTGAAAGCGGTTTCAAGTATCCGGAATTGAGGCTCGCTGCTGGAGCCTATGGAGAGGGCGCGTAACTTCCGATCGAGCGGCAGGACTGCTGACAGGCTTCTGATGACCCGTGCAAGATGCTCTCCCGTATCGGTTTTGTCATTACTGTACCGTGCCCAGATATCATCCTCATCCATCATCAGGGAGTGTGCGCACCTGATACCAGATTCGATCATGTTGGTTCTTGAGAGGGACGGGGAATGGTTCACTTGTAAAGCTGGTTCTGATGCCAACAGAATTCTCCCTTGTTGAGACCGGATTCGAACAGACCGGGGTTTCATGCCTGACAGAGACTTCCGGATTTCCTTCGAGTCTCATTGTCCATTCTGCCTTTAATATACTATTGTGCCTCGCCAAATGCGATCGATTCGTTTTTCCAGGCCGTTCACGCCCTCCATTTTCATTTTTGGTCATGTTAAGTTTCAGGCCAATAACTCCATTGTAAAAAATGTGTGGAGTCTTGCATAATTAATCATATTTCATTATATAACTACATAAGCATATATCCTTTCCCGGCATGTTTAAGAACTGTTCAGGAGTTCTGAAACTGAGGTATAAAGCGAAATGCCTTCCAATGAGTTGCATCCCGATTTTTTTCGTTCACCGGTAAATACATATTCGAGTTATGAGCAACACGATTTCTCGCAGAACTTTCAACAAGATGCTGATTTCCGGTCTTGCTGGCTCGTCATTTCTGATGTCAGGCGCTTCGCTTATGGCATCGGTCAGGAAAGCGAGAGTGGTCATCATCGGTGGAGGATTCGGTGGCGCGGCGGCAGCGAGGTATCTCAGAAAACTTGACCCGGCGATTTCGGTCACCCTTATCGAGCCGAAAACGGTGTTTCATACATGCCCGATGAGTAATTACGTTATCGGCGGGATCAGTTCGATGCAGGATATTGCGCACAACTACCGGATCCTGAAAGGAAAATATGGCGTGGAGGTCATACACGATATGGCTACTGTCATAGATCCTGTGAAAAAGAGTGTAAAGTTGAAGAGCGGACGGTCGATCGGTTACGATCGACTTGTCGTGTCACCGGGTGTCGATTTCGTCTGGGATGCTATCGAAGGCTACAGCCGCAAAGCAGCTGAAACGACCATGCCATATGCTTATGAAGCCGGTCCGCAGACTCTGCTGTTGCGCAGACAGCTTCTGGCTCTCAAAAATGGTGATCCGGTGATTATCTGCGCTCCTGAAAATCCGTTCCGCTGTCCGGCGGCACCCTATGAGCGGGCAAGTCTTATCGCTTTCTATCTCAAACAGCACAAGCCGAAATCGAAAGTCATCATCCTGGATGGAAAAGAGGTTTTTACCAAGCAGGATCTTTTCATGCTTGGTTGGGAGCGCCTCTATCCCGGAAAGATTGAATGGCGATCGGCGTCTGTCGGCGGAAAGGTCGAACGTCTCGATCCTGTAAGAATGATGGTTTCGACAGAATTCGGCGATGAGAAGGGTGGGGTGATCAATGTTATTCCTCCGCAGAGAGCCGGTCGTATTGCCATCGATTCCGGTCTTGCCGATGCTTCCGGCTGGTGTCCGGTCAAACCCATGACCTTCGAATCGACTCTTCATCCTGGCATTCATGTCATTGGGGATGCCGCACTGCTCGGTACCATGCCGAAATCGGGCACCGCTGCCAATACACAAGCCAAGGCTCTGGCTGCTTCGCTGATCACTTCGTTCGGAGGGCGCAGCGAGAGCGGACACAATCTGGCGAGTCTATGTTACAGCCTGCTCGCTCCCGATTATGCAATCTCCGTTGCCGGCGAATATATCCAGACCCCTGAAGGTATAAAGGATAATCCGGAATCGGTTCATCTGACCTCGATGGATGCAACGACCTCTGAACTGGCTGGTGAAGCCGAACAGGCAGATAACTGGTACAAAAACATTGCGCAGGATACCTGGGGTTGAGTATTTCCGGCAGTGGATCGAAGTTTTTAGGCGGGTGCTTGCAGATTTTCGTTCAGGAAAGGAATTTTCAACTTTTTAAACATGAAAGGCATATGAAGTCTTCAGGTATTATCGCGGCAGCGACAATCCTCATGCTGCCTTTGACAGGGGGGGCAGCCGACTATCCAGCCTCTCAGGCGGCTTCACAGGCAGCGGTTCAAACGGCTCTGTCTCCGGTTGAGAAGGGCAAGGCTCTGGCCTTCGACTCCGGCAAGGGGAATTGTCTTGCCTGCCATATGATTGCCGATGGAGAGTTCCCCGGCAATTTCGGCCCACCGCTGATCCAGATGAAAGAGCGCTTTCCTGACAAGGCTGTGCTCCGCAAGCAGGTATGGGATGCATCCTCGATCAATCAGAAAAGCATAATGCCTCCTTTTGGCAGGAATGGTATTCTGACCGATTCAGAAATCGACCAGATCGTCGAATATCTCTATACGCTCTGATTTTTTCATTTTTTTTAACATGACCCCGTGCGCGGGGAACAATATATAACACTCTTTTTCAGTGGAGGTAAACATGAGCATTTCCCGCCGGAATTTTTGTAAAACGTTAGCCGGTTCTGCGGCATCTGTTGCCGTTCTGGCCGCAATGCCGGGAACGCTGCTGGCAAAGTGGAGCGAAAAAGCTTTTATGGCTGACAAGCTCGATGATGCTATCGCCGCCAAATTCGGCTCGCTTCCGATCGAAGATTCAACGGCTATTCTGATCAAGGCGCCTGAAATCGCCGAAAACGGAGCATTTGTGCCTGTAACAGTTTCGACAACCATTCCGGGTGTGACCAACATCAGTCTCTTCACTCCGGCTAATTTCTCTCCGCTTGTGGCATCGATCGATGTGCCGTCACGCATGAAGCCGGATGTTTCGCTTCGTATAAGGATGGCAAATACCTCAAACCTGATTGTTGTAGCCCAGGTTGGTAACAAACTCTACAGGGCTACACGCGAGATCAAGGTCACCATCGGCGGCTGCGGCGGTTAATCGAAAATAATTCAAACCAATATCCGGAGAGTGAGATCATGAAAATAAAAGCAGTAATTCAGAACAATATCGTTTCGGTCAAGATGCTGATTCCGCATCCGATGGAAACCGGGCGCAGAAAAGAGCAGAATGGGGTGATCGTCCCTGCACACTATATCACCGAGGTTACAGCCACCTGCAAGGGCGAGACAGTTTTTCATGCAGAGCTTGGTCCTGGTGTATCAAAGGATCCATATCTGGCCTTTCAGTTTGATGGAGCCAAAGCTGGCGATGCCCTGAAAGTTACCTGGGTTGACAATAAAGGGGGTTCCGAAACGGCGGAGGCAGCCATTACGGCAATTTAATCCCCAATAACAGGAGACCTCCATCATGAAAAAAACAATTCAGAGGCGACTTTTGTCGGCCGCAGTGGCGGTGATGACGGTAATGGTGTCAAAAACGACCCATGCTGTGAATTATCAGGCCCTTGTCGATGCCGATACCAGGGTGTTTCAGAGCTATTATCAAAAGGAATTTCCCGATGTGAAATTCGATGATTTTGCCAACGGTGTCTATGCCATTGATGAAGATGCACGAAAGCAATGGATGGAGATGGAGGAGTTTCCTCCGTATGAGCTGGATGTCGAGCGGGGTAAAGCGCTCTTCAACAAGCCGTTTGCCAATGGCAAGTCGCTCGCGAGCTGTTTTCCGAATGGTGGAGCTGTGCGAGGAAAATACCCCTATTTTGATGAGAAGCGTGGAAAGGTGGTGACACTTGAAATGGCCATCAACGACTGTCTTGTTGAAAATGGAGAGAAAGCGCTTCCCTGGAAGAAAGGAGACCTGGCCAGAATTTCAGCCTATATCGCCTTCATCAGCCGCGGTCAGGTGGTTGATGTCAAGGTGAACAGTGCGGCTGCTTACAAGGCATATCTGAAAGGAAAGCAGTTTTTCTATGCTAAAAGAGGGCAGTTCAACATGTCGTGTGCTGGATGTCATATGGAGTATTCTGGTCGTAATCTGAGAGCTGAAATCGTCAGTCCGGCCCTTGGCCAGACCACCCATTTTCCGGTGTTTCGCTCGAAATGGGGAGAAATCGGCACCTTGCACAGAAGGTATGCGGGGTGCAGTGAAAATATCGGTGCAAAACCGTTTGAAGCCCAGAGCGAAGAGTATCGCAATCTGGAATATTTTCAGACGGTCATGTCAAAGGGTTTGAAGTTCAACGGACCGGCATCAAGAAAATAAGAAGGAGGAACGATGAAAAAAGTGATATCGCTTTTGAGCCTGCTGGTTCTGATACCGGGTGGTTCCCTGCTGTTTGCCGATCCGTCATCATCGTCAAGCCTGATAGATCAGGCAGAAGCAGTTCGTAAAGAGGCAGCAGCACTCGAATACGAGTGGCGTGATACTGCCAAACTGATCAGTTCGGCAAAAGAGTCGCTTGAAAAAGGTCAGAAGGAGGAGTCTGACAAGCTTGCTTCTGAGGCTCTTCGACAGGGAAGAGAAGCAGTTGCCCAGGCGAAGTTCATGGAAAAGAACTGGCAGAGCATGATTCCCCGGAAGTGATTCTTTGTGGCTGTGCCTGCGTTCAGCCCGGCACCCCATCTCCCGATTTACAAGTATTTACGGTAACACAAACCGCCATCGATTCATGAACCTATCACGCCGTGAGTTTCTCCGCATTCTCGGTTTTGCCGGAGCCGCAGGTCTTCTGCCGGGCCTGGCTTCCGCAACAGGCGCCACGTCCGACCTTTATGATATCGGACGATCTGGTGACATTCGCCTTATGCACATCACCGATACACATGCCCAGCTTCTGCCGATTTACTATCGTGAACCAAGTATGAATCTCGGGCTTGGCGATGCCTTCGGGAGGCCTCCCCATCTGGTGACGGAGGCGCTTCTCAAGTATTACAGCATAGCACCGGGTACATCGCTTGCTCATGCCTATACGGCGATAAATTATGCTGAGGCTGCGCAGCGGTTCGGAAAGGTTGGCGGTTTTGCGTATCTGAAAACGCTTGTAGACAGGATGCGTTCGGAGTTCGGATCGGATAAAACCCTTCTGCTCGATGGCGGCGACACCTGGCAGGGGTCCGGGACGGCATTCTGGAATCGCGGCATGGACATGGTCGAAGCATGCAACCTGCTCGGGGTGGATGTTATGACCGGCCACTGGGAGTTCACCTATCTCGAAGAGGAGGTGCTCAAGAACCTGGCGGCGTTCAAAGGCGATTTCGTTGCGCAGAACATCAAGGTCAAAGAGGATGCCCTGTTCAACGGAGCCAAGGCATTTGACGAGAATTCCGGACATGCATTCCGTCCCTATGTGGTAAAGACGGTTGGAAAACATCGCGTCGCCGTTATAGGACAGGCCTTTCCCTACACGCCGATAGCAAATCCCGGCCGGTTCATTCCGAACTGGACCTTTGGTATCAATTCGAGCGACATGCAGCAGCTTGTCGATACCATTCGGGCAAAAGAAAAACCGGATGCCGTCGTACTTATATCGCATAACGGGATGGATGTCGATATCAAGCTTGCCCAGGTGGTCAGCGGTATCGACGTGATTTTCGGCGGGCACACCCATGATGGCGTACCACAGCCGTTCGTAGTGAAGAACGCCAAAGGGCGCACCCTTGTGACAAACGCCGGATCGAACGGCAAATTTCTCGGCGTTATCGACCTCAAACTTGGCAGTGGCGGCGTCAAGGAGTACAATTACCGGTTGCTTCCCGTTTTTTCCAACGAATTGGCGGCTCATCAGGGGATGCAGGTACTAATCGACAAAATCAGAGCCCCATACCTCCAGAAACTCCAGGAACCTCTGGCTATGGCCGGATCGCTGCTTTATCGACGGGGCAATTTTGATGGCCCATTTGACCAGATCATCTGCGACGCGCTTCGCAAGCAGAATGATGCCCAGATTGCGCTTTCACCCGGTTTCCGCTGGGGCACAACCATTTTGCCGGGGCAGACCATAACAATGGAGCATGTGCTCGACCAGACCTGCATGACCTATCCGGAAACCTATGTGCGAGATATGAGCGGCCAGGATATCAGGAACATTCTTGAAGATGTGGCCGACAACCTTTTCAACCTCGATCCTTTCTACCAGCAGGGAGGAGACATGGTGCGTACAGGTGGCCTGAGCTACCGGATTGATCCGACGGCAACGATAGGCAAACGTATCGACAATATGCGACTTGAAAACGGCGAGATTGTAGAAGCATCAAAAAATTACAGGGTTGCCGGCTGGGCGACCGTTGGCGCCAAATCTCCGGGAGAGCCGGTATGGGATACCGTTGCAGCTTATCTGAAGGACAAAAAGGTGGTCGAGGTCAGGAAACTCAATACACCGGAACTGAGAAACCTGGGCAGTAATCCCGGAATCGATCTGTTATGATGTCAAGAATGTCATAGTCATGGTACAAAATGAGAGAGGGCGTTCGTCAGATGCGGCGCCCTTTCTTGTTATTTTTTATTTCTGACAGTGTTCAAAACAGTCAAATAAATGCAAGCTTCATGAACACAATAAAAAAAATTTCTCTCGCATCGCTTCTTGTGCTCGGCATGAGCGGTCTGGTTCCTTCCGCAATTCCGGCTGCTGCCGCTGTTTCTTCGACAAGCACGGCAAAAGCACTGGCCGGCAGAGCGCCGGAATTCAGGATGAAGACACTCGATGGCGCAGAAATCACCAGTGAGCAACTTGCCGGACGCCCCTATATCGTCAACTTTTTTGCCTCGTGGTGCCCACCCTGCCGTGAAGAGCTGCCCGGTATGGTGGCTTTGCAGAAAAAGTATGCCAAACAGGGTTTCACCTTTGTCGGCATTGCTTTCCGTGATCGCCCGGCCACCCTGCCCGATTTTCTCTGGGAGATGGGCGTCGACTACCCGGTTGGTCTGACCACGCCGGAACTCGAAGCGGCATTTGGCAAGTTCATACCCGGTGGAAAAATCCAGGCAATTCCGGTGACATTCATCGTTGGTCGCGATGGCAAGATGCTCAATGTCGTCAGTGGCGGCCTCACCAAAGAGGACTTCGAGTCGCTCGTTATCAAGGTGGTCAACACGAAAAAACCTTGAGTACATAACGGTTTATGGATAAACAGAAAGCGGTGCCACAGGCACCGCTTTCTGTTTATCATGATCCGGGACTCGCCTCTCCACCACCGGCACTATTTGCCGTCAGACCAATCTTGGGCTTGTGATGGCTGATATGACGGCAGCCTGCCGTCGCCTTCGGGCAACTTCGATTCAGCGGATTTCATGAATGGATAGATGGCTTTCGGAGCTTTGAGGAGCGGGACATAGAAATCAACGGGATTGTTCACGCTTTCTTTTGTTGCCGGGCCTTTATAACGGGCATCGGCAATGACATGGATCGCAGGTTCGATAACGCCGCGACCATCATCATAGAGCACCATCCTTGAAGAGCGGATCGTGACCGCTTGAGCCTCACCGGCCTCTGAGCGTAAACGCAGACCGGTTTCACGTCTGATCTCTTCATCGCTTTTCAGGGCCGCGGCAGGAAGCGATTTTGCTCTGACCTCTGGCCAGTTGTGGATCATGCCCTGAAGCTCGCCGTCTTGCCCGAGCTGAACCACGATTTTCGAACCTGGCCCCTGAACGGTAAGGCCGTTCAGCACGCGGTTGAATCGAACGGTTACCAGCTTGCGATAGTTTCCGACGCTCCGCCCCTCTTTCGAGACTGCCATGTTGAGGCCTCCGACATGAGCCAGTACTATCTCTTGTCTGTTTTTCGGCAGAAAACCTGTGTTGATCAGGTGTTTTCTCGCAAGTTCGGGAGCCTCTTTGTCGGATGGAAGATTTCTGCTTGATTCATCTCCCGAATACCGTTTCAGTCCGGTGTTCAAGAGGAATGCGCCGTTACTGGCATCGATGTCAAAGACGGCCGATGGGTCTTCAGGTGAAGAGAAAATGAACCGCCCATTCAATTTTTCAACCTTTTCAAAAGGTATTTTAAAAGTGGAACGTTCGGCGATTCCTGACAGAAGGGTTCGGGCGCTTTGCTGGTCGAGCACCTTTTTCGGAACGGCTTCATAGGTCAAGGTTTTCATCCGCTCGATGCGCAGGTTACTGAATGCAGGCGTGCTGACGGCATTTAACGGCATCTGGAGATTTTCGCTCCTGAGAACGACAGGGTCTGCTGCTATGAGAAACGAACTTATGCCTGCCAGCATGATCATTGTGATCGCTTTGTTCATGATGAACCTCCCTTGCGATTATAATTGATACCAGATTCTCAACCAGGAGTGCTCCTCGGGTGGATCAGCGCTGAAAACCGCATAGGAGTCACCATCACAAGGTGGGTACATGACCGCCGCCCCGCGTTCGCTTCCATCTCCATAGAGCGAGATAGCATCGAACCACGCCTGCCAGACAGCGGCTCCGGCCTTGATCCGGCTGCCGAAATATTCAGAAATATCCTGGTCGCATGACATGGAAGCGGACGTACGGAATCCGCAGACCTGATGAACTCCGTCGAAGACGCCATCATTGCCGGTCCATGCAGAATACCAGTCAGCAACCTCCAGCGGACTTGCTACGACGTTGCAGGCATGAAGTGTCACGAATTCAGCGTTGTTGTTTCCCCAACCCTTATGGGCGGAAGCTCCCGCAGTTCTCAGGTCAAGCCAGGTTGTTTGGCATTTGATGTTCCAGGGACTTCCGTGGCCGACAAAATAGGAGAAATCCATTTTATCGACTCTTTCATTGTTATAAGAGTCGAACTGAAACGTTTCAGCCCAATAATACTGGTTCCATGTAAAGTTCTTGATAAAGTTCCAGACCGGAGTTGTGGCGTCGCCTTCGGTCTTGCTGCCGACATAGCCGCCTTCCCAGTGATCGACAGCTGACACTTCACGGGCGGGAGTGATGAGGGTTAAAAACAGTAGCAGGCAGGACAAAAGCTTGCTTCTTGCAGGCGCGAGCAGTGTCTGATCCATGATATGCCTCCATGTTTTCAGTTCATTGAGAGTGTTTTTAACAACAAAGCTTGAAACGCATTTTTTGTGGACTCAGTCTATCCGTCGAGAACAGTTATCTTCTTAAGGATTATATCGGTGACGAAGTGAAGCAGAACCACGCACGTCGTCATCTTTTCTTCTGAATATACTCAGAAAACTGCTTTGTTATTACAAATAAGGGGATTGCCGGGAAAACTGTGCTGAATTTTTTTAAGAGATATGACTGATTTCTTGTGTCTTTTCTTTGTTTTCGATACATTCATCTATAATAATAACGATCCGGTTATATAGTTGTGGCAATTAAGGCGCGCAGATGCACGTCTTTTTCAAGAGAACCCCTTTCAGGGGAATATGAACGACGATCGCTCAAAGCGTTTTTTTAGTGTCAGCTCTAACGGAGCGGATAACACTGAAGCGAGGCTCCACCTGATTGTCGATTGTAAGCTTTATGGCAATAAATCTTTTTTACTGAATCGGAGCTGTTCTTTCCGGAATCAGAGGCCGGTTTTTTTAGTGGATTGCTTTTAACGATTGTTATTCAGAAGGGTGGCCATGTGTCGACGTCAAGGTCACGCCCAGCGTCTCTTTTTCCATTTTCAACACATAATAAAGTACAGCACCGGAGGCTGAACTATGGCTAAAAAAATTGTCGTATTGGGAGCGGGTACCGCCGGCACGATTGTATCGAACAATCTGAGGCGCCATCTGCCTTCGGATTGGGAAATCACGGTTATCGATCGTGATGATGATCACATCTATCAGCCGGGCCTGTTGTTCGTGCCGTTCGGAATACAGAAATCGAGCACACTGGTTAAATCGAGAAAGAAGTATATCAATACGGGGGTCAATTTTGTACTCGATGAAATCACCCATATCGATCCTGAAAAGAAAGAGGTCAAGACCAGAAACCACCGTTTCAGTTATGACTTTCTGATTATCAGCACCGGTTGCCGTATCGTTCCGGAAGAGAACGACGGACTGATGGATGCCTGGGGCAAGAACGCTTTCACCTTCTATAACAAGGAGGCGGCCGATCAGCTCAGGCTTCGTCTCAAGGAGTTCGATGGTGGTAAGCTGGTGATGAATATCGCCGAGCTGCCTTTCAAGTGTCCGGTTGCGCCGATCGAGTTTGTTTTTATGGCCGACTGGTTCCTGAAAAAGAAGGGGATAAGGAACAAATCGGAAATCGAGCTGGTTACGCCGCTGCCGATGGCCTTTACCAAGCCGAAGGCTGCTGCGGTCTTCACTGAATCGGCAAAGCAGAAGAACATCAGGATAACCACGAGCTTTGAGCTCAACCGTGTGGATGGCAAGGAGAAGTACATCGAGTCTGTACAGGGCGACAAGGTAAAATACGATACCCTCGTTATCGTGCCGACCACCATCGGAGATCCGGTTATCAGCAATTCAGGTATGGACGATGGTATCGGTTTCGTTCCTACACATCACAACACCCTCAAGGCGCTGAAGCATGACGGTGTATACGTGATAGGTGACGCCACCAACGTCCCGACATCAAAGGCCGGTTCGGTTGCACACTACGAAGCGGACGTCGTGGTCTTCAACATCATGGCTGAAATTTACGGAGCCAAGCCCGAGGAAATCTATGATGGTCACTCGACCTGTTTTATCGTCTATTCCAAAGGAACCTCTTCACTGATCGACTTCAATTACAAGATCGAGCCGCTGCCGGGCAAATTCCCGATGCCCAAGCTCGGCCCATTCAGCCTTTTGAAGGAAACCACGGCGAACTGGTACGGCAAGCTGGCATTCGAGCCACTCTACTGGAACGTGCTGCTCGACGGCAAACATCTCGGAATGCCCCCGACTCTCGTCATGGCTGGCAAACAGGTCGGATAAGGTTCAGAATAACAACCGGATTTTCAGCCGGAAGGGTGCTTTGGGAAAAGCAGCCTTCCGGCTTTTTTTACTGGTAAAAAAGCGATTGATGAATCGGGTAATTTGTGTCTGAGAAGTTACTGATATCACTTATTAACGGATATTTTTCTTGTCAGAACTACTGATCTTCATTATAAAAACTATATTTAAATTCTGAGACGGGTTAATATGTGTTTTTTTTACTTTGCTTATGGAAATCAAATACCGTGCTGATATCGATGGCCTCAGAGCCATCGCCGTTCTTGCAGTTCTCTTTTTCCATACCAATGTTCCCGGCTTCACCGGTGGTTTTGTTGGTGTCGATGTCTTTTTTGTGATTTCGGGGTATCTCATTACTACGATTATCCTTAAGGAGATCAGGGCTGAGAATTTTTCTATTGCGCGTTTTTATGAACGCCGAATCAGAAGGATTTTCCCGGCCTTGTTTCCGGTGATTGCCTTTGTCCTTGTTGTTGGGGCTTATCTGTTTGATGCAAATTCATTCAAAGACCTCGGTCAAAGTATCCTGGCAACAACACTCTTCAGCTCGAATATTCTCTTCTGGCACGAATCAGGGTATTTCGCAGCCCCATCTTTGCAGAAGCCCCTGCTCCATACGTGGTCGCTGGCTGTTGAAGAGCAGTTTTATATATTTTTCCCGCTTGCCTTGATGGCTATCCATCGTTTTCTTAGAGGGAAGTATTTCCTTTGGGTCATGATTGCCTTCATTCTTTCCCTGGCAGCAAGTATTTATGGCGTCATGCATCATCCCGGTGCAACCTTCTACCTTGTACCGACAAGAGCCTGGGAATTGATGGTTGGATCGATCCTTGCCCTTGGAACTCTGCCTGACCTTGCAAAGAATTGGCAACGAAACACTTTCACTATCTCAGGCCTTGCGCTCATTTTATTCAGTATTTTCTTCTATACAGAAGCCACTCCTTTTCCGGGTATTGCAGCCCTGGCTCCTGTTTTTGGTTCAGGATTGATTATATACAGCGGTCGAAAAGATACTCATCAAGCGCAAAAGTTGCTTACAACACGGCCGTTGGTATTTATCGGTCTGATTTCATATTCGCTTTACCTCTGGCATTGGCCGCTCGTGGCGTTTACGAAGTACCTCCTGTTCAGGCCTTTTAATGGCGTAGATAGTACGGCTATCATTGTTGCTTCATTGCTTATTGCATCATTCTCGTGGAGGTTTATTGAACAACCTTTCAGGGGAAAAACTCCAATGCTAAATGAACGCAAAAGGCTTTTTGGTGTTGCATGTGTTGTGATGGTTGTTGCTGTTGGCATTGGAGGAGCAATTCATCTTCGAAGTGGTATGCCGGGGAGAATCAATCGGTTTTATCCAGAAATGGCTGCTGTAATCGATAGGGCAATAAATGATCCGGAATGGAAAAAGCATGGAGAATGGGAGAAGAATACGATGAAAATCGGAGAAGGCATGATTCCGCCTATAGTGGGGAAAGATGTCATAAACCCTTCGTTTGCAATTGTTGGTGATTCACATGCGCGCGCGATGATTCCGGCATTTGAACGACAGGCTATGCGATCAGGAACAGCGGGTTATATAATTACAGCATCTTCTACTCCGTTATTGCAAGGGATTTCTATTATTTCATCAAATGATAATGGAGTTGATGAGCCTGTATACAATAAGAGCGTGTTTACATTCATCAAAAAAAGACCAAGCATAAAAACTGTAATACTTGTGGCAAGATGGGGATTATACATTCATGGACACTGGACAGCAAAAACAGAAGACCCATTGACTATAAAACTTATAGATGCAACAGGAGAGAATTCCGAGAATAGCTCTAACGCAAAAATCCTTGGTATTGGACTGGCGAGGACTGTCAATGCACTGAAGAAGATGAATCTCAAGGTCATACTTGTCAGCGATGTGCCAGAGATTGGTTTTCAGGTGTCTCGTGTCTATATGATGCAATCCCGATTCCCGTTTTTAGAAAAGGGAATGGAGTTTCGACCATCTGTTGCGGAATATAATGACCGCCAAAAAGAAGTGAATGCCGTTTTTGAAAAACTTGCCAAGCAGCCAAATGTTACTGTGATCCATCCGGAAAAGATGATGTTTGATGAGCACGGCAGAGGGCGAATCATGGTCAATGGTGAACTGCTCTATCTCGACGATGACCATCTTTCATCAGCAGGCGCTCTTTATGTGGCCCCGGTTTTCGATCAACTCTTCAAGGATATAGCCTGCAATCAGTCTGATGGTCAAAAACTATCAACAAACGGACAACTCCGCCATAATGTCACTTTTTTTACAGCCGGGAACTCGCCATTGCAGTAGCTTCCCGGCCTTTTTGCGTTATACACCACCTTGTCACAACAATGCTTCAACCTCGTTTTTTGGGGGATCGCCTGAAAAGGTCGGAGCGTTTCGAGGGTGAGGGCTGTTGTGGTCCTGGCTCCTGATGTCCGGCATTGCCTTTCTTTGATGGTGCAGGCTTTGGCTGTTGCGCTGAAAGGTTCAGCATGGGAAAGGGGTGGTTGTCGAAGACCTGGATTTGCCTGGCGATAAGTTTTTCTATGTCGCTCAGATACGCTTTCTCCTCTGCGTCGCAGAAAGAGTAGGCGGTGCCGCGGTTACCCGCTCTTCCGGTACGTCCTATGCGGTGGACGTATGTCTCCGGTATGTTCGGCAGGTCGATGTTGATGACATATTCGAGATCGTCCACATCGATACCGCGCGCTGCGATGTCGGTTGCGACCAGTACTCTTGTCTCCCTTGTCTTGAAGTTGCCGAGCGCACGCTGCCGGGCATTCTGGGATTTGTTGCCATGAATCGCTTCGGCGGTGATGTTGTTGCGGACAAGAAAACGGGCAACCTTGTCTGCACCGTATTTGGTTCGCGTGAAGACAAGCGCGCTTTCAATTTTTCTGTCCTGAAGGAGGTGCGCCAGCAGGCTGTTCTTGTTTTCCCGATCAACAAAAAGAATGTGCTGGTTGATAATTTCAGCCGTTGATGAAATGGGTGTGACCACGATCTCTTTTGGATTATGCAGGATCGAGGCGGCAAGTCTGATGATTTCAGGTGGCATGGTTGCCGAGAAGAAAAGCGATTGCTTCTTTTTCGGCAGGGCTGACAATATTTTTCTGATATCGTGAATGAAGCCCATGTCGAGCATGCGGTCAGCCTCATCAAGCACGAAGTATTCGATGTCTCTCAGGTGCAGGTGGCCCTGTCCGATCAGGTCGAGCAGTCGTCCAGGAGTGGCAACCAGAATATCGACGCCTTTCACGAGCCTTTCGGTCTGCGGATTCTGGTTGACGCCGCCGAAAATCACCGTGTGGCTCAGAGCGGTATGACGTCCATAAGCACGGAAGCTCTCTCCGATCTGAATAGCCAGCTCTCTGGTCGGTGTGATTACAAGACATCGGATTTTTCGTTTTTCACCATGCATTCGGCTTTCGTATAGAAGCTGTAAAACCGGAATGGCGAATGCGGCAGTTTTACCGGTGCCGGTCTGGGCGCAGGCAAGCAGGTCGTTGCCGTCGAGAATGACCGGGATGGCTTCGGCCTGTACCGGAGTGGGAACAGTGTAGCCTTCCTGATTAAGGGCTTTGCAAAGAGGAACGATAAGTCCGAGGGCGGAGAAGGGCATGGTATCAGATATGGTTGATCAATTTCAAGGACAGTGAATGTAGCATAAAAAGTGGGAAGTGGGAGGTAGGATGAATGATGAATGATGAGTTATGAACCTATTTTCCCGGACTATTATAACGATGCCGGGTCAAGAATGGGCATATCGAGTGCCTTGAGAATATCCTTCTGAGGCTTGGTCAGTTCAGTGAGAATGTGCCCATATTTTCCAGAGTAGT
>Ga0172375_10006842_pt1 | contig 15826 bp, 6 predicted proteins | sample LakKiv1m_FD_114537 | JGI IMG/M metagenome (GOLD analysis project Ga0172375, IMG submission 114537) | Freshwater microbial communities from Kabuno Bay, South-Kivu, Congo - kab_092012_11.1m | ecosystem: Environmental > Aquatic > Freshwater > Lake | place: Democratic Republic of the Congo...
CATCATCGGGCGGTTGCTGATAGACTTCTTGGCGAAGCTCTTGAAAAAGCAGGTGTTGATGAAAGAAAAATAAAAGCGATTGCTGTTTCAAATGCGCCAGGGCTTGCGCCTTGTTTACTTGCCGGATTGCATTTCGCAAAAAAACTTGCTGGCGAGTTGAATGTGCCGATTGTACCTGTTAATCATTGTATTGCGCATCTTGAGATTGGACGAATTACCGGAGCAAAAGATCCTGTGCTTCTTTATGCAAGCGGAGCGAATACGCAAATAATCGCTTATGCTGCTGGAAAGTATAGAGTTTTTGGAGAAACTCTTGACATTGGAGTTGGAAATTTTATTGATACTTTTGGCCGGCATGCTGGGATTGGATTTCCGGGCGGACCTAAAATTGGCGAGGCAGCTGCAAAATGCTCTGAAAAAGATTATATTGAACATCCTTATTCGATAAAAGGAATGGATGTTGCTTTTTCAGGGCTTCAAACAAAACTAAAACAAATGCTTGATTCTAAAAAATATTCTCTTGAAAAACTTTCTTACTCGATGCAGGAAACGATTTTTGCAATGCTTGTCGAAGCAAGCGAAAGAGCTCTTGCTCATACAGGTAAAAAAGAGCTGCTGCTTGGCGGTGGCGTTGCTTGTAATTCTCGTCTGCAGGAAATGGCGAAAATTATGTGCGAAGCACGAGGATGCAAGATGTTTTGTCCTGAGAGACAATATCTTGTGGATAATCCAGGAATGATTGCCTTCCTGGGAGAAATTATGTTTAATTCTGGAATAAAAGTAAGTGGAAAAGCTATTGAAAAACTGGATATAGATGCCCGTGAAAGGACAGATGATGTAAATGTGACTTGGAAATAGCCTAGAATGAGTTGCAAATAATTTAAGAAAGCTTTAAAAACCTCTTTTTTCATAACTTACTATAACCAATGACCTGTTTTCAGGGAGGCTAAAAACTTCTTCTGCAAACATTCATTAGTAACTTAAAAAACTAAAATAAACAAACAAAACAAAATGGTATCTGTATACGAAACAATAGAAAAAGCAAAGAAGACAGGAAAGATAGAGAAAGGAACAAACGAAGTTACAAAGGCTGTTGAGAGAGGAACAGCAAAACTTGTTGTTATTGCTGATGATGTTGAACCAAAAGAAATAGTACAGCATTTGCCTATTTTATGCAAGGAAAAAAATATTCCATGCGAACATGCTGACAGCAAGAAAAAATTAGGAATTGCAGCAGGTCTTAATGTAGGTTGTTCTAGCATAGCAATAATCGATGCAGAAGAAACTACAAAAACTTCTGGCACCAGAGCAAGAAAAGCTTAAGATTATCTTTTAAATTAAAACATCTATCTAAACGAAAAATGTCAAGAGAACAAAAAACTTCTGAAAATAAAGGTCCTCAGGTAGCAGCAACTTTACTTGAAGCTGGCGAAGCAGTGCCTGCAATAGTTGAAGAAATTCTAGGAAGAACAGGAAAGGTAGGCGAAGTTACTCAAGTTAAAGCAAGAATTCTACAGGGTCGAGATAGAGGAAAGACAATGAGAAGAAATGTTAAAGGCCCTATAAGAATAAGAGATATACTTATGTTAAGAGAAACACAAATTGAGGCAAGAAGATTAAGAACAAAAATAAAAGGAATGAGCAGTTCTACAAGAAATGCTTCAAGGAGAGATTAAAATGCCTAGATGTACATTCTGCAAGCAAAATTATGAATTCCCAAGAGGACTTACAATAATTTTAAATGATGGCGGGCTCTTGCATTTATGTTCTTCTAAATGCAAAAAGAACATGCTTAATCTTGAAAGAGATAATAAGAAGGTTAAGTGGGTTGTAAAAGCTGATTCTGAAGAGACTGAGAAGAAAGAATAATATCTATTTCTTCTCCGCGAAAAACAAGGTTTTTCGGGGCCTAGAAAATCAAAAGATTTTCTCGGTTTAGAAAGAAGACATAGCGCATAGAAGAAACAAAAATGCTCAAGAGCTTCTAGAGCCTTCTGAACCTCGATATTTTGATTAAGTTATTTCCTATTTATCTTGGTAATCTTGGTAATTTATCTAATTTTAAACTACAGGTACTCGGAGCATTTTATTGCCTTCTGAGCTTCTAGAAAATTTTGATACTCCAATAATGTTTAAATAGCTGATTTTCCTCAGTTTATTATCTAAAAAAGGGCTGTAGGGGTTTTGTTTGGTTACCTTACAGAAGTAATATTAAAAGAGATGGTTTATAAGAAATTTATAAGAAAAAAAGTAGATGGTGAATGGAAATTATTTGGGCCCTATTATTATGAAAGTTATAGAGATGCAAGTGGAAATGTTAAGACAAGATATCTCCCAGATTATATTGAAAATAAAAGTAAGGTAACTCATAGTTTTTTTGGAACGAAAAAAGAAAAGATTTTCACTGGATTTTTGATTACTCTTAGCGTTTTTCTTTTGATTTTTGCGGGTATTATTTTGTTAAGTCATCAAAATTCTATTTCTCTTGGCACAGAATTTTCTGAAATTGGTTCAAGTATAATTGGCTTTTCAACAAAAGTTTATTCTTTTATTACTGGTTTTGCTTCTGATAATGGAAATGGAAATGATGGGGGAAATAATGGGGATAATGGAAACCATGGAGAAGGAAATAACGCGGGCGGAAACGGAAACGGCGGCGAGAATAATGGAAATAATGGCGATAATGGCAATCATGGGGAAGGAAATAATGGAAATGGAAATCAGCCAGCAGAACCTACAGAGACTCCAACAGAAACACCTGCTGAAACTGAAACACCCGCCGAAACACCAAGCGAAACTCCTGAAACTCCTATAGAAACACCGACACAAGAACCTGAAGAAACTTCTGGAGAGACTCCTGTTGAAGAACCAACAGAAACTCCAGAAGAAACTCCAACTGAGACGCCTGGTGAAACACCAGAAGAAACTCCCGTTGAAGAACCCGTAAATGAAACAGAAGAAACTCCAACCGAAACTCCCGAAGAGACTCCTGCTGAAACCCCAACAGAAAATTTAACAGAAGAACCTGCAGAAACTTCTGAGGGCCCTGGAAGTTCTGGAAGCTTAGGGGAATCTGGGGCTGGAGAAACAAATGAAACACTTGAGAATCAAACCATTGCAAACGAAACTTTGATTAACGAAACTTTAATTAATGAAACTTTAGTCAATGAATCTGAAGCAAATGAAACAATTATCAATGCAACAGAATTTTTGCAAAATCAGACCCTTATTGAAAATGCAACACTTGAAAATTCTTCTGTTGCAACAACAAATGGAACTGCAAATATAAGCACCTCAACTTCTATTTTGCAGTATAATGCTGTTATTGGAAAGCCAGTAAAATGGGAGAAAAGAGTTAAGGTAGATATTGAAGGCGAAACAGGAGAATCTCTTGATAGTTTATCTATAGAGCTTCCAAGTCTTGCTTCAAATGTCAGCGTTAAAAAAATAAATGACGCGGGTGAAGAAAGACAATTTGAACAGTCTGAAGATGTTTCTGTAAATCCTGAACAAGTTGCCGAAGAAGTTGAGCCAAATGTAGCCTTAACTGGCGGAGTTGTTAGGGGATTTTTTAGAGGATTGTTCAAAATGTTTGCAGGAATAACTGGTCGAGTTGTAGATATTGTTAATGGCGCTAATGAAGTTACTGTCGAAGTTCAAGAGCCAATTATGGACCAAGAAGAAGTTGTTGTTGAGTATTATACTGATGCGCCTTATGCTGAAGAAAAGGCAATCAGCGAGATTAGCAAAGAAGTTACTGTTATTGGGCCAGAAGAAGTGCATTATGAGAATATCCTCGCGTTTTCAGAGCTTCCTGCTGAAGTTAGCTCTGCTGATGAAATAAAGCTTTATTGGCTTAACCAGACTTCTGGAAAAAAGCAAGAAGCTGTTTTTGAAGTTTTGGATAATGATGCTAATGGGCTTTATGATTCAATACAATGGGTTGTTCCAAGTTTGAGTGAGCAGATTTATGAAATTATTTTAATAACTCGCGCACAGCATCTTGATTCAAATAGAATTGTTTTGAGTGATATTTATGATTCTGTCAAAGAGCAAGATGGAATTTGGAGTGAGCAGATTCCTGCAGGAAATTATGTAAGAGTAACTTTCGAGAAAAATCTTACAAATAATAATGATATCACAATGTTCGCAAGAAGCATTGATGGAAATCCAGCAAGCATAGAAGTTTATCCTGAAAATTCTGATTCTTTAATTGCAAGCATAGGCAACATAACTTCTGAACTCACCTACAAGACTTATTTGACAGGACTTGCTGAAGGAGAAAGATACCTGATATTTGACCTGAAAATTCTTGATAATGCGGTTGAGATGGATTATGTTATTGACCCCCCGGATATAAATGATATCACTCCTCCAACGGTGACTTTTATTAATCCTTCTCCATCTGAAGGATACACGATTGTAAATTCAACTATACTGAATGTTTCTACAAGCGACCAGAATAATCAAACCTATACTTTTTTTGATGATTCTCTTGTTGGATGGTGGAGATTTGATAATTCTTCGGCTAATGGTGAAAGTGAATGGGGTGTTAAGGATTGGGGTCCAAATGGTTTTAATGGTAATTGTAGTAAGGCTTGTCCTAATTGGATTTCATATGGAAAATTTTCCGGAGCATATAATTTTAGTGGGCAGGGTTCAAATACTTCGTTTATAGTTAATTTATCTTCCAACTTGAGTCTAGGAAAAGCCGCAACTCTTGCTCTTTGGGTTAATAAATCTACGTGGGGCGGAGATAATGCTGAGGCTTTCCAAATGTACCATAGCGATAGTCCTATGCTTCATCAAGATATTCTTAATTTTAAATATTGGAGCGCTGATGGTCAGATAAATGGTATTATGAGAGACACAGATGGTACACTTGGAGGATATGATGGTTGGTTTAATGTTCCTTCTCCAGATGCTCTAACTGCAGGACAATGGTATTTTATTACTGTTGTTAGAAATGTTACCAATTTTACACTTTATGTTAATGGTGAGGCTAAAGGGGATGTTGTAGTTAGTGATAAAGATTTTTATCCTGCTAATAGGATTGAAATAGGTTCACAAACAGTAGCCTCACAAACTTGGAATGGATTATTAGATGAAGTTATGCTTTTTAATCGTAGTCTTTCTATGAATGAAATTATGGCTTTGTATAACTCTTCACAGTATTATCTTCAGAGAAATATAAGTGGGCCTGCAGGAAGCTATAGCTTTACGGCAAGAGCAGTTGACAATTCTGGAAATGTTAATAGCGCGACAAGAAGCTTTAACATTGGAAATGGGCCTTCTGTTTCAACAACGGTTGCTATTAACCAGGCAGGTACTGGTGGCGGAACAGTTGTTAGAGGTGAAAATGTTTCTATAAATGTAACTGTTACTGGAAGTGTTCAAACTGCTTGGGTAAAAGTTTGGCAGACATTTATTGGCGGACCTTTGTTATTGTTGCAATATCTTCAAAATCTTGTTGGAAGTATTTGGGGCGCTACAATCACAACAAACCATACATTTTCTGGCGGAGAAGTAAATTATACTGTTTATGTAAATGATAGCCAGGGAACTGAAGCAAATAAAAGCGGAACATTTACCACTTCTGCTGGTTTGATTTATCTTACTGCTTGTGATACTTTGAGCAGCGCTAATACGACTTACATACTACAGAAAGATATTACAGGAGTAACTGGAACTTGCTTCCAGATAAATGCTGACAATATAACTGTTAATGGAAATGGGCATATAATTTCAGGAGATAGTGGCGGAGTAGATTATGGGGTAATTACAACTACGGGAATGGCCGATTCTACAATTAAGAACTTTAAGAATATAACTGGCTTCCTGGATGGAATACAGCTAAGCGGAACTTCAAATGGTTTTGTAATTAATAATACTGTAACAAAAAATATGCAGCAAGGAATTTCACTTAATACTTGCGATAGTTCGGTTATAGCAAATAATACTGTTGATTCAAATGGTGATGCTGGAAATGAAAATGGGATTTATCTTTTTGCAGGAAGCAGCAATACCAATATATCTAATAATGTTGTTAGAGATAGCAATAATGATGGCATTAAATTTGATGGTGCTACTACAAATGCCATTATTTCTGACAATATTGTTAATTTAAGCGGAGCAGCAGGAATTTATTTTGATTCTACTGGCGGAATTATCAAAAATAATAATATTAGTTATTCAGCAAGTGTGGGCATATTACTTCAAGTTTCAATCGGTGCTTTGGTCGAGAATAATATTCTTAGTTCAAATGTTCTTGCGGGAATTAGCACTGTTGGTGGAACGGGCGCTTCTATGTTTTTGAATAATCAAATTACTAACTCTAGTTTAGACATTTTCCCACAGTTAGGCACAGTTTCTGATTTGCTTATTTACAATAATTCTTTTGGTGAAATAAAATGGACTAATTCAAGCTTTATGCTTAATTTGACTGTTGTTGGCTCAATGACCTTCCCTGGAAATATAACCATTACAAATAATTCTGCGTTTATGAATTCAACAGCCCTTGGAACTAGAGGTCGAATAAATTCTTCTGCGAATGTAACTCTTTATGGTGGGCCAGCATCAGCAGCTCTTACTAGCCCTGTAATCTTAAAGGATGGAGTTTATTGTTCAGATTGTTATAATTATACTTCAATCACTGGCGATGTTGTTAAATTTAATGTTTCTAGTTGGAGTGAGTTTAAGATTGGAAATAGTTGTGGTGATGGTGTGAAAAATTTGAATGAACAATGTGATTCCAGTGATTTGGGCGGAAAAACTTTGTGTAAGGAATATGATGGTTATTGGACCGATGGTTCTCTAGCTTGTAAGGCTGATTGCACTTATGATTTAGTCTCATGTTTTAGAAGTGGTGGTGATGGTGATGATGAACCTGTTGAACCGCCATGCACTCCAAGTTGTTCATGCGCTTCTTCGACTTGTGTTGGAAGTACTTGCAGTAATGGATGTGAGGGAACTTGTGCAGGAACACTTACAGCGCAATGCGCTGTTGCTTCTGATGTTGTTTGCGGAACTCCATTGACTTCTACAAATGGATGTGGAACTTGCACTGGAACAGGAACAAAATGTAATAGTGGCTATACTTGTTCTAATGAAATTTGTGTTAGAATTGGAGAATGTGATACAGACGCAGAATGTAACGATAATAATGCTTGCACTGACGATAAATGTACAGAAAATAAGTGCACTGCAAGTTTTAATACTGCTTCTTGCAGCGATAATAATGCTTGCACTGAAAATGACCAGTGTTCTAGTGGAGTTTGCGCGGGAACTCAGAAAAATTGTGATGATGGGATTAGTTGTACTGTAGATTCGTGCGTTAGTGGAAATTGTCAGCATAGCACTTCACAATGCAGTTGTACCTCTAATGATCAATGTGAAGATGGAAATACTTGCACAACAAATACTTGCGTAGCTGGAAGTTGTACGCAGACATTTAATTCAAATTCTTGCAATGATAATGATGGCTGTACTACTGGAGATAAATGCTCTCTTGGTGTTTGTTCTGCTGGTGCTTTGAAAGAATGTGCTGCTGGGATGGTTTGTGAAAATGGAAATTGTATTTTAGGCGGATTGCCAAACGAGGTGCCTGAAAATCTGCTAATTGTTACAAATATTTTTGGGGCAAGTCAAGATTGTTCTGCTGACTTTCACTGTGGAGTTTGGAGCGAGTGTAAGGGTGAATATGATATTTATAACCTAATTTCAGGTGATGAAATTAAAGGAATTAAAACAAGATTATGCACTGATTCTGCAAATTGCAAATCAAATTTTGTAGAAACTGAAGATTGTTCATTTAAGGTACCCGTAATTATCGAGACAAAAAAATGGTGCAATGAAAAATATACTGAGGTAAGAGATGAAACTGGAAAAATCTTGGCGCGATTGAAAGAAGATTCAAAATTAAAAGATGGCGGACTCGCTAGATATCTTGGAGTTAAACTTAATCTTGTAAGTGAGGGTTATTGTGCTTATTGTTATGATAATGTTCAGGATTATGATGAAACCGGAATTGATTGCGGCGGAAGCTGTATAGAGTGTGGAACTGGCTGGGAATTGCCTAAATCAAGAATAAAATTATCTGCTTGGATATATTTAATAGTGCTCGGGGTATTTTTATCAGCATTTATCTTTGCAATGCTTTACACTATTAAAAATTTGATTATCGCAAGCAGACAAAGAGAATTTTCAGATTTAATGAGAAAATTCAGAAAATGGAAAGAAATGGGTTATGATGTATCTGTCATAGAACATCATGTTAAAGAGTAGCATTTGATGGCTAATAAAAAGATATTTAATAGGCCCTTTCTTTAACACAGAAGAAAGAAGAAGGTCATAGGAAATTGAAAACGCCTTAAAATTATAGGTATTCGGAGCTTGAAAAACTTCGGAGCAACCGCGATTTAAGAGCAGCATAATTTCCAAAATCGTCGAAATATCATCAATAAATTATCAAACAAAAAAGAGGAACAGAAGAAAAATAAAATGGTAAGCCCTAAAGCACTTAGAGATTTTCAGGTTTATGCTCGAGGAGTGAAGAGACTTGAAGAGCTTGAAGACGAATTAGACTCTTTAGATACAAAAGGATTTTCAAAAGAAGAGAAAGACATAAGGGCAAAACTTAAGAGTGTTCATTTAATTCCTCAAATTGAAAGAGAATTAAGGGAACTTAAAGCAAAGATTTCTGGAATTGATTTGAAATATGAAAAAGAGCAGATTGATAAAAAACAAAGCAGCAAGATAAGACAACTCGAGAGTAAAGAAGGCGAAATAGGCAAGGCTGCTGAAAAAATACCTACAATAAAACACGGAATTGAAAGTCTTAAATCAGAAGTTGAAAAATTAAGAAGGGCTAAGATGAGAAAACAGCTTACTGGTTCAGAAGTGAAATCTGTCGAAAAAATTCCTGAATTAAAACATGCTGTTGCGAGTTTGCATAATATTCTCGACGAAGAAAGCGCTGAATTGAAAAAGATAGAACCAGAAATTGAAAGAGCATTAAGGGCGGCTTATAGAAAACAGCTTAATAAAGAAGAAGTAAAAAATGTCGAGACAATTCCTTCGCTTAGGGGGAAATTAGTTTATCTTCGAGAACTTCTTGAAAGAAAAACAACCGAGCTTGAAAGAGTTGAAGGCAAGGTTGAAAAAATTCCTGGATTAAGCCGAAGAGTTGGCGCGCTTTCTAGAAAATCTGGAGAAGAAACAGAAGAACTTGAGAAAGTAGAAGAAAAAATTGAAAAAATTCCTGTTCTCCAGAGAAATATAAGCATTCTTTCAAAAATACTTGGACTAAGATCTGAAGAAATTGCTAAAGAAGAAGGAGATATTGAGAAAATAAAACATAGAATTGATTATTTGAAACGCGAGCTTGAGCAAAAAGCGAAAGAACTTGAATCAGAACTTAAAAGAAAGACTGCCTTCCCTGCTAAACATAGACTTATTGCAGATATGCACGAACTTACTGGAAAAATGGACCAGCTCAAGATTGATTTGAACAAAAAACTTGTTGCAGAATCCTCTGAATCAAAATGGATGATTGAAAGAGAAAAACAAGAGCTTAGAGAAGAACTTTCAGATATTGCTGCTGAATCTCGATGGATTATAGAAAAAGAAGCTCAGGGAATAAATGAACAACTTTTGAGCGAAGTTGCTAAACTTAGTCAAAAATTTGAAAGTGATAAAAATGAACTTTATGAGAGATTGACTTCTAAAATAGTTCAGCTTAAACAACAGATGGATGAGATGAAAAAAGAAAAAGCTAAAGAAGAGAGATTAAATAAAGAAAAATTTGAATGGGTTGGGAGTGAATGTCATGAGAAATTTAAAGAAACAGAAAAAGAAACTCCACTTTTAAGAAATTTTGGCAATGTAGATAAAAAGAGATTTGCTCAGCCATTTTTGCCTCCACCAGAGTTTTCTGAAGTGAGAATTATTAAAGAAGAAAAAAATAATACTCCGAGTTTCCGCGAAATAAGTTTTGCTGATGTGGCTGATTTGCAGAGAAAATTTGAGAAACAAAAAATAAAGTCTTTTGATGCTAATTTTGATTCCGATGTCCCGCAATTAGCGCCTCTTCCTGAAATAAATCCTGCTAAAGCGTTTGCTTCATTTAATATTCCTTCTTTTGACAAGCAAAAATTTGAGAAAAAAGAAAAAATGCCTGAAGTTGCTGAAAAACCAGAAGTCCAATCAGAAGCCCCAGAAACTTTTGTTAAAGAACTTGAAAATTCAAGAACAAGACTTAAAAAATTACCCGAGGAATCTTATACTCGTGAAATAAAATCTGCTGTTGAAATGCAGAAAAGCGATGATTTTGTTAAAAGAACGCGCGAGATTAAAGAATCCAAAAATAAGTTGAAGGCAAAAGCAAGTGTTTTTGTGGAGCTTGAGGATTTTGAGAAATCTGAGACTGAATTTGGTGAAATTAAAAGGAAAGCCCATGAACTTGAGAGTTTATTTAAAAATTCAGTTTCAAAAAAAGACAGCGAACAAGAGCAAATTTCAGAACTTGCAGAAGAAACAGAGAAAATTCAGCAGCTTCTTGCGAGAATTAATAATAATATTCTTTCTAAAATCAAATTAAACGAAAATTTAAAATAAGTTCTTTTATGGCTTAAAATGCCTAAATTTATAGAGAAAGGTTTTTAAACATAGATTGGTTTTTTGTATTGAGTTAAAGGATTTTGATTAAAAATTCTTTGATCAGCGAATTTGAAAAAATCGCAAATAAATTAAATTAAATAAACTAATTTTGTAAACATTTAAAAACTTCGAATTTAGTTTAGAACTGGAAAAAAAGGAAAATAAAGGAAAAACAAGATGTCTGAAGAAAATAAAGCAAAAGCGTATAATGCTGATAGCATCAAAATTCTTGAAGGGCTTGAAGGAGTAAGAAGAAGGCCTGCAATGTATATTGGCGGAACAGGAAAAGACGGGCTTCACCATTTAGTTTATGAAATTGTTGATAATTCTGTTGATGAAGCGCTTGCAGGTTACTGCAAAAACATTACAGTTACACTAAATAAAGATGGAAGTGTTACTGTTGTTGATGATGGCCGAGGAATTCCTGTAGAAATTAATAAACAATATAAGAAATCTGCTGTTGAAATTGTTTTCACAAAGCTTCATGCTGGTGGAAAGTTTGATAAAGACAGTTATAAAATTTCTGGCGGTTTGCATGGTGTTGGCGCGAGTGTTGTTAATGCGCTTTCTGAAAAACTTATTGTTCAAGTCAAAAGAGATGGAAAACTTTATGAGCAGAAGTACAAAAGAGGGAATGCTCAAGACGATGTTAAGATGGTTGGAAAATCGAAGGAGAGTGAAACAGGGACCATAGTTACTTTTTATCCTGATGCTGAGATATTTTCAACACTTATTTTTGATTTTGCTGTGCTTAAAAAAAGGCTTCAAGAGATTGCTTTCTTAAATGCTGGCTTGAAGATTATTCTTCAGGATGAAAAAGCAGATAAAAAAGAAGAATTTTATTATGCTGGCGGACTTGTTGAATTTATTCAGCATATAACTCACAGTAAAGCGCCATTACATAAGCCCATTTATTTCAAAAAAACAAATAATACTACTATTGTCGAAGTAGCGCTTCAGTATACGGAGAATTTTAATGAAAATATATTTGGATTTGTAAATACTATTAATACCACCGAGGGCGGAACACATATTTCTGGTTTTAAGAGCGCGCTTACCGGAGTTATTAATGATTATGCTAAGAAAAAAGGGATGTTAAAAGACGTAGATATCGAAGGCGATGATACTCGGGAAGGAATTAATGCTATTGTAAGCTTAAAACTTGCAGACCCGCAGTTTGAGGGCCAGACAAAGACTAAACTTGGAAATTCTGAAATAAAAGGAATGATAGACAGTCTTGTTGCTTCTGCGCTTGGAGAATTTTTCGAAGAAAATCCCACTATTGCTAGCAAAATTGTGAATAAAGTTATTGCTTCTGCTAAAGCTAGAGAAGCTGCAAAAAAAGCAAGAGACCTTGTTAGAAGAAAATCGGCTCTAGGCTTTTCTGGTTTGCCTGGAAAGCTTGCTGATTGTTCATCAAAGAAATTTGAAAAAACAGAACTTTATGTTGTTGAGGGGGATTCTGCTGCAGGTTCATCGAAAATGGCGCGAGACAAAGAATTCCAAGCGATTCTTCCACTTAAGGGAAAAATATTAAATGTTGAAAAAGCAAATCCTGTAAAAGCTTTTGCGTTTGAAGGAATTGTTAATTTGATTACTGCAATTGGAACAGGAGTTAAAGAAAACTTTTTGCAAGATAAATTGAGATACAATAAAATTATACTTATGTGTGATGCGGATGTTGATGGTCAGCATATTACAACCTTGCTTCTTACTTTTTTCTTTAGATACATGCCTCAGCTAATTGAAAATGGAAATGTTTACGTCGCTGTTTCTCCGCTTTATAGAATTAGAAAAGGCAAGGATTTCTATGTATACTCGGATAAAGAAATGGAAAAGAAACTTGCTGATCTTGGCGGAAAAGCAGATGTTCAGCGTTTCAAAGGTCTTGGAGAAATGAATCCTGAACAACTTTGGGATACTACTATGAATCCTAAAACAAGAATCTTGAAGCGAGTTACAATTGAAGATGCTGTTGAAGCTGATAAAACTTTCAGCATGTTAATGGGCGATGAAGTTGGCCCACGCCGAGAATTCATTCAAAAAAATGCGCATATCGCGGAGATTGATATATAACCCATTTCTTCTTTCAAAAAGAAGACATAGGTGCATAGAAGACGAACATTTGTATTTAAGCAAAAGAAAATAAGATTAAAAATACAAGTGTGAGAAACAAAAATGCTCCGAGTGCCTGTAGTTCAAGAGTATAGATTAATTCCAAAATAAAAATAATCAAACATAAAAAATGACACCAGAAAAAGCAAAAGAAAAAAATGATGAAATGAATGAAGAAGAAACAAATAAAGAGATGCAGAAAGAGCTGGAAGGCGAGGAGAAAGAAAAAGAAGTTATGGATGATAAAGATTATGAAGCAGAAGTTTTAGAGAAAGAGACTTTGAATTTGAAGGACCTTGATGAGAACAGAGTTGTTGGAGCTGAAATTTCCACTGAGATGAAAAGAAGCTACATTGATTATGCGATGAGTGTTATTGTTTCTCGTGCATTGCCTTCAGCTGAGGATGGATTAAAACCTGTTCATCGTCGTATTTTGTATGCGATGAAATTAATGGGGCTTGAAAAAGGAATGACAAAGAAGAGCGCGAGAATTGTCGGAGATACTATGGGTAAATTCCACCCTCATGGCGATATGGCAATTTACGATGCGCTTGTAAGAATGGCTCAAGACTTTTCACTTCGTTATCCGCTCGTTCATGGTCAAGGAAATTTTGGTTGTTTTACTTCAGATACAAAGGTAGCACTTGTCGATGGAAGAAACATTTCATTTGCGGATTTGATTGAAGAACAAAAACAAGGCAAGCGAAATTTTACTTTCACAATTGATAATGGGGAAATAAAGATTGCCGAAATAAAAAATCCTAGAAAAACTCGAGAAAATGCAGAAATAATTAAAATTACTTTGGATAATGGCGAAGAAATAAAATGTACCCCTAATCATAAATTTATGCTTTTAAATGGAGAATATAAAGAAGCCCAAAATTTGGCTTCTGGAGAATCCCTTATGCCTGCTTATTTTAGATTATCTACTAAAGAAGACGATGTGAATGCTGTTGGATATAAAATGATACTTCAGCCAAAACAGAATGTTTGGAATTTTGTTCATATCCTTTCAGATGCATGGAATTTAGGTAATGGCATTTATACAAATTCTGCTGGAAGAATAAGACATCATATTAATTTTAATAAATTGGATAATAATCCTAATAATATTCGAAGAATGAACTGGAAAGAGCATTGGCAAACCCACTATAGCTTTACTTCCACTAAACATAAGATTGATAATGGGTATAGAGAAAAATTAGCTGAAGGAAGAAAGATTTTTTGGGCTAATCCTGAAAATAAGTTAAACTATTCTAAGCGAATGACAGAAAGAAACATAGCTAATTGGAAAAAAGAAGATTATCAGGAAAAAATGAAGGCTACATTATCTGAGGTAAATAAAGAGTATTTTGCACAACACCCAGAGGCTATAGAGGCAATTAGAAAAACTGCTTCCGAAACAATGAAGAAGATGTGGCAAGACCCCCATTATAAAGAGTTATTCCATAACAAGATTGTTGCTTCTAATAAAAACAGAGAAACCAATATGACTGGCAAAAAGAAATTCTTGAATATTTGTAATTATTTAAAACAAAATAATCTTCTAATAAACTCTGAAAATTATGAAAGGTCGAGAGTAGAAATATTTGGAGGAAAGAATTTTACAACTTGGAATTTGGCTGTTAAGAAATATTATAATAATGATAAGAATTTAGTTTTATGCGAACTTAATGGAAATCATAAAGTAGTTTGTGTTGAAAAACTTAATCAATTTGTTGATGTTTATGATATTACTATTGATGATACTCATAATTTTGCTTTAGCTTCTGGAATTTTCGTTCATAATTCTATGGATGGAGATTCTGCTGCAGCTTCACGTTATACAGAAGCTAAACTTGACAAGGCAGCGGTTGAGCTTCTCGCAGATATAGATAAAGATACTGTAAAATGGACTCCTAATTTTGATAATTCTGTTGAAGAGCCAATAGTTCTTCCTGGAAAAGTTCCAAACTTGCTTGTTAATGGAAGTTCAGGAATTGCAGTTGGAATGGCAACAAATATTCCTCCGCATAATATGGTTGAAGTTTGTGATGCTATTAGCGCGTTGATAGATAAACCGAGCATGGGAACAGAAGAGATAATGAAAAATATTCAGGGTCCTGATTTTCCAACTGGCGGAGTTCTTGTTGCTGAAGGTCTTAAAGATTTGTATGAAACAGGAAGAGGAAGTTTTGTTTTAAGGGGCAGAGTTACAACAGAAGAAGGAGATAAAGGAAGACAGAATATAATAATTACAGAAATGCCTTATCAGGTAAACAAAGCAGAGATGGTAAAAGATATTGCTGAGCTTATTCGAGATAAAAAACTCCCAGATATTGACGATATTAGAGACGAGTCAGCGAAAGGAAAAGTTCGAGTCGTTATTGAATTAAAAAAAGGAATTGACAGCAAGTTTACTATCAATAGACTTTACAAGAGCACTAATTTGCAGACAAAATTTGACGCAGTTCTTATTGCGTTAATTAATGGTGTTCCACAACTTACAACTCTTAAACAACTCCTTCAGGTTTATGTTGATTATAGAAAAAAAGTTTTAAGGGCAAGAACAAAATTTGAATTAAAAGAAGCTGAAGACAGAGAGCATATTGTCCAAGGACTTCTTATCTGCTTGAAAAATATTGATGATGTTGTTGCAGTTATAAAGAAAAGCAGAGAAGAAGCTGCTGAAAACTTGATGAAAAAATTTGGTTTATCAAAAAAACAAGCAGAAGCGATTTTGGAAATGAAGTTAAGACAAATAACTGCTCTTGAACATGATAAACTTAAGAAAGAAGAACATGAACTTTTAGAAAAAATAAAAGAGCTTAAAGAAATTTTAGGCGATGATAAACTTATACTTAAATTAATTAAAAAAGATTTGGGTGACCTTAAGCGCGAGTTCGGAGATGAAAGAAGAACAAAATTAGTTGCAGCTGTTAAAGAATTGACTGAAAAAGAACTTGTTAAGAAAGAAGATGTTATTGTTTCAATTACTGATAAAGGATATATAAAAAGAATGCCCTTTGATGCTTATAGAGAGCAGAGAAGGGGCGGAAAAGGAGTTATTGGAGCA
>Ga0172375_10006850_pt1 | contig 15815 bp, 19 predicted proteins | sample LakKiv1m_FD_114537 | JGI IMG/M metagenome (GOLD analysis project Ga0172375, IMG submission 114537) | Freshwater microbial communities from Kabuno Bay, South-Kivu, Congo - kab_092012_11.1m | ecosystem: Environmental > Aquatic > Freshwater > Lake | place: Democratic Republic of the Congo...
CAACACCTGGTCGGGATGCGTTCGGCAGAGACGATCATTGCGATCAATCCGGATCCGAATGCCCCCATCTTTGAGGTTGCGACCTATGGTGTTGTTGGCGACCTGTTTGAGCTCCTGCCGCAGTTGAACAACATCGTGCGAGCGCGAAAGCAAGGGGAAAGGGTATGAACCTGTCAGGGAAGGTGGCGATTGTCACTGGTGGGGGGCGAGGGATTGGCCAAGCGGTGAGTCTTCGTTTGGCCGGTTTGGGGGCCAAGGTGATTGTCAATTACGTCAGTCGTCCTGAGTCTGCTTTGGCAACGGTTGCTCAGATTGAGGCAGCAGGCGGCTTGGCTCGTGCGGTACAGTTTGATGTGGCGGACAGTGCGGCGGTAGCTGATCTTTTGCCCAAGATTGCCACCGATGAGGGCCGGATCGATATTCTGGTCAACAACGCAGGCATTACCCGGGATGGTCTTTTGATGAAGATGAAGGAGGGGGATTGGGATGCCGTACTTGATACCAATCTCAAGGGGGCCTTCTCTTGTATCAAGGCAGTTTCCCGGGTGATGATGAAACAGCGTTGGGGACGGATTGTCAATATCTCTTCAGTCATTGGTTTTTCGGGAAACGCCGGGCAGGTCAATTATGCCTCGGCCAAGGCGGGAATGATTGGTCTTACCAAGTCGGTGTCGAGGGAGTTGGCCACGCGAGGGATTACTGTCAATGCCGTTGCTCCAGGGTACATCGAGACAGAAATGACAGCTGAGCTCACCCCAGAGTTGACGGCGGCGATCATGGCCCAGATCCCCCTGGCCAGACTTGGTCGGCCAGAGGATGTGGCGAGCGCAGTTGCCTATCTTGTCTCGGAAGATGCGGCCTATGTCACCGGGCAGTGTCTTCACGTCAATGGCGGGATGTATATGTAACCTTATTGAGAGAGACTGGAGCCTTTTGGCAACAAAAGCCCAGAGACTGGCTCGCCTTTTCATGATTTATCAAACATTATTTGTAACTATCCACTTTTTTGCCGAGAAAGGTGCCGAAACCCCATAACCGGAACTGTCCAGCAGTGCCGCAGATGCGCGAAAGCGGCCTGCGAAGTGTGCTAGCTGCACATGAGCAGGCCGCTGACAAAGCAGATGTGGCGCTGCTGGATAGTTACCATTATTTAAGGAGAAAGAGTATGTCTGTGCAGGATAAGCTGATTTCTATTATCGCCGAACAACTGAGTGTGGATAAAGACAAGGTGGTTCCGGCTGCCTCATTTGTTGATGACCTGGGGGCGGATTCCTTGGACTTGGTTGAGTTGATCATGGCCATGGAAGAGGCCTTTGATGTCGAGATCCCGGATAACGTCGCCGAAAAAATCATCACCGTCCAGGACGCTATCAATCACATTCAATCAATGCAAGGGTAGGTCGCCTCTGTGAAGAGAAGAGTCGTTGTCACCGGATTAGGGCTGGTGACTCCAGTTGGTACTGGGGTTGATACCGCCTGGAACAATCTCTGCGCCGGTCGCAGTGGTATTGGCCTCATCACCCGTTTTGACGCTGGGGACTATGATGTCAAGATCGCGGCTGAGGTGCGGGATTTTCAGATCGAGGACTACATTGACAGGAAGACCGCCAAACACCTGGAATACTTTGTCCAGTACGCCGTAGCTTCTGCCAAGATGGCCTTGAACGATGCCGGCTTGGTGGTCACCTCCGCCAATGAGACCCGGATAGGTTCGATTACCGGTTGCGGTCTCGGCGGTTTGCCCACCATCGAAAAATACCATCAGGCCCTGCTTGAGCGTGGCGCCAAGAAAATCACACCGTTCTTTATCCCCATGGTCATTCCCAATATGGGGGCGGGCCAGATTTCGATTATCTTCAAGCTCAAGGGCCCTAATCTATCGTTGACGACTGCCTGCGCCGCTGGCACCCACGCTGTTTGTGAGGCCTACCACTCCATTCAACGGGGGGATTGTGACGCAGCAGTGACCGGTGGCAGTGAGTCGGTGATCTGTCCGATGGCGGTAGGGGGCTTTAGTGCCATGAAGGCCCTTTCCACGCGCAACGACGATCCTCAACGATCTTCACGCCCCTTTGATCGGGATCGGGACGGCTTCGTCATCGGTGAAGGCGGGGGGATGCTGATCCTTGAGGAGCTAAGCCATGCCCAGGCCCGAGGGGCGAAGATTTACGCCGAAGTGGCGGGCTATGGCCTCTCTGGAGATGGCTACCATATTGCTGCCCCCCCAGAAGATGGCGAGGGGGCGGTGCGCTGTCTGCGCATGGCCTTGGCGACAGCCGGACTCAAAGCGGAGGACATTGATTACGTCAACGCCCATGGCACCTCAACCCAGTTGAATGACCAGGGGGAGACCCGGGCACTCAAGACCGTATTTGGTGACCATGCCTATAAGCTCGCGGTCAGTTCAACCAAGTCGATGACTGGTCACCTCTTGGGAGGGGCGGGGGGGATTGAGGCGGTATTTACCGCGCTCTCCATTTACCACCAGATCGCCCCGCCGACAATCAACCTCGATTGTCCCAGCCCGGAGTGTGATCTTGATTATGTCCCCCATGTCGCTCGTTCGATGCCCATTCGCGCGGCGTTGTCAAATTCCTTTGGCTTCGGCGGCACCAATGCCGTTGTGGCGATGAAGCGTTATGAGGCCTAGTCGATGAGGGTGGCGATTGGCTGTGATCATGGTGGGATTGAATTAAAGAAACAAGTTGTCCGTCAACTGGATCATCAGGGGATTGATGTCCTTGACTTGGGGTGTGATTCCACTGATTCGGTAGATTATCCGGTTTTTGCGCGGGCCGTGTGTGTCTCGGTGCTCAATCGTGAGGTGGAGTGTGGTATCTTGATCTGCGGAACGGGAATTGGTATGTCGATGGTTGCCAACCGTTTCGCGGGGATACGGGCCGCCCTCTGCCATGAGTTGTTTACCGCCCGCATGAGTCGTGAGCATAACGATGCCAATGTGCTTTGCCTGGGTGCCCGGGTGGTTGGCCCTGGCCTTGCTCTGGAGATCGTTAAGACCTGGTTACGTACGGAGTTTGGTGGCGGGCGTCACCTCCGTCGGATAGAGATGTTTTGATTGTCGTTTGCAACGTAGGGGGTACCGGCCTGGCCGTTTGTGGCGAGGCGCCCTTCCCCCCATCCCCTTTGAACCCCCCTCCTTGTCATAGGTAGCCACGTGTCTTTTCTGCAAAACTCGGATCCTGAAATCTTTGCTGCCATTGAGCATGAGTTGACACGGCAGCGTTATCAGTTGGAGCTGATTGCCTCAGAGAATATCGTCAGTCAGGCGGTACTTGAGGCTCAGGGCTCTATCTTCACCAATAAGTACGCTGAGGGCTATCCTGGTAAGCGCTACTATGGTGGCTGTCAATACGCCGATCAAGTCGAGACCTTGGCTCGAGATCGGGCTCGACAGATCTTTGGGGCGGAGTACGCCAATGTGCAACCCCATTCCGGCAGTCAGGCCAATATGGCCGTCTATTTCTCGGTGCTCAAGCCGGGGGATAAGGTGCTGGGCATGGATTTGGCGCATGGTGGTCATCTCACCCATGGCAGCGCGGTCAATTTCTCAGGCCAGCTCTTCGACTTTGTCTCCTACGGCTTAAATCGTCAGACAGAGATGATCGACATGGACGAAGTGGAGTCCATTGCCCGTCGTGAACGGCCGAAGATGATTGTCGCGGGAGCCAGTGCCTACCCCAGGGTGATCGATTTTAAGGCCTTCCGCGAGATTGCCGACCAGATTGGGGCCTTGTTCATGGTCGATATGGCTCACATCGCCGGTTTGGTTGCGGCCGGGGTGCATCCCTCGCCTGTCCCTTACGCTGATTTTGTGACGACGACGACCCATAAGACCATGCGTGGTCCGCGAGGTGGGCTTATCTTGGCCCGCGAGTCCTTTGGCAAGCAACTCAACAGCAAGATCTTCCCTGGCATTCAGGGTGGGCCGTTGGTGCATGTCATCGCTGCCAAGGCGGTGAGTTTTAAGGAGGCCATGGCCCCTGAGTTTACGGTCTATCAGCAGCAGATTGTCAACAATGCCCGTGCGCTTGCGGCTCGATTGACGCGCGATGGCTTCCGTCTGGTCTCAGGCGGCACGGATACCCATCTCATGCTGGTTGATTTGAACAACAAATCCATCACCGGCAAGGCGGCGGAGGAGGCCTTGGAAGTGGCGGGGCTGACGGTCAATAAAAATGCCATCCCCTTCGATACTCAGACTCGTTTTGTCACCGGCGGCATCCGCATCGGTACCGCTGCGGTGACCACCCGTGGGCTTAAGGAACCAGAGATGGAGCAGATTGCCGATTGGATCAGTCTGGCTGTGGCTAACGTCAATGATCATGATGTGTTAGGTCATATTCGTCAGGGTGTGCATGCCCTGTGTGAGCGCTTCCCCCTCTATCCCTCCCTTGGTTAGGCGGCAGTCCCTCATGGCGATCCCCCAAACGGCCCGTCCCTCTTGGGATGAGTATTTTATGGGGATTACCGAACTGGTGGCTCAACGTTCCACCTGCCTTCGTCGTCGGGTTGGAGCCATCTTGGTGCGTGACCGACGAATCATTGCCACCGGTTATAATGGGGCACCGGTAAACGTCAGCCATTGCCTCGACGTTGGTTGCCTGCGAGAGCAGCAGGGGATCCCTTCCGGGGAGCGGCACGAACTCTGTCGTGGGTTGCACGCCGAACAAAATGCCATTATCCAGGCGGCCTTGCACGGCTTTAGTGTGGGCGGCGCTACCCTCTACTGTACCAATCTTCCTTGCTCGATTTGCTCCAAGATGCTGATCAATATTCAGGTGGAGAAGGTGTATTATAAGGAAGGCTACCCTGATCCCCTCACCGCACTCTTGATGTCTGAGGCCCGTATCCCCTTGATTCAGATATAGGTCTCTCTGTCCTCTCCTGGGGTTTGTTGCTTAACCCGTCAGCCTTGCTATCAGGTGTCGTCGATGAAATGTCCTTACTGTGGTCAACTTGAAAATCGTGTCGTGGATTCCCGTCTCAATAAGGATGCCACCCTCACCCGGCGTCGTCGTCTTTGCGAGTCGTGTCAGCGTCGTTTTACCACCTATGAACGTCTTGAAGTGACCATGCCCATGCTGGTCAAGAAAGACGGACGTCGGGAGCTATGGGATCGGCTGAAGGTGGTCGATGGCCTAAAGAAGGCCTGCGAGAAGCGTCCGGTGTCGATGGGGCAGATTGAAGAGTTTGTTGATCGCTTGGAGCGGGAGCTACAAGATGTTGGCGAACGTGAGATACCGATTAGTGTGGTTGGTGAAAAGGTGATGGACGGGCTCCGTCAACTCGATGATGTTGCGTATGTCCGTTTTGCCTCGGTCTATCGGCAGTTCAAGGACTTGAACGAGTTTATGGATGAGTTGAAGGGCATGCTGGGAGGCAATGACAAGTAAGCCGTCGGAGCTCTCCCCGGTCGACGAAGGGTTCGATCGGCAATGTATGCGTCTTGCCCTGCGCCAGGCGGTTCGCGCCCTGGGGCGGACATCTCCCAACCCATTGGTGGGGGCGGTGATCGCTCGCGAGGGCAAGGTGTTGGCGACGGGGTATCATAAGAAGGCCGGCACCCCTCATGCCGAGGTTCATGCACTGGCCAAGGCCAAGGGCATGACTCAGGGGGCGACACTCTACGTCACCCTTGAGCCCTGCAGCCATCATGGCCGAACCCCACCCTGCGCCGAGGCGGTCTGGCAGAGTGGTATTGGTCGGGTGGTGGTGGCGATGGGCGATCCCAATCCCCTGGTTGCCGGGCGTGGTATTCGCTTTTTGCGGGAGAGGGGGGTTGCTGTCTCTGTCGGTCTGCTGGCAGCTGAGGCCCAGGCGATTAACCGGCCTTTTTGTTGGTGGATCACCAGCGGCCTGCCTTGGGTGATCATGAAGGCTGGGGTGTCCTTGGATGGCAGGATTGCCGCTCGCTGCCCAGCCTCTGGCTGGATCACCAACGAGGCCTCTCGACATTATGTCCACCAGTTACGGGATCGAGTTGATGCCATCCTCGTCGGTATTGGGACAGCACTCGCTGATGATCCGGCCCTGACCACCCGCTTGCCGGGGAGGGGTCATCGTGACCCCTTGCGGGTGGTGCTGGATCGTGATCTGCGTTTGCCGATTGGCTCGCGTCTCGTACGCGCCCAGTCGACCGCCAGGACGTTGGTTTTTTGTGGGCCGGAGGCCGACCAGAGACGCCGGATGGCCTTGGAGGAGGCTGGCACCTTGGTTTGCCCGGTTGGGCTCGGAGCGGATTGGCAACTTGATTTGGCTGAAGTGTTGGCTGAATTGGGGCGGCGGCAGGTGACAAGTCTCCTGGTTGAGGGCGGTAGCCGTATCCATGGGGCCTTTTGGTCGCGGGGCCTGGTGCAACAGCTCAGCCTCTTTTACGCCCCGATCTTCTTGGGCAGTGATGGTGTGCCCCTGTTGGCCGGTTACGGACTCGATCGGGTTGATCAGGCCCGGAGGGTGATTGACCTACGGCAGCGGCGTTTTGGTGATAATTGGCTGGTCGAGGGTTTGGTCGCGTGAAGGACTGAACTGCCCCCCTAAATGAATGGTACCGTGTTGTCGCTATGTTCACTGGAATTGTTGAAGGAAAGGGACGCCTTGTTGCCATGAGGCCAGCGGGCGGAGGGCTCTCACTTGCTGTAGAGGCTGATTTTGATCTCGATGAGCCCGATGAGGGAGAGAGTATTGCTGTCAACGGGGTGTGTCTGACCGCTAAGGGGATTGCTGGCCGTCGTTTCACTGCCGATGTCTCACCGGAGACCTTGACCAAGACCAATCTTGGTCAATTGAGCACCGGGAGTTGGGTGAATCTGGAACGGGCCCTGCGCCTCAGCGACCGTCTGGGTGGGCATTTGGTCAGCGGCCATGTTGACGGGGTTAGTGAGCTCTTGAGGGTTGGCAAACAGGGGAGTTTCACGATCTACACCTTCACTGTGCCCCATGGCCTGGGGCGCTATATCATCCACAAGGGATCCATCACTATCGACGGTATCAGCCTGACGGTGGATGCGGTGGACGACACGGTCTTTTCTGTGTCGATCATCCCCCACACCGCTGGGGTCACCACCTTGGCCCTCCTCTCCCCGGGGGGTAGGGTCAATATCGAGGTTGACATCATTGGCAAGTACGTCGAGAAACTTCTCAGCCGTGAGTCGCTCCCCCACCAGTCAAAACTCAATCACACCTTTTTAGCCGAGCACGGTTTTTTTCGGTAGTCGGCAGGTCGAGACCTGCTGTGACACCCCTCGCAGGCCCTCCCCCATAGACGGAGACAGAATATGACAGTCAACACCATTGAAGAGACCATAGAGGATATTCGTGCCGGGAAGATGGTTATCCTGGTCGATGATGAGGATCGCGAGAATGAGGGGGATCTGTGCATGGCGGCCGAACTGGTCACCCCGGAGGCGATTAATTTTATGGCCACCCACGGCCGGGGGCTGATCTGTCTGACCATGACCCCCAACCAGATTGATCGCCTTCGTCTGCCGATGATGGTGCAGGACAACCAATCGCCCTTTGAGACCGCCTTTACCGTCAGCATTGAGGCCAGGACGGGGGTGACCACCGGTATCTCCGCCGCAGATCGGGCCCGCACCATCCAGGTGGCCTCGCGCCCCGATGTCCAACCCGGTGAGATTGTTAGCCCTGGCCATGTCTTTCCCCTGCGTGCCAAGAAGGGGGGGGTGCTGGTGCGCACTGGCCAGACGGAGGGTTCGGTTGATCTGTCGCGTCTGGCGGGACTTTCCCCCTCTGGGGTGATCTGTGAGATCATGAAGGATGACGGGACAATGGCCCGCATGCCCGATTTGAAACTCTTTGCCAAGCATCACGGTCTCAAGATCGCCACCATCGCTGATCTGGTTGCCTACCGGCTGAAGATGGATACCTTGGTGCACCGCGCCGCTGAGGCCAGTCTGCCCACCTGCTTCGGGGGGGATTTCCGGGCCATTGTCTACACCAACGATGTCGATGGCCTTGAGCATATGGCCTTGGTCAAAGGGGAGATCAACCCGGAGAAGGCCATCCTGGTTCGGGTGCACTCAGAGTGTCTGACCGGTGATGTCTTCGGTTCTCTGCGTTGTGATTGCGGCAGTCAGCTCCATGCCGCCATGCGCATGGTGGCCCAGGAGGGCTCGGGTGTCATCCTCTATATGCACCAGGAGGGACGTGGTATTGGGCTGGTCAACAAGATCAAGGCCTACCACCTGCAGGATCAAGGCATGGATACGGTGGAGGCCAATCAACACTTGGGCTTTAAGGCCGATCTTCGCGATTATGGCCTGGGTGCCCAGATCTTGCGGGAACTGGGGGTGGGTAAGATGCGCTTGATCACCAATAACCCTAAGAAGATCATCGGGCTGGAGGGCTACGGCATTCAGGTGACCGATCGGGTGCCGATTCAAATTGAGCCGCAGGCCGATAATTTGGGGTATCTGAAGACCAAGAAGGAGAAGATGGGCCATATCCTGGATGTGTGAGGTAGGGCATGGGGACGGACGGTATCGCTTTGGGGGTAGGTGGCCGTATCGCTGTCATGGAACAACGAGGGGCCGCTGATTTATTGCCGAGGGCTTTAACGAATAACGTAAAGGACAACCAGTGAAAATTATTGAAGGAGGGCTTCAGGCCCAGGGTAAGAGGTTTGGTATTGTGGTGGCTCGTTTTAATGCCTTTATTGGCGAGCGCTTGGTGGAGGGGGCGGTCGATACCCTCCGTCGTTCCGGGGTAAAGGATGATGAGATTGAGGTTGTCAAGGTGCCGGGGGCCTATGAGATCCCGCTGGTGACCCTGAAGATGGCCCAAAGTAAGCGCTACGATGCCATCATCTGTCTGGGCGCGGTGATTCGCGGCGCTACCCCGCACTTTGATTATGTCGCCAATGAGGTGGCCAAGGGGGTGGCCCAGGTGGGCATGGATCAGGGGCTCCCGGTCCTCTTTGGGGTATTGACCACCGATTCCATCGAACAGGCCATCGAGCGGGCGGGGGCTAAGGCCGGCAACAAGGGCTCTGATTGTGCGGTGGCGGCGATTGAAATGATCAATCTGCTTGATACGCTCAATGGGTAATCGTCGAAAATCTCGGGAGTTGACCCTGCAGGTGCTCTATCAGGCGGAGGTCAATGGTTCAGAACCCTTGGCCCAGTTCACCCCCTTTTGTGAAAATTTCCAGGTCAATCCCAAGATTGTCCCTCTGGCCCAGGAACTCCTGGCCGGGATCACTGAACGTAGTGTCGAGATTGATGCCCAAATCAGCCAGCACACCAAGAATTGGCGGGTGGGCCGGATGTCGATTGTTGATCGTAACCTGATTCGCCTGGGGGCCTATGAGCTGTTGTATCGGGGGGATGTCCCCTCGACGGTGGCGATTAACGAGGCCATCGAGATCGCCAAACGCTATAGTACCGACGATGCCCCCTCGTTCATCAACGGGATTTTAGACGCGATCCGTCATGGCCAAGGCCAATAACCAACAGGAGTTGCCGAGCGGGCCCAGTCTTGGTCAAGAGATTGTGGCCATTGCCGGGCTTTGTCTGGCCCTCTTCTTGTTGATCAGCTTGGCGAGTTACTCTGAAGGGTCTACGGCTGGGGTTGCTGTCTGCCTCAATTGGGGCGGTTGGCTGGGGGATTTCTGTGCCCGCTTGCTGACCTGGGCCTTTGGCCTAAGCGCCTTTGGCTTGGTCTTTTTTTTGTTCTATTTCCCCTTTCAGCTTTTCTTTCAGAAGAGAAATATCGAACGTCTGCCGGCGATTCTCGCTGGTGCGACCCTTTTCTTGCTCTCCTGTAGTGCCCTGCTAGCCACCCTCCCTGTTCAGCAGATCTCTCTCTTCTGTGGCCCCTACCCCTTGGCCGGAGTTATTGGCGCCAGCCTCTTTGCCAGCCTGAGCCCGCTCCTCGGTCGTCCCGGTTTTGTGGTGGTCAGCCTCTTCCTCGTGCTTATCGCCTTGATCCTCACCGTCCAATTTTCTCCCTATCGCCTGTTGTGCCGCCTGGCCACTGCCCTGCGTGCTGTATTCTTCTCCTGGCGGGCTGAGCGCGAGCCGCTTGCTGATCCCCCGCCCCTCATTCATGATCGTCAGCCACGAGAGACCAAGCGCCGGGCGGCTACTACATCGCTTGAGCCAGTGGGGGGCTTGCCCAAGTTGAATGAGCCGATTCAGTTGACCCCTGAAGCGGACGAGGATTTCACACCCTTGCCGGTGGCGGAGGGGGAGTTTGTCTTGCCCCCTGTGACCTTGCTCGATAAGCCTGAGGAATCTTTGACACTTGAACTTGATCGCGAGCACTATCTGTCGGTCAGCAAGAAATTGGAGGCCAAGCTCTTAGACTTTGGGGTTGAGGGCCATGTCATCGGTATTTCCCCCGGGCCGGTGATCACCACCTATGAGTACGCCCCGGCCCCCGGGGTTAAGATCAGCCGCATTGTCTCCCTGGAAAATGACTTGGCCCTGGGCTTGAAGACGGAGAGTGTGCGCATCGCCGGCTCGATTCCTGGCAAGGCGGCGCTTGGTATCGAGATCCCTAACCCCATCCGTCAGATGGTCTATATCCGTGAAATCTTGGGCAGTGAAAAATTTCAGAAGGGGGCCAAGGCCCTCACCTTGGGGTTGGGCAAGGATGTGGTGGGCCGCCCGATCTATGCCAACCTCACCGAGATGCCCCATCTCTTGATCGCTGGGGCCACCGGGGCGGGTAAGTCGGTGGGGATCAATACCATCATCTGCAGCATCCTCTTGAATTCGACACCCGACGAGGTGCGCCTGTTGATGGTTGATCCCAAACGCATCGAGTTGTCGGCCTATGAGGCCATCCCCCACCTCCTCCACCCGGTGGTTGTTGATCCCAAGATGGCCAGCCGGGCCCTGCAGTGGGCGGTACTCGAGATGGAGCGCCGCTATGGGCTGATGGAGCAGTTGAAGGTCAAGAGTCTGGCCACCTATAACGAAGTCGCCGATGAAAAATTGCCGCTGATTGTCATCATCATCGATGAATTGGCCGATCTGATGATGGTGGCCTCCAAGGATGTCGAGGGCTCGGTGGCCCGCTTGGCCCAGATGGCCCGGGCCGCCGGTATGCACCTCATCCTTGCCACCCAGCGACCGTCGGTGGATGTCTTGACCGGCCTGATCAAGGCCAATTTTCCCACCAGGATGTCGTTTAAGGTGTCGAGTAAGATCGATTCGCGCACCATACTCGACGCCTCTGGGGCCGAGCACCTGCTCGGTAAGGGGGATATGCTGTTCATGGCCCCCGGCACCAGCCGCATGCAGCGCATCCACGCCGCCTATATCTCAGAAAAGGAGATTAGCCGGGTGGTCAACTTCTTGAAAGAACAGCGTCCGGCGAGCTATGATGAGTCGGTGCTGAAGATTGCCGAAGAGTCGGAAACTCTCGGCGAGGGTGAGGTTGAGGGGGAGTATGACGAGAAGTACGATGAGGCCGTTGAGTTCGTCTGCGAGTCTGGCCAGGCCTCGATTTCGATGGTGCAGCGGCGTCTGCGGGTGGGCTATAACCGGGCGGCGAGGATGATTGAGATCATGGAGCGCGAGGGGGTCATTGGCCCCTCGGATGGGGTAAAGCCCCGTGAGGTGTTGGCCCGCAAGGAGTACTGAGGAGGGGAGTTGGAGGAGGAGGGGGCGGTGGCAAACAAGGAACGACTCCCCTCCCCGCAAGGGGAAGGGCCTCTCCCCATGTTTGCCACCGAGTGCTTATTTCGCTTCGACCTTTTTGACCTTCTTGTCTGGCCGACTGTTGCCCTTGGATTTCTTAAAAATTTTACCGCGTCTGGTTCGTGCGTCGCCTCTGCCCATTGCCTGCTCCTTAAAAATTAAGTGTTTGAAATAGTGTTGAAAATTGGTGTATGTTTATGTCGCTGCCCATGAAACGCTCTTCACAACGCAGGGTCGCATTAAACCAGATGGAGGGAGTATCTCGCAACCCTTTTCTTTTCCTTTGTCTGATTAGCCTGTTGGCCCTGCTGGCGGCCTGCGCGGCCAAGCCTCCCGTTCCCCTCCCGCCCTCTCCTCCGTCCCCACCTCCGGTTGAACCCCCGCCCCTTCATGCCAAGCTGCCACTGCTTGGCTATACGGTTCAGGTTGGCGCCTTTGCCCAGGTTGATCGTGCCTTTGCCCTCTGTAGCGCGTTGAGCAAGCGGGGGCTTTCGGCCTATTATTTTCGGGGAGACAAGGGCCTCTATCGGGTACGGTTCGGTAATTTCCCAACCTATGACAAGGCGGTGGCCAGCGCCCGGCAAGGGCAAGAGGATCGGCTGATTGCCGAGTATCTCGTCATTTGCCCGGAGACCTACCCGGTGCGGCGTTACCGTGGTCAGGAGGAGGTGGTTCGACGGGAGTTGGCCCTCGTTGCCCAGCAGTTTGTCGGTGTCCCCTATCGCTGGGGTGGGGATTCGCCGGTCTTGGGCTTTGACTGTAGTGGCTTGACCAGAATGGTCTATCAACTCATTGGGTTGGATATGCCCCGCAGCTCGCGAGATCAATTCCGTCAGGGGGAGCCGCGTGGTCGCGAGCAACTACGTCCCGGGGATCTGCTCTTTTTTTCTACCGATGGCAGCGGCCAGGTCTCGCACGTTGGTCTCTACCTAGGCGATGACCTCTTTATCCACGCTCCCAATCGAGGCAAGACGGTGGCCCGTGCCAGCCTCTCTTCGGCCTATTTCGGGCAGTGCTATCTCGGGGCCAGGGCCTATTTCTGATGGTAGGAATTTCGCAAATCTCTCAATCGTGAGGTCTGTTTTTCGCGCAGATTGCTTTAGCCGCTTCAAGAGTAAGACCCAACGCCCCCAATCGGGAAGGAAGCGCTGAGGGAGCTGGATAGTGAGTGGCAATTAAGTCTTGCGCCGTTCATGCCGATAAGGGGGCTATCCCCCTTTTTTCCTTTTCTTCGGAGGCATGCCATGAGAATTATCGAGTCCCATATCCAGATGCACAGTCAACACCTTCTCCAGAGGGAACATACCAAGCAGGAAACCCTGAAGACCTGGGTGGGAGACCAGCGGCCTCTCTTGGCCGAGGTCGATGAGGCCGAGGCCCGCCCTGTTGGTCGAGGCGGAGGCGATCGCCTGACCCTATCGGAGACGGCCCTAGCTCACTATCTCCAAATGCAAAAGACCGGTGGGCAGGCCCCGGTGGCTGACAGGGAGGAGTCCTCTGCCCTGGGGGAAGACCCCAAGGTGATGGCGATGCGCCTGATCCTTGAGGCCCTGACCGGCAAGCGGATCACCCTGGCCAGTCTGCAAGCGGTCGGCCAGGGGGTGGGTGTGGTGGGGAGTTTGCCGCCTGAGGGGAACTCAGGCCCAGCGGTGGCGCCTCGGGCGGGATGGGGTTTGGAGTACGACTACCACGAAACGGTGGCCGAGCATGAGGAGATGTCCTTTGCGGCGGTGGGTGAGGTGGATACTGGTGATGGCCGGCACCTGGGGGTGAGCATGGAGCTTGCCATGAGTCGTGATTTTGTCGAGCGCAAAGATATCCAGGTTCGGGCCGGGGACGCCCAGTTGGTAGACCCGCTGGTCATCAACTTCGCCGGCCAAGCGCCGAGCTTGACTGATCAGCGGTTCGCCTTTGACCTCAACAGTGACGGGGTAGACGAGTTCATTCCCCTCCTCTCTCCCGGGAGTGGCCTGCTCGTTCTCGATCGGAATCAGGACGGTCGGGCGACCGATGGCTCCGAGCTCTTTGGGCCTACCTCCGGGAGTGGCTTTGCTGAGTTGGCGGCCCTCGATAGCGATGCCAACGGCTGGTTGGACGACAACGATCCCATGTTTGCCAAACTCCAGGTCTGGATCCAGGATTACGCCGTCGCTGCGGGAGATTCGCTGGTGTCGCTCAAGGAGTTGGGGATTGGCGCCATCCTCTTGTCCTCTCAGCAGACCAACTTTTCCTTGAACAATGCCGCCAATCGACCGCTTGGCCAAATTGCCGGGAGCGGGCTCTTCCTCCGTGAGAATGGCGGCGCCGGCAGTATCCAGGAGGTAAGGCTTACGGTGTGAGGCACTTGGCAAGCAATAAGCAAACAGCCCCTGCTACGGATTACGAACAGTAGTCCGGGTAATGCTCCTTGGCGCACTTTGGGCAGATGCTGTGGCTAAACTCCGCCTCTGAGTGGCGTTGGATGTACTCCTCCAGTCGCTGCCAGGCCCCTTGATCATTGCGGATCTGCTTACAGAACGAACAGATGGGCAGGATGCCGTGTAGTGTGGTAATCTGGTCAAGCGCCGCTTGCAGCTCGCGGTTCTTCAGCTCAAGTTCCTGCTGCTTTTGGCGTAAGGCCAGTTGATTCTTGACCCGGGCCAAGAGGCGCAGGCGGCTGATCGGCTTGATGATGTAGTCGTTGACCCCAACTGCAAAACCACGGGCCTCGTTGTGGTCTTCTTCCATGACGGTCAAGAAGACGACGGGGATCTCGGCGGTTTGCGGGTTGTCTTTGACCTGTTGGCAGACTTCGTAGCCATTCATGCCAGGCATAATGATGTCCAGGAGGATGAGGTCGATCCTGGCGGTGTCGTGCAGCAGGTCGAGGGCCTGGGCCCCGTTTTCGGCCAGGAGGACACGATAGTGATGTCGCAGGATATCCTCCAGCAGCTTGCGGGTGGCAGGATGGTCGTCGACAATCAGGATGGTGCTGGTGTAGAGTTCGCTGGTCATGTCTACTCGACCTCGCGGGGGGAATTGGTTCCGGGGGAGGGGGTGCGGATCATCCGGGTTTCGATGGCGTGGGCTAGGGTATGTTCGTCGGCGTACTTGATGTCCATGCCCATGGGGATGCCGCAGGCCAGGCGGGAGACGGTCACCAGGTCTTGTAAGGCGTTGACCAGATAGGCCGCCGTCGCCTCGCCGGGCACGGTTGAGCTAGTGGCGAGCAAAACCTCGCGCACCTTACCGTGTTTGACTCGATTGACTAAGGCCCCAACCTTGATCTCCGCCGGGCCGATGCCATCCATCGGCGAGAGCACGCCATGCAGGATGTGGTAGATGCCGTGAAAGGCCCCCGTCTTCTCGATGGCCATCAGGTCGCCAGGCCCTTCAACGACGCAGACAACTCGGCTGTCGCGGCGGGGGTCGCTGCAAATCGCGCACGGACTGCTCTCGGAAAAGGCGAAGCAGATCCCGCAGAGGCGAATGGCGCTGTGCAGCCCGGCAAGATCATGGGCCATGCCCTGCGCCTCTGCCTCAGGGCGACGGAGCAGGTGGAGGGCTAGCCGGGTGGCGCTCTTGGTGCCAATCCCCGGTAGGCGCTCGAAATCCTGGATGAGACGCCTTAGTGCCGCTGGGACAATCTCCATGATCCTTCCCCCTCCTCGATGGAATTCAGCCAAACAGGCTGGAGAGCCCAGGGAAATTCATACCGCCGGTCAGCTTTTGCATCTCCGTCTGCATGATCTCCCGGGCTTGACGCATGGCCTCGTTGACCCCGGCGATGATCAGATCTTGCAGCATGGCCGGATCATCTGGGGTCAGCACCTCGGGGTCGATGGTGATGGCCAGCAGTTCATTCTTGCCGTTGACGGTGACGCTGACCATCCCCCCGCCCACGGTGTTCGTGATCTGGCGCTCTGCCATCTCGGCCTGCAGGTTGGCCATTCGTTGTTGGAATTGTTTGGCTTGTTGCATGATCTGGTTCATATCCATCGTGGTCTCCCTCTCTTATCACTTAGGTTAGGCACTCGGCCAGAAATAATCATCCCATCTTGCTTGTCTTCCGGCCCGCTTTCCGCGTTGTCACGAGGGTCACATAGCCCTGCTATGCTCCCCTCGTGACGCCTTGAAATCGAACCGGAA
>Ga0172375_10006854_pt1 | contig 15807 bp, 16 predicted proteins | sample LakKiv1m_FD_114537 | JGI IMG/M metagenome (GOLD analysis project Ga0172375, IMG submission 114537) | Freshwater microbial communities from Kabuno Bay, South-Kivu, Congo - kab_092012_11.1m | ecosystem: Environmental > Aquatic > Freshwater > Lake | place: Democratic Republic of the Congo...
AATTATTTAAATTATGGATTTTAATAGTGATGATTATTTTCAGGAAAAGTTTTTGAAAATAGCGGCAACAGATAAAACCTATCAAGAAATTACTTTTGAAGAATGCAGGTTTAACGAGTGTAATTTTATTAAATGCAGCTTTAACAAATGTAAATTCATCAACTGCGAATTTGACGCATGTGTTTTAAGTGCCGTTATTTTCGCGAGTTCACGCCTTATCGATGTTAACTTCAAAAATAGCAAAATCATCGGAATTGACTGGACAAAAACCCAACAAATTCAACAATTAAGTTTTAAAAAATGCCAGATTAACTACTCTAATTTTCGTTTACTGAAAATCCCCAATACGAAAATCACTGACTGCGAAGCAAAAGAAGTCGACTTTATTGAAACAGATTTAAATAACAGCGATCTGACTAATACTGATTTTGAGAAAAGTGTTTTTGCCAAAACCAATTTGTCCAAAGCAAATTTAATCGGTGCGAAAAATTACTTTATCGACATCAACAACAACAATCTTAAAAAAGCCCGCTTTTCCATACCCGAAGCTTTAACGCTTCTGGACAGTTTAGATGTTATTATTAAATAACCACTTAATCTTTTAACTTTTTTGTTAGAATTAATTTCTATGAGGAAAATTACGATTATATTTTTACTAATAGTCTTAGGACTGGCGGGATTTTATTATCTGAAAGCCTCTCAATTTTATAGCAATATTTACATCAAGAAAAACAATGGCGAAAATAAAGTTGCTGAAAGAACCGATCTTAACGTTTTGATTTTAGGTTATGGCGGAGAAGGTCATGACGGTCCTTACCTTACCGATACCATGATGCTTGTACACGTTGATACCAAAACCAAAAAAACTCTTCTCATTTCCATTCCCAGAGATATTTGGGTAAAAGTTCCCACTAAAGATAATAGTGATTTTTACAGCAAAATTAATGCTGTCTACCAGATGGAACTTTTTCCTCAAACTTACCCTAATGTTCTTGACACTTATAAACAAAAACAAGAAGTTGGCGGATTAATTAAAGAAGTCGTCGGAGATATCACCGGTTTAAAAATCGATAACTTTGTCGCGGTTGATTTTGATTCTTTTAAAAAGGGGATTGACATCCTAGGTGGCGTCATTATCAACGTCGATAAAGCATTTGAAGATCCTGAATATCCACTCGATGGCAAGGAAAAAGATCTTTGTGGAAAGGAAGAACAGTTTAAACAGATTGAAGTTTTTTTAAGTCCTGGTTACAACGAAGAAGACAAACAAAAATTATTCAAGGATAAGCCTGAGCTGGAAGAATTCTTTAAAAATATTATTGAAAAACCTTATTTAGCCTTTCCCTGTCGCTACGAAACACTTAAATTTAGCTCGGGAAAACAATTTATGAATGGAGAAACTGCTTTAAAATATGTCCGTTCCCGTCATTCGGAATTAGATGGAGGAGACTTTAACCGAGGTCGCCGTCAGCAGATTTTCGTCAACGCTCTGAAGGACAAAATAATTTCCTTTAATTTTATTCCCAAAATTATTCCTTTAATGGAAGAGTTTAAAAACGATATTAAAACTGATATTAGTCTTGACGATATGAAAAAACTTTTAACTAAAACAGCCGATGCCGGAAAATATATCAGTGACAGTTTAATTCTTTCTGATCAAAATTTACTTAAAAATGCTTATTCAAAATCTGGTCAGTACATTTTAATGCCTAAAGCCGGCGAAAATAACTGGACCGAATTAAAAAAAACTATTAATAATATGATTTTGGGGATTACGCCGACAATAACTCCTAATCCCCTTACCTCTACCCCATCGGCAAAAATAAAATAAGAGAAGGATCTATCCAGTTTTTCTGCTTTTTACAATCCTCTAAAAATAATTTTTGTCGCATATAGTTCATAGTCAACCAAAAATCTTTTCGTTAATCTAAAAAATATATTTATGTTTAAACAAATAATCTCATTGATTATTTTATTAACATTACTGGTTATTTTTCCGAAAACCGCTTTAGCTAGTTGGCAGTATTATGCAGGCAATCCTGTACTTTCACCCAGTGCTGACAGTTGGGATAATAAATCGGTTACTGTACCAACAGTTATCTACGATAACGGAAAATTAAAAATGTGGTATCACGGAATCTCCTCAGATAATGCTTCTGGATTTGGCCTGGCTGAATCAGATGATGGAATTACTTGGCAAAAAAAATCAGCGTCTCCCTTGCTTGTTCCGGAAAATGAGTCGGGAGTTACTCAAATTTCAATAGAAGAACCGGTAGTAATTAAAAATAATATTTACCACATGTGGTATTGTTCGACCGATGCTGACCAAAAATATCATATTCACTATGCGACTTCAGCCGATGGCATTAACTGGCAAAAATATCCAGGTTACGTGCTTTCAGGATCTGAGTCCTGGGAAAGCCGAGGCGTTACTAATCCTTTTGTAATTTACAAAGACGGCCAATATTGGATGTGGTACCAGGCTTGGGGAAGCGGAAATTGGAAAATCGGGTTTGCTCAATCGACAGATGGAATTCATTGGCAAAAATATCCCGGCAATCCCCTTATATTACCAGAGTCTCTAGGTGTTGATGGTAACCCGGGTGTAATTTTTATGAACAATAAATTTTACCTTTGGTATACCTCCTTCACTATGGCAATTTCTCAAAACGTTTATCACGCAGTATCAACCGATGGTATTAATTGGCGATGTGAAGAAGATTGTCATCCTTTTACAATTAATCCTGCTGGTTTTAATTCATATGCGAACTATTCTCACCGTCCGGTTCTTAAAAATCAGGATTTATTGATGTATTTTGCCGGTTCTGATGGTATAACAGCTCAAATTGGCCTTTACCGATGGATCGAGGAAAAAAAACCCGTAGTGATCTTGCCGGGAATTTTTGCTTCCTGGAATAAAAACGCTTTGTTTTACAACCAAAATGTATCTCAGGCCGACTGGAAACTATTTTCCGGTGTCAAGGAATATGACGGTCTCATCAGCACTTTAAAAAACCTTAATTATCAGGAAAATCAGGATTATTTTATATTTACTTATGATTGGCGCAAAAGTATCGATCAAACAACCAATGATTTAAACAGCTTTTTGCAGGAAAAAATTTGGAGCAGTAAACCTAGCCAGAAAATAAATTTAGTCGGTCATTCCTTAGGTGGATTAATTGCCCGAATTTGGGCGCAAAAATTTATCGATCAGCGAGTTAATAAATTAATTACAATTGGTAGTCCACACCAAGGTATTGTCCAAACATACAAACCAATTGAAGCAGGAGAACTGGATCGAGAAAATACTTTGCTTTGGCTGGCGGAAAAATTAATTTTATTTTTGAATAAATCAACACTTGAATCGGATAAAACTACTATTCAAAACAAGTTTCCTGTCATTAAAGATTTATTTCCCACTTTTAACTTTCTTAAAGATACAAATAGTAATGATATTTCCATTAACTCCCTTAGCATTCAAAATAGCCTACTTAATCAATATAATTCCAATACTTCCCTTATTCTTCCTTATACTTACTCGTTATTTAGTAAAAAAGAGTCAACGCTTGCCGGTTATAAAATTATCCAAAGAAATATTTTGGATCAGCTGGCAAATAACTATATCGACGGCCATCCACAGGAAAGTTTTTTTGACCTGGGTGATAAAACCGCACTCGCTAAAAGTAGCCAATTTGGTAATAATTTTATTGAGCTGGCTTATGACCACTCGAGCTTAATTACTCAACAAGAACCTTTAAAGAAAATTTTTGATTTAATGAGTGTTAAATATGATGATGCTCAAATTAATTTAGGACAAAAAACTGCTATCACGCCTTCGCTTATTTTTTTAATTAAATCACCGATTACTTTAAAAATAAACTATGCCGATCAACAATTTACGCAAAATGATGAAGGAATTATTTTCATAGACAATGCTCAGGAAGGCAATTATCAGCTTAATGCTCAAGGAAATGATATTGGTCAATATGAAATTGATGTGCTGCAAATTGCGGAAAACAACGAACTTTTTGAAAAAATTCTAGGAGAAATTGTCTCAGTTCCTGCGTCAAGTCAAACCGATCAATACTCCTTTAATTTTAATTCTCAAACCGCCATAAGTATTTTATTAACACCAACGCCTACTCCAACAAATACACCCGTACCACTTTTGCCAACTTTAATTCCTACATTAACGCCAACACCAACGCCATCGCCGACAATTATCATTACAATTACGCCCATTCCTACAGTCACCAGTTTTTCTCCAACTATAACGCCTCAGCCAACGACAGCTCCGCAAATTATTATTACACAAACAACTCAAGTTACAAATAACATTATTCAACCAACAATTGTTGTGAATAATACTTATTCCCAAACCAATCCCACAATAATAATTTCTCAGACACCCGTAACGATTTATCTTGCTAATAATCAAAAGGATGAAGTACTCGGAATTAAATCAGATACTTCTCTTAACAAAAACGAAAATTCCTTAAATAATTTGTGGAGAATAATTATTATTCTTTCCGCAGTTACTTGTATTGGTTTTTATATTTTAGCTCGCGCTCGTGTAAAATCTTAGTGAAAACTTCCAAAACAAACGGGAAATGATAAATAAAACTCCACACTCAAGAACCAGTAAAAATGTATCACCTGTAATTGCTTTATTAAACAAATATCTTGATGGTGCGGCAGCGATTAACGTAATTGGCAAGAAAAAAAAGATCGCGTAGTTATTAGTTTTTAAAATCATTTCTTTTGGATATCTGCTTACACCGGTTAAATCAAAAAGAAACCCCACTAAGTTGTTAATTTGAGGATACCAAATCATTAAGCTTGACAATAAAAGCCATATTGAATAAATAGTTACCAAACCAAAACCCATTAAAAAAATGTAGCTTAAAATTTGGATAAGTGAAGGATAAATCTGAAATTTAGATAAAGTTACTATTAGCGCCACTGTTCCTAATAAAAAACGTGCCAGTTGAGAATATTCAACCTTAGTTAAACTTAAAAGAAACTGCTCATCAACCGGCTTAACTAAATAGCTATCCAATTGACCATAATCAATAATTTTTGCCAGTTCCCTAAAGTTTTTCGACAAAAAACAGTGATGAAATCCAGAAAGAATTACATAGGAAATCGTAAGAATAATTAAATCTTCTTTTTTCCAGCCAAAAATCGACTGGTTTTTATAAGTAAGTAAGTTAATCCAAATGATTTGAAATAGCGTCCAACAACAAGAACTAATCAAATGGCTGATAAAATTAGCTCGATAAGCTAAAAGTTCAGCAAAATTTATTTTTAATAACCGACGATAAATATTTATATATTGTTGCATTTTAACGGCCGGCAGCAGTAAAAATTTTAATTCCTTTATTCCAAAGAACACGATTAAAAATCAACATGATACTTAACCAAAAAAACTGAAAACCAATAATTTGGAATAAAATATTAATTGAGTATTTATTTTGAAAAGCTGTTATCGGATAATAGATAATATAAGGAAAGGGAGTTAAATAGGCAATTTTTTGTAAATAGTCAGGAAATAATTGAATTGGTAAAATAGCACCTCCAAAAATTAAAGCAACTACATCTAAAGCTGAATGAAGACCTTTAGCGTCTTTAAACCAAAATGCCGTTAATCCTAACGATAATTTATAAGTAAACGAAATGAAATAAGCCAAAACTACGATCATTATAAATAGAATCGTGTTTTCAATACTTAGAGAAAACTTTAAAAAATTTCCCCAGACTAGAGTGCTTATCAATACAAATATTATTCCGTATACGCACTGAAGTAAACGATAGGGAGTTTCTTCACAAAATTTTATCCAGTAATAGCTAATAGGCTTTAGTAAAAAGCGCGCCAAATCACCTTGACGAATATCTTCATCGGCTACACCATCTTCAACATGTGAGTTAAGGAAAGTACTGGCTACTGCAAGCAGCAAATAATAAGCTGTCATATCACTCATTGTCCAGCCAGTTACTGTCGATTTACCATTTAATGCCGCCCTCCAAAAAACAATAAGAAAAATACTGTTCATTAAAGGCGCTAAAAACCAAATAAAAGACTTTAGCCGGTATTCAAAAATACGTTGGCAGTGAAGTAAAAAAATTCTTAAAGCTCTCATATAATACCTGATGTAAAAATTTCCCGAATTATTTTCTGAATATCTTGTTCTTGAATATTAATATCGGCAACCGGAAATTCGTTCAAAATTTGGGAAAGAATTTTATTTGCCTCTTCTCTTTTGACTAATATGGCTGCCTTAGGAAAATCAAAAAACTTAACTACTCCTAAATTTTCAATATCCTTCCTAACAATTTGTTTATTAAAAACAATGGTAATAATTTTATGCTGTGAAAATTTTTGGGCGATAGTTGTCAATTCTCCATCATAGATTTTTTTTCCATAATCTATAATAATTACTCTCTTACAAAGCGCCTCCACATCTTCCATGTAATGACTGGTAAGAATAATTGTGGCATGATAACGTTGATTATAAGTTCTTATAAACTTTCTTAAGCGTTGCTGCATTACCACATCCAAGCCAATCGTCGGTTCGTCAAGAAATAAAACTTTTGGTTTATGAATCATCTGGCTGATCAACTCGCATTTCATCCTTTGGCCTAAAGAAAGCTTCCTAACTTGAACATTTAAAACGTCTTTTACTTCCATCAGTTCCGCCAATTCTTCTAAATTATCTTCAAAATCCTTATTATTTACTCCATAAATTTCCTTATTTAACAAAAAAGTTTCCATTGGAGGCAAATCCCACCATAACTGATTTTTTTGCCCCATGACTAAGGAAATTTGTTTTAAAAAATCGCTTTTTCTTTCAAACGGATTATAACCAAGTACGGAAACTTTACCACTGGTTGGATAAATCAAACCTGATAAACATTTAAGTGTTGTCGTTTTTCCGGCACCATTTGGGCCAATAAAACCGATCAACTCGCCCTCCTCAATATTAAAGGAGATATTGTTCACGGCTTTTTTTTCATAATACTTACGTTTAAAAAAAGATTTAAAAGACCCTATTAGCCCAGGTGCTTTTTTATAGCTTTTAAACGACTTCGATAAATTTTCCACTTGAATAATGCTCATAATCGGAGCCTCTTGTCAGAATCGAACTGACATCGACGGTTTACGATACCGCTGCTCTGCCATTGAGCTAAAGAGGCAATAAAATATTATATAATAAAGAGGACTGTTTTGGTCGTTTAGCTCAGTTGGCTAGAGCGTTCGATTCACATTCGAAAGGTCGGGGGTTCAAGTCCCTCAACGACCACAATTATGTGTTATATTAAAACCATATGACCCGACTTGAACAGCATCAGCAAAAACAGTTTTTTTTCCGGCTGGTTTTTTTTTCGATACTGATAATTGCGATGATTTATTTTGTTTTTGCTTATGGATTTAAAATAATTCTTAATTCATCTGCCTGGATTGCCGGGTTGACGACCAAAAAAACTACAAACGAAGTTGTCAAAAATGAGGATTTTTTTGGCAATGCTGATATTGACAATATCCCTACTGCCACCAACAGCGCTACAATTCCTGTTAATTTCACTGTGAAAAACTTTGATACTGTTGAAATTTATCTTAACGGCGAAAAATTTAAGGAAATTAAAACCAATAACCAGGACAGTTTTTATGAAGAAGTAAAAGATTTGCAAAAAGGCAATAACGAAATTTTTATCCTTGCCAAAAACCAGCAATATAAAAAGGAGAAAAAATCCATTATTTATTCTGTTTTGTATAAAAGCGATAAACCAAAGCTTGGTATTAGTGAACCGGCGGATAAAACCAAAACCAACAAACCTGATATTAAAATCAGTGGCGAAACCGATAAAGAAACTTTTATAAAAATTAATGATCTTCCGGTCGTTGTCGATGCGAAAAATAAATTCCAATACAATTTCAACCTTAAACAAGGAGAAAACAAAATTACCATCACCGCTCAAGATGAAGCTGGAAATATTGAAACGAAAGAGCTAACGCTGATTTACGAAAAAGACGATTAGAAAACCCAAAGGAAAAATTACCAAAGGATGCAATAGCGCATTATCACCAAACGATAAAATACTTAGGAAAATTACTCCGTAATAAGCAAACAAATTTATTTTTCCAACGTTAAAAAGTATTTTTACAAATAAAGCTAAGCCAAAAACCCCCAAACTTACCAAAATAATTAAAAAGCTCGAACTGAATGAGGCGCCCGAATGTAAATTAACTTCCGACTGAATTTTTAAACCTCGAATCCGATTATAGCCGTAACCAAAAAATGGTGCTTTGATCCAATAGTTAAATCCTTCCTGGTAATCGACTGCACGTGCTTCTAAAGAAGCGGTTCGCAACAGATTAACGCCTTCTCCTGCTGGTTTTGGCAGTAAAAAAAGAGTAACTGTAAAAAATATAACCACTAATCCAAAATATTTTATGCGTTTACTCTTTAATAGAAAAATTAATCCTGTAATTAAAAAGGCAATCAAGGCCAGTCGTGAAAAACTCAAAAACAAAGCGGACAAAACTAAGGCTAAAAATAATATTTTTAAAAAAATATTATTTTTTCTTAAAAAAACCGCGATGAATAAAAGCCCATAAACGGCTCCGGCTACGGCCGTATCCAAAAACTGGCCAAACATTCGGTACAAATGTTCGTCCCAACCTAGATACTTTAAATTTCTCAAATTTGGATACAAAAAATATTGAGTAATACCAATAATTAAAGTCGAAATCAGTAAATAATAAAAACTAAAATTTAAAACCCGGCTCGCCTTTCTTTCTTTGTAAAAATATTTATATAAATACAAAAAATAGGTCAAGTAGGTAATTAGTCTTAAACAATACAAAAAAGCAATTAAATTCTGTTGCCAGGAAAAATTAAAAAAATTCAAAAGAAAACTAAAAGATAAAATAAAAACAAACAACAGTAAGGATTTGTATTTAATAAGAATATTTTTTAGAGGTGAAAATCCATATCTAATCAGTAAAGTAAATAAAGTAATTGACAAAAAAAATTCATAAAAATAAAAATTAATCTGCTGGTTTAAGAAAGATATTCTCCCCAACTGCCCTAACGCATAAAATAAAACCGTAAGTAAAAATATTCCATTAATTAACATACCGGCCGCTGTAAATTTCCGACAGTTTACCTCGAACAAGAAATGAGTGAAAACTCATCATAAATGCATAAACAAAACCTGCCGGTCCATCAAGAAAACCTAAGTAAAAAAAATAATTGAGTATAAATTTACCAAAAGGAAAAAAAATTATCTCGAGAATATTAGTTTTTATGCCTTTGTCCGCTAATTCTTGAGCTCGTAGTGTACTGTAGTAATTTATTTTTTTTAAGAAAGCTGTAATTGTCGGATGTGGATAGTGATTAATGGAAAAATTAAGTTTTCCTACTGGTAAATTAGTGAGGAAAACTTCATGAACTTTGCCCTGCCAATGACCAGAATTTTTTTTCAGCAGTCTGATTATTCCCTGTTTCCGTACTTTTTTTATTTCACCATACTTCATCTCTCTCCCCCAAAAAAAGTCACGTCGTTTAAGGTAATAAGCCGCATACTTAGGTTGTTTGAGAAGTGAAATTATTTCTGTTTTTAGTTCTTTACTTATTTCCTCATCTGCATCGATAAATAGCAACCAATCTCCTTTTGCATTTTTTATTAGCTGATTTCTTTTAGCACTAAAGTCTAAGATTAGTTCAAGCTTAATAACCTTTGCCCCGTTTTTTTTGGCTATTTCCTCAGTTTTATCATTAGAATTATCATCCCCAACAAGAATTTCATCAACAAAATCAAGCGATTTGATAGCTTGAGAGATATTTTTTTCTTCGTTTTTTGCCAGGATAACTGCGGAAATTAACATAGTTATAATTTTAGCAGTTTTTCCAAATTATAAGAGAAGCTTTTCCAGGTAAAAGGATGTTTTCCCAAAATTATTTTTTTTCTAGACATAAACATGTTTTTAATCATTTTTTGTCGATTTTTACAAATTTTTAAATTAGAAAAGTAGGAAAGATATTCATGATAAAGCGGTAAGTCATTGACTATCACCGGAATTCCCTGAACAAGCGCTTCCCCTACCGGATAAGCAAATCCCTCATCAACGGCAATATTGATAAATGCTTTAGCATGGTGATAATAATCTACTAAATCCTGATCGGTTATTTCTCCAGTAAAAATAATATTCTTCTTTAGTTTTTGATACGTCCGATCTGCACGAATTTGCTGTAAATAATTCTCCTCTGCCCTACCGACAAGTATTAATTTTGTCGTCAATTTGGTTTGGGCGATAAAATCAGCGTAAAGCTTGATTAATGAAAGAATATTTTTTGTCGGTTTAATTACTCCTACATATAAAAAATAGGGGAAACCGATTAACTTTTTAGTAGGCTCAGGTAAATGGTCAAAACCGGCATAAATTTTTACTACTTTATTTTTCATTTGCGGAAAACGTGCGATCAGTTCCTTCTTTATGTAATCTGATAAAACAATAATTTTATCTGCGTTATTAACGGCGTAATTTGTTTGCTGCGTCAACTTATTTGCATTCTGATATTTTTCCGGATATTTATAAAAACCAAAATCATAAATAAAAATATAAGTTTTTATCTTAATCTGCCTTATTGAAGACGGTAAAAATCCGGAAAAACCTAAAAAAATTTTATCTTGATTTAAGATCAAACTTAGAGGTAAAAATAAATGGGAAAAAAACCGTTTTGGCAAACTTTTGAGTCTTAAACTATCCCTATTTTTAGCTTTTTTTCCAAAATAATAAACATCATTAATAATATTTTTTGATCGGTTAAGCAAATAATTTACCACTAACCTTTGAATTCCACTTTTGGGTGTTTGACTAAAAACATAGTCGCCAGCATCAATACCAATCTTAATTTGTTTGTCCATATTTTTTTTCTAATAATATTTTACGCGTTATGACAACTAATACTGCTAGATTAATCATTTCTGACATTACTGTAATCCAAGCCGAAGCATAAAAAGAATAAATTGGGATAAATATTAAATTAAGAATAAAGTTAAGTATCAGTTGAAAAGTAAAAAGATAGATTGCCATATTGGCTTTCTTAAGTACGTAAAGAACATTCAAAAAAGCCGAACTTAAAAGAATTAAAGGCAAAGCAAAAACAGTAATCCGGGCGACTGTCAACGATGGACTAAAAGTTTTTTTCATTAAAATATTTAAAACAAAAGGTGACAAAAGATAAAAACCAATCGCCAGTGTCAGTCCAAATATCGTCAAAAACAGTAAGTCTTTTTTAATTTTAGTAATAAAAGCGGGCAAATTTGTATCGGCCAGCCGGCTTAATTTTGGAGTTGATGTCAGAGTATAGCTTGATCCAAAAAAAATTAGGGTTTGAAAAAATTTAAAACCGGCAGAATAAATTCCTACTTCAGCGTTGCTTTTCAAGGCGCTTAATAAAAAAACATCCACCTTAAAATATATCTGGGAAAGAAGATTAATTAAGACAAATTGATAAGATTTGCTCACGATTTTCTTCCATTGTTTAAAAGCCCATTGAAATTTTACTTTTCCAAATTCATTTTTTATCAAAAATAAATACAATGCCGCCTGCAGTGCATAATTAAAACTAATAATTATGAAGACTGCTTGTAGTGAATGAGTTTTGATCAAACCAAAGATCAAACAGGAGATTAATAAAGCATTAAAAATAAAGCCCACAATCGATGAATGATAGGCTTTGTTTTTTAGGGCCTTCGTAACTAAATATCCGCCTGAAGCCATGTTGGAAAAAACCACTGTGGAAGTTAGAGCGATAAAAATAAATAGATTGTTATTAAATAACCAACCACCAATTAAAGTCAAAATAAATACAACTGCGCCTAAAAAGTAGCGCAATGAAAGCACACTTTCCAAATCTTTTTCTTTGTTTCCATAAACTATTCCATAAGAGGTTGTTCCCAAATCAATTAAAGGTGAAATTAAATTAATCTGCGCCCAAACCAAAGTATAAATACCATATTCCTGAGGATTAAAATATTTCATCATTACTAAAAACCAGAGAAAATTCAGTAGTTTGGTCAATAAGGAAGTAAGATTGATCCCTAAATAATTAACTAAAAAATTACTGTTAAGAAAAAAACGTTTAAAAAAATCGCGCTCTTCCCATAAAGTTTTTGGTAATCTGATTAATTCGCGTATTTTTTTTCTCAAGGAAGCATATTTCCAAAAAAACCTAAAACGGTTTTTAAAAAGCAAATCTTTCTTCGCCAAATTTAGTTGGCCGGATGTTTCCCGATGCTCATACATCATCTGACTATCGATGCCGATTTTAAAACCAAATTGATCTGCCCGGTAAGAAAAATCAACGTCTTCATAATATAAAAAATAATCTTCAGGCATTAAGCCGGTCTTATTAAATACCTGGCGGCGTACAATAAGTAAAGACCCGGAAACATAATCAACTTCTTGATAGCGATTTGCTGGTAAAGTACTAATTAGTCCTCCGCTCATCCGCCAACGATCAATTTCCCCTCCATAATATGTTTTTCCGTTTTGTCTAAAAGCAAAACCGGCAATTGAAAATTTTTCAGCAACTTTCAAAATGTCTTTTTTAGTAATTTGACAAAAACTTATATCCGGATTACCGATGATTAGCAAGTCGCAATTTTTTTGGAATGCTTTTTTTAGGCCTTTGTTTACGCCAGCAGCATAACCTAAATTATTTTTAGTATTGTCAATGATGTAAATTCTAAAATTAGTAAAACCCAATTGATTAATTTCATTTTTCAGTCTCTCAATCTCTTTTTTCTCAGTCTGATAAGTGACAATAACAAAACCAGTTCGCATACTATTTATAAAAAATCATTAAAAAATAAGTCAAAAACTCCAGATAAGCAAAACCCAAATCCAACGGTAACCGAAATAAACCGTCTTGATAACCTTTGTCTTTAATAAATCTTGCCCAAAACATATGAGGAGGATAAAGAAAAATTTTTTTAAATGAAGTTTTTTCGCCACTATTTTTTCTTTTTTTTGCATCTAATTTGGCATAAATAGTGAATTTTTTAAACACCTGCCACAAAGATCGGTAAGAATAATGAAGAATTTTATTATTTAATTTATCTAAAGAAAACCTTTTTTTTAAAACAAAATGTTCATGAAGTAGGTCAGCATTGATAATTACTGCATTTTTTTTAAAAAGACGTAATTGCAAATATGCTTCTCCTCCGTAATTTATTTTTTGATCAAGAAAATGATTCTGATAAGGAATCAAATAGCCGGAAAATAGGGGTCTATCGATTGTTATTTTAATTTCCTTTATTAGATCTTCAGAAAGTTTTTCATCACTGTCTAAACTTAAAATCCATTCCCCATGAGCTTTTTCTAAGGCGTATTTTTTTCTTTTGCTAAAACTCCCCGAACAGTTATAAATTTTTGCCTGATATTTTTTGGCGATCTCTAAAGTAGCGTCTTGTGAACAATCGTCAACCAAAATAATTTCGTTAACAAGATTTTTTACAGACTTAAGAGTTAACTCTAAGGTTTTGGCGCAGTTTTTAGTGACAATAATTAGCGACAATCTTATTTTACTCATAAATATTTGTATTTATTATACAACTACTTGTCTTTTCTAAAATATTTCTTTACAATTAATTTTTATGAAACCAGTCAAAGCAGTAATCGACTTCGTGATGGATATTTTGGAGACCGTAGTTTTTATCGGATCGATATTTATTGTGGTTTATTTATTTATTATGCAGCCAAACCAAGTCAAAGGAGAATCTATGGTCCCCAGTTTTCAAAATGGCGATTATATTCTTACCAGTAAAATCACTTACAAGTTCCGTAACTATCAAAGAGGTGACGTGGTTGTTTTTAAATCTCCTAAAAACCCGGACATCGATTATATAAAAAGAATTATTGGTCTACCCGGAGATCGAATTCTTTTTAAAGGAAGCCAAGTTTATGTCAATAATAAACAAATTACCGAAAAATATATTGCCGCTCCTAACAACCTTTGGGATGCAGGATTTGCCAAAGAAGGACAAGAAGTCACTATTCCTGAGGAAAGCTTGTTTGTCATGGGCGACAATCGACCTCATTCATCTGATTCACGTGAATTTGGCTTAATTTCAACTTCCAGTATTATCGGACATGTTTTTTATCGCTACTACCCGGCAGATAAAGTCGGAGTGGTTAAAAACCCCGATTATAATTAATCTACATACCAAAACTCGATTTTTTTCAGAAGTTTTTTCAATTCTTGGGAGGTTTTTTCCAAGTCGCCTTTAATTTCGATAATTAATTTGCTTTTTATTCTTGTTTGAATTATTTTAACCTTCACGCTTTCTTGGTTAGCGGTTATTTTTCCAATTAGATTGTCTTTCTCATTCCCCGTCAAATAGCTTCCTGTAGTTTTAGTTTGATGAAGTTTTTCTCTTACCAATTCCTCTGTTTGTAAAACTGTCAAACTGTTCGTTAAAATATTTTCGTAAATATCAATAATTTCTTTTTCTTCTTTTAATCTGGAAATAATAAAAAGATGACTTAAAGAAATGCTTTTGTCATAATAACCATCAATGATAATTTCCGGCAAACGATTTAATCTGATAATATGACAGATATAAGAAGGTTTAATTTGCAGTAGTTCGCTTAATCTTTTAATCGTAATTTTTTCGTTTTTATTTAATAAAAAAAGCAATTTTGCTTTATTGATAAAATCTTTTTCTTCTTTCGCCTGGGCGATTAGTTGAGAAGTCTTATCTGTAATCATACAGATAGTTTATCACATTAAGAAGCGATGACAGAAACGTATTTTTTGCCTTTTTTTTCTTGAAATTTGACTAATCCGTCTTTTAAAGCAATGATGGTAAAATCATTGGACAGCATTGTTCCTTCACCTGAATTAAATTTACAACCAACTTGACGAATAATAATATTGCCGGCTTTTACTTTCTGACCACCAAATAGTTTTACTCCTCGTCTTTTAGGTTTTGAGTCGCGATTACCTTTAACTGCTTTTTGGGCTTTTGTATGTGCCATAGTATTTAGATTTTACCGATTTTAATTTTTGACAACTGATGTCGAAAACCGCGTACATGACGGTAGCGTGATTTAGCTTTGAATTTAGCGACGCGGATTTTATCCGCCTTAAGATTGGCGACGACTTCCGCTTTGATTTTTTCATTGAGCAAAGGTTTACCCAGTTGAATATCATTTTTTTCCGTATCAATTAAAGCTAAAACCTCGAGTTCAACACTTTGTTTTACTTCTTGATTAAGATTGTCAACGGAGATTTCCTGATTTTCTTTAACTAAGTATTGTTTTCCACCAGTCCTGACCACAGCCATTTTTGCCATATTCTAAAATTATACCGAAAAAATTCCAAACTGCAACAGTTTTAAAGCAGAGCCATCCCAAACATAATTGCCAAAATCGATGATCCACCGTAAGAAATAAACGGTAACGCAATTCCCGCAATTGGCAGCAAACCCAAATTCATACCAATATTGACAATTACTTGAAAAACAAAATAGGAAAAAAATCCAACTGTATAAAGAAAACGGATCCGATCATCTTCATCAGTAAATCGACTCAACTCTAGAATTCTTTGCAAAATTTTATAAATAAGAAAGGTAAATAATCCCAAAACCAGTAGTCCGCCAAAAAAGCCAAACTGTTCGACAAAAGAAGCAAAAGCAAAATCTGTAAAATTTTCCGGCAGATAATAAAGACGCGACTGTGTTCCAAGTCCCAATCCCTTACCAAAAAATTGACCTGAGCCTACGGTGATTACCGCT
>Ga0172375_10006855_pt1 | contig 15804 bp, 39 predicted proteins | sample LakKiv1m_FD_114537 | JGI IMG/M metagenome (GOLD analysis project Ga0172375, IMG submission 114537) | Freshwater microbial communities from Kabuno Bay, South-Kivu, Congo - kab_092012_11.1m | ecosystem: Environmental > Aquatic > Freshwater > Lake | place: Democratic Republic of the Congo...
GGACACTATGAACGGGTTAAATGAACATTACGGATTAAGCGAAAATCATTTTAAAGAGTGCTTTGGAGATTTGGAAAAAGAAGAACGAGAAAAGGCAAGGCGTCTTATTATCGCAATAGAAAAAGTTATTTCTGGGAGAGCAATATGATAGAGCCAATAAAGAGAATAGGAATAATCCCGACACAGAAAAAGTTTATTTTGAAGGCAATTAGTAATTTAAGCGTCTTATACGAGTGGGATATAAGCGAGGAAGAATTTAAGGAAAGTTATGAAGTCAGCAAAGGCGAGTTAATTGTCGCAATAGACAAATTAAAGAAGGTGTTAATATGAATATGAAACTACTTTCAGAAAATCAAATAAGAAAGATGATAAAAGAAGATTTGATTAAGCAAAAAGTTTATTTTGATAATCTCATAAATCAAATTGAAAGGAAAGTTTTTAATCTTGAAGAAGAAATAAGAGCCGTCAAGACGGGCAAGGTGTTAATATGAAACAACGAAAAAGAATAATGAGTTTTTACCAAAGTGGATTATTAAGGAAAATTCTTAATCTCAAGACGGGGAAATACCTAAAATTTGATTACACGAATAAGCACGGGATAGTCGTAAGGAAAACTCTAATATGCGTTAGAGAGGAGAAAGGAATTTAGTGTTTATACATTAAATTTGCTTTAGAGGTGAGGCAGATGAAAAAATTAACTAAAAACGAGATGAGAGATATGAAACTTGCTCAATTAGAAGAAGATATTGATACGCTTAAACAGAAATTAAATAGATTAGAATGTGGGCTTGAGATGAACGGGCTTAACATTAGGATAAACTTAAAATGAATAAATACATATATACAAATATACAGAAATGTAAAAGTGTAATAAATGTATTTAATCAGAAACATAAACTAAACATAAACAAGAACGAAACATTTATATAGTAGTATATACATATATAATCAGATAAAAACATAAACTAAACATAAACAAAAAACAAACATATAAAAATGGAAACAACTACAAATAATCAAGAAAAACCAACGCCACAAGGTAAAACTTTAATCGTGAGCCAAATAAATCATAGGGCTTTAAGTTTTATGAAAATTGAGGGTGGCTATTCGTCTATTGATGAATTGGTTAGTAAGTTAATAGAGAGCCATAATAAATTAGCAGTTATGGAATTAGCAAACAAGAAGCAACCTAAAAAGGAGAAAAAAACAAAATGAATAATCAAGAAAATTCGTGTTCAAACAACAAAACCAAAATCTTTTCAGATGTAGAGAAAAAGGTTTTACTACAAATGGTATTAACTGATACGCACTACGAAATGATTAAGAATAGTCCAAAGAAAATAAATGAGGCGTTTGATGTTAATGTGGATAATATTATAATCGCTACGAGTAGGCAGGGGGTTAAGTTTTAATGGTATTGAAATTACAACTTGGGCTACTCTCAATTCCTATCGCTACGACTAATTTTTCAAATAGCAGATATGCGAGTTCATCTCTACATAATTTTTCTACTTGCTGTAAAGAGGAAGTCGGGAATAAAAATTATTGTAAGGGTTGTGGGAAATTAGTGAGCAAAGAAGAAATAGTCAAGGGCATAGATAAAGACACAATTCTTTCAAAAAGCCAACAAGACGGGCTTAAAAACGCTTTAGAAGGGGGTTTAATGGAAGTGATGGCGATTAAGGATATTAACGAAACGACTACTTACGATATATTGCCTTTCGTTCAGAAAGCACAGATGATATTACCGAGCATAAGCAAGGGCTACAAGAAAATAGATATAAAAACCTTTTATTCCTTTAAAGCGTCATTAAAGGAAAATAATAAATTCTGTATAGCGAAACTTACGCAAAGAGCCACCGAGCATATTGGAATAGTGCTTAATTGGAAGTCCGATTTAATTTGGATAGAAATGCCGTTTAAACACTATTCTAATAGTGCTGAATTGGATAGCCAAAAAGAAATGGTTTGTAATGTTGTAAGCAACGAAAAGATAACCGATTTAGAGGGCTTTAAAGAACAGGCAACGAGTTTTATCAATAACTTTAAGAGCCGAGTTAATGATACAAGCGAAATCCAAGAAGAAAAGAAAATACTTTTGAAATCTTACATAACTGAAATTGAAACAGGCGTAAAGGCAGAAGAAATTAAACTAAATGAGGTTAATCCTTTCGGCTAATGGAACAAAAAGAGATGATACCTAATAACGAACACGATAGTTGTGCGTGTTGTGGAAAAGGAAAAGGGGAAATTCCGATAGCAGATATAAATGCGACTTATTGGATTTGTGATTATTGCGATAGTGATAATTCTCTTGATAGCAAAGGAATAGAGCCAAGAGGCGAAGTTCAAATTCTAATGAAAACGCTAATAAATAATGTTGTTCAAACAACAAAATCACAGGAGATTTTAATATGAAAGAATTTAGATTTGAAGTTCAAGGCAGAATAAAAGCAAAAAGTAAAGAATTAGCCGAGAAAAAGATAGAACAGATTAAGGGATTTAATTTTATTAGCGTTAAAGAGGTAAAAGATGAGTGATGAATTTTTAAACGGCAGATATGCTCAAGATGACGAGGAAGAAGCCCGAGCAGAAGCCCACGCAGATAGTATTGATGAGGCGTATGATACTCAAAGAGATAATGATAGTTGTGAGATGATGTGTAATGTAGAAAATCTATTTAATCAGTTAAGCAAATTGACTTATTACAAAAACAGAGGAGAACAATTAGTCCGAGATATTATCTCTCACTTGCTTTATCATACAAAGACAAAGATAGAATTAACAAACTATCCTAATGGTGTTCAAATAATAGACATAACAAAAAAAGAGGGAGAAGATGAAAAAAGATTATAATATTTTTAACTTAATTGATGAATGTTTTAATGAGGAAGAAACGGAACAGGACAAGAGATACTTATTAAACGAAATTGAAAATAAAGTTAAGGAATTGTATAAAAAATTAGAGGGGAAAAATGAGCAATCTTAATATAACTGATTTAAAGCCACAACAGGCAGAAAAGAGAACTTTCTCTAATCACGATATAACGCTTAAAAGAGATGGAACTCTAATTTATTTCAAAGACGGCAAATTGTTTAGCCCGAGATGTGAGAGAAGTGATAGATTTAGGCATATTCTTAATATCTTGAAGGCGTCAAATATTCCAGAATGTTTTGGAGAGATGTATATAGAGGGTGGTTGCGTCTTTGATGTGAGCCGTAGCGAGAATTGGAACAAGGCAAAATTTATGCCGATAGATATGGAGAGCAATTTAAGTTATTCTGAAAGACAAACACTTCTTCAAGAGGCAGTTAAACAAATTGGAAGCGAGTTTATCACGCCATTAGTAAAATTCAATAACTTTAAGGAAGGGTGGGATTTTGTTGAGAAAAACGATAGTGAAGGGTTAGTAATCCGAAATAGTTATGAGTGGTTTAAAGTCAAGAAGTTAAAGGAAGTCAAGATAGAAATATCCTCACACGAGCCGAGCAAAGAAAAAGGCACATTCGTTTTAGTTAATGGAAATAGAGTAAGTGGAACGAGCCGAGAGTTTGTTCAAAAGTTTAAAGACATAAAAGCGTCTGGAAAAATACCCGTAGCAGAAATAGAATATCCATTTATGACGGAAGAAGGCAGTTATTTTCAACCAAGATTAAGAAGAATATTTATTAAAGGAGAGGGAGAAAATGGCGAATAATTCAGTTAAGGGATTAGAGATAAAGAAGGGAGATTATTTCCATTTTAAGAATTTAGATTATATAGTCGTGTTGGAAGTCAAAAACGGAATAGTCCGATATAGAGCAGTAAAATCTTGTAAAGGCAAATGTTCAGATAAAAATAGAATTGGAGAGCCATACACTTTTCAAGGTAGTAGAACTATCAAGAATTTTAAGAGAAATATTTTGAGAAAATACGGACACGAGTTAATCTTAAAAATCTTATTCAGATGGGAGAGAAGAAAATGAATGAAGTAATGATTAAAGCAGAACAGATTAGGCATTTAAAAGAAATTATGACTACTTATAAAGTTCCAACAGATTTAATTGATGTTGAAGCCCTTGTTGATAGCAAATTAAGTTATGAGGAGAACAAAGCGATTATTATGCCTTTAATTGAAACTTTAGCAGTAGGCGAAACAGATAATAAAGAGAAAATTGAAATAGATAAAAAGAGAAAAGAGAAAGGGAATATTAAAACCGAGAAAGACGCCAACGCAAGAGTAGAAATGGAACAATTAAAGTTAGAAGCCGACAATTCTGAAAAAGAATTTGAAAAGGCGATTAACTCTATTAAGACAACTATCCATAGCGAAATTCTTGAAAAACTTTATTACATTCCAAGAGAATATATCAAGTCCGTAATTTCGGCAGATACTCTTTCCTTAATTCTTTTAGGGAAACAAGCGAGAGGAAAATCTTATCTTGTTGTTGAAACGCTAAATAAAGGAAAAGCCAAATACAAATATCATAGTGGTTTTACAAGTCCGATGGCTCTCTACAAATTACTATATGAGAATAGAGATGAGGGAATAATAAATGTTTTTGATGATACACAAGGGCTTATGAGCAGTAAAGAGGCACTACCTTTAATGCTTAATGCTCTCTATTCAATTAACGAAAAAAGAGAGATTATGTGGAACACTACGAGTAGTAAGTTAGGTATTCCTCAAAGATTTATCTACGAGGCAAGAACTATCTTGATTACAAATACATTACCGAACAATTTGAACTCTACTTTAATTAGTAGCAGGTGTTTATCTTACGAGTTTAATCCGACAAATAAACAATTACTTTCTATGATGTATGAAATAGCAAAGCAAGATAACGATATTCCTAAAGAAAAAAGAATTGAAATTGTTGATTTTATGAAAGGTTATGCTGATGGAACTTGTAAAAACTTTGATTTGAGAACGCAAAGGCACATAGAAAACTTATTTAGATACGATAAAGACGGGTGGAAGGAATTATCCCAACCATTACTCTCTAAAGATGAAAGTTTGGTTTTGCTCAAGACACTTCTTAAAGAGTGTAGCACGATAGCAGAAGCAGAAAAGAGATATTGTGAGAAAGAAGGCGTTTGTAGAAAGACATTTTACAATAGAAAGGCACTCTTGGATATTGAGTGTAAAAGTGTAGAGGAGATGAAGATATGAAACTCACTCAAATCTATCAGCTAAAAGATATTTATGAGTTATTTCTCTCGGTTAATTCCGTTCATCAAAGATGTGAGGAAGAATACAAAAAACTCTTTTTACTTGAAGAAGATAACAAATATAATAATCCATTTTATAACGCTTGGGATTTTGAAAAATCATTAAAAGATGTCCGAGATAGAGTGTTAAGAGATATTGAAAAGATATTTAACAAAGAATATCCAAATGTTCAAGTAGAAGGGCTTGATAAGTTTATTGAGGAGATAACAAACGAATACGGACACTCTGAAAAAACTTTAAAGATTAACTTTCACGGAATAGTAGAGTTTTTAGTTAGTCTTGAAAATAATAGAGATGAATTAGCAGTTAAGAAATTGGTTAAAGAGGCACTTCATTTAATCCCTTCTGAATATACGGGCAGTTATAACGATAAAAAGAAGTTTAAAGCCGAAGATATTGTTAAGCACGGCAAATTGGCTCTATATTGTGGTTGGGGTTATAGTTCAGCAAACACCTCTCATATTTCCGAACTAAAGAAAATTATTAACATAGTTTTAAACAACGAGCCACCTTCCACAGCTCAAGAGATAGAAAATGGATTTTACATTAAGTATTTCAAGAACGGCAGATGTGATATTGAATTAAGCAAAGACGGAGCACTCAAGGTAGCGAAATATTTAGAGGAGAGGCAATAATGCAAGGACAATTAACTTTAGAAAGCCCAGATAAATATTGCTTAAATGGTTGTTTGAACGGGAATGGCGAAAAAATGGTTATTTACTCGGGTGGTTTATGTATTGAGTGTTTTAAAGTAAAGAAAGAGAAAGAAAAAAAGATAGTTCCCGATAACTTGAATTTTGAAGAATTTATTATGCGAGATGATTTGCACGAGTGGATTTTCGTTGAAGATAAAGAAGGAAATAGATTAAGAGAAAGAATAATCTCTCAAATTGAAAAATTTGGCGTTGAGAAGTGGTTTAAGGTAAAGGGCTATCCAACTGATAGAAAAAGTATTTGGAAAAATCGTCATACGGCTCATTTAATCCCTCTTGAAGAAAAAATCTTTGCAGTAGAAAATAAGCCAAGTAATTCGGATAATTTTGAGGCACAGGGCTATTATCTATGGGAGAATTGGTTACCTCTATCCCTTTGGAATGAGAAAGCTGAAAAGGATTTAATGTCGGAATACAGAAAAGGAACACCACAATATCACGAGAGGATTAGACAAGAAGAACTTGACGCAAAGAAACAAAAGAAATATGAAGCAAAAAAGAAAAAGGTTGAGGAAGATGAGGATATTGAGTTTCCAGATGATTATGATGAAAATGCAGGGGAAGATTACGAAACCGAACAAAACGAACAAATCCCACAAATCCAACAATACACCGAAAAGCATTTAATCAGATGGAAGGAATTTATTGAAAAGTTATGTGCTGAAAAGAATGAGAAGGTTGAAGTATGGTTTGATTTGTCGGCTCCCTATGATAATGAAGTTAATGTCCGATTAGTTAATCATAATTGTTCTTGGAACTGCGTTGCGTTCAGATTTAATCACGGAAAATTAACTGCCTATGATAGTAATTTTGGTGGTGGAACATCTTTTCTTTGGAATTTAGAAGCCGAGAAACAGGAAGAAGAAATAAGAAAGGTTATGGAGAGGGTATTCAATAAAGAATGTGAAACTAACAGATACAATTTAGATAGCGAGGGAAAGCCACATCAAAGGCATATTTTCAATATAGGAGAGGACTTTTGGGAGATAGGCGACTTATGGAAAGAGGAAGATAGAGAATTATTGAAAGCAGGATTAAAGAACGGCAAATTAACTAAAGAGCAGAAAGTCGTTAAATCTCAAATTGAATTAAAGTATAAAAAATTAAGAGAGGCAAAAGATAAGAAAGAAAAAGAACTTGAAAATATCACGGGCAAAAAACACGAGAGTTTTGTAGATGTTCTTAACCACTTTGACGGAAATAAAGAAAAGGCAGATGAATATGCGAATAATCAGAAAGAAGTAGTAAAAGGGATTATTGAAGAAGGGATAGATGTTGAGAGAATGGACTTTAAAGTTGGCTTAATGGGAACGCCCTTACAAAAGCAAGAATTAACCAGTAATGTTGAACACAAAATGCCTAAAAATCAAATTGGAAGCAGTTATAGTTCGGGTGGAGATATTGGAAATACGAATGAGGAGATAATGGCTCACTTTATTGACTTCTATAAAAATATACTTCAAGAGCCGTATTATCCCGAGAAAAATCACTTTACCACTACTCTAAAGATAGAGAATGTAAATATCATATTCTCCGAGAGTGCTAAAGTATTTCTAACCAAACAGGGCTTTGACTTCAATAAATTAGATGAGGAAATCAAGAAGTTAAAAGCAACTCAAAGGAACGCAACGCAAGAGGAAATAGCGAAAGGCAAGACATTTGAAATAATGGAAAAAACTATGTCTAAAATTAGAGATGAGTGCTACGCCATAAGAGGTTATTTCGGCTCTTTATTTGATAAACACAACAAATCATACAATTCAAGGGAACATTATGAGAAAAAGATGAAAGAGTTAGGATTAGATACTGCCGATTTGAACAAACTAAAGGAAATATACGAAAGCAAAGCAAAAATCTATAAAGTTTATTATCTACGAGTTTATGAAATGCGACACGGACAAAAAGGAGATGAGCAATATGCAAATGTTTGATTTCGGAGAATTTATCACAATTCTAATGTTCCAATTAGTATTTTCCTTCATAGCGATAGGACTTACTTTATGGGGTGTAATCCTTTTCGCAGAAGGATTTATATTTTTTGGCTCGTTATTGATTATTTTTGGGCTACTCTTTGCTATAATGTTTATTAAAGGATTTAGAAAGTTCCTCAAAACAGGGAGAGTAATATGAAAAAGGAGGTAAAAATGGGAAATAAGAACACGGCAAGTTTTGTTTTAGGCGTCATAGCATTAAGCACTTGTTGGTTATTGTCTTGGATTTCAGTTATCCTTGCGATAGTCGGTATATGCTTACCTAAAACAGAAGGAAAAGAGAATAGAGATATAACCTTGAATGTCCTTGCGATAATCATAGGTATTTTAGCTGCAATCTTTTGGATTTCAGTAGCATATTAGGGTTAATCTACCCTATTTTTTTATTTTTTTTAATTAGATTAAACGGAGAAAAATGATACAAGAAACATCAAAATTAGCATTTGAAGAAGTCCTGGAAAACCTCGGAGATAGACAGAAAGCTGTCTATTATGCCTTAAAAGAACTTGGTGAAGCAGATAACTTAACTATTTCAAAATTTCTTAATTTACCTATCAACAGCATAACGCCAAGAGTTTTAGAATTAAGAAATAAGAAACTTGTCGGTGTTGCGAGAGAGGGTTTAAGTCCAGTGACTAAACGAAAGGTTATTTTTTGGAAATGTGTAAGGAGTGCAGAATAATGGAAGCTGAATGTAAATGTGTAAAGGGGAAGAAGAAATGAGAGTGATAGGGCAAACTTGGGGAGATAAAATGCTCGGGCAAGAAGGAATGACTAATGTTCTTGAATGTGAGAAATGTGGAAGCAGGCAAACCATCATTACGGAAGAAGATAAGACTATTTGTCGCCAGTGTAAAAAATTAGAAAATTCTGATGAGTTGGATAAACTTCAAGGGCAATATGATTATGAAGATGAAAAAGAAGCATTTAGGAAGGAACAAGAGGAAGAAGAAAATTGGGCTCGTTCTCGTTAAAGCTATAATATCGCAGTTCTGCGTCTGAGCGAACAGCTCTCTTATGGCGATATAGTCAAACGACTTTTCTCGTTCTTCCCATAAGCATTTTGGCTCGCACAACTGCGTAACATATAAACCAAGTATTCTTCCCTACATCTCGCCCGTTAAGGTTTCATCCCATCAGCGTTTCCACAAATGTTCATATTCCATTTAGCGTATAAGTTTCACGAATATCCCTTGTTATTCATACGGAACTACGGCTCGGTTCAATTTGCAGATAGTTTAATTTAAGGCAAGTGCTACATAGTCCAAGTTGGGATAGATTTGTTGCTTTAAGGTTTGCTTCCAATTTTGTATCTCCGTTTATGTTTAAACATTAAAAACTATTTAAGCTTTTTGTCTAAATTTAACATAAACTAAAGATTTTTAAACTTCGAGTTGCTTTTTATCCGGGGACGAGTATCTCCGTATTCTGTTCCCCCAAATATTCCCTATTTTGTATATATGTAAATATATCAGAAGAATTTATAAAGGAAAATGGCGTCAATATTTAATGGGAAAGCAAATGCTTTCAAGGCAATTCTATTCAAGTGAAAGGAGGAAAAAATAAATGGATAAAACATTAGCTTGGTTATTAGCAATAGTATTAGTTCTAAGCGTAGTTAGCTCGGGACTTTCATATTATGCTTTGAGCCATAATGCTGTTCCATCTGCACAAGAGATTGCGAAGGAAGTTAAGCTTCCAGGCGCTTCTGTGGTTCAGGCAAACTTGTCTGGCGTAGAGGCTCAAATCGCAGATCTTAAATTAACCGTTAATAAGGATGACGTTTGGAAGAATGCTGCCGAGAATTTAGCTATTGCTGAATACTCTGCTCATGAATACAAAGACATCTTTAACTTCTTAAATGAAAATAACTACTCGATTGATTACAGAGCTGACATTAGTTCAGTTGTTGTAAAAGATAATGAAGTAACTTCATTTGATGTTGACGAGAAAGATGCAGATGTAACCCAGAAACTACAAGTCAAATTTGAGAACTCCGATGGAGATAATCAGAAAGTAACTTTGTATGTTGATACTGTGGTTAAGGACAACGAAGTTGATAGTCAAGAGTTCTCTCTAGATTAAAGATTTCAAACTTTATTTTTTTTTATTTTTATGCCTAAATGCCTATATTGTGGGAAAATCCTCTTGAGTGAGGCAGGATTGACTTTGCATAATCAAATTAAACACCTTGTTCCTTTTATGAAATCTACTCATAAGAGAGGAAGGAAGTCATTGAATATAACAAAGTTTAAATAGAGTTTTGTATATATGTTTAGATGAATATTGAAAGGCCACTTGATTTGCTTAACCAATCCAAAGGAAAGGAAGTTCTTATTCAATTAAAAGGCGACAGACAATTATCTGGAAAATTGCTTGCATTTGATATTCACATAAATATTGTGTTAGATAATGCAAAAGAAATAATCGACGGAAAAGTAACCAAATCAATAGGGTTAAATTTCATAAGAGGAGATACCATAATCTTCATATCCCCTTCTGTTAAATGAATTGTGATGCAACACCCCGAGGAGTAGTTTCTCAAAGAACAAATCGCCATCAAAGTAAAGTCGCATTGGTTACGCCTCTTGAAGATGAAAGAGGAAAGTATCTAGTTTATTGCACATTTAGACAACACGAAGGAGTATTAACTTCTGGAAGAAATGTTTGTCTTGAAAGAAATTGTAATTATATGAGGAAAGCCTATTTGGCTAACCGAGAGGAGATTTCTCCCCTCTCGTGATTTTGCAAGGTGAGCTACACCTTCCCAGTAAGCAACGCTGAGTATTAAACTTCTATTTCTTCTTCAATTTCTTTTTCGTGTTCACTTTCTTTCTCAATTTCTTCCTCTGTTTTAATCTTGGAAAAAACTAAATTCTCTTTTTCATCCATAGTGAGTAATCTTCCATTCTTTGCTTTATCTTTAATCTCTATCTTACCCTCTTTCTCTAATTTGACGATTTCCGTGTTCACTATATTCATAATTTGAAGAGGAGAATAAATAAGATTTTTCTGATTTACTAAAACTTGATTCTGTTCTTTCTTAATATAATTGAGTTGATTTAGAATTTCTCTAGCAACCATTAAGATAGTTGGGATAAATTTGACATAAAGTGCAGGAGGCATATTCTTCTTCAATTCAGTAAGCGTATCCATCAGCTCATCAGTAACCTTGACTATCTTATCAAACCTTAATTCCATCTTAGCTTGATAGTCAGAAGCGACTGTAACTGCCCGTTTTTCCTCTTTAGCGGCGGCTACAATCATATTTTTAGCCACATACCTATCATAGAGGTTCTTAATCGTTGGGTCCGTAATCTTTAAACCAAACTCCTCGAGGATCTTCACAGCTATTTGTCTATAAGTAGTTCCCTGGGTTCGTAGTTCATAAATTCTTTTTACGACTTCCGGCTTTGCAAAATTTGGGTTAGCTTGAAAGGGCATATATATAGAACGTTTCTTAGTTTAAATATTTTACTACATATATCTATATCTATATAAAGGAAACATTTAAATAAGCGCATGCATTAAAGAAAATATGAATAAAGAGAAACTACAAGAAATGAATAAAAAGAGAATTGAGAAAAAAGCTTTTGAGGAAAAAGTTGCAGGTATCCTTTCTGAAATCACAACATTATCCAAACCTTACGATGCGAAAACCTTTGAAGTAGCGTTAGGACGCTGGAAAGCCTTAAAGTCGGCACAAAGAAGGGCAGATAAGGAAATTGCTCAAGCAGAAGCAAGATTACAGGAAGTCAAAAAGAGGTATAACAAATGAAATTCACAAGCAAACAAGTAGAATTATTGAATATCGCTAAAGAAAAAGGTTTTGTTACCATTGAAACCTTTAAGTGTATGTTTTCATCTCCTATCTCAAGAAAAGCTAATATTGAAAGATTTGTCGCCTTAGGTGTTTTAACACTAAAGGGCGAGAAATACGAACTAAATAAAGAGAAACTGGCAGAACTCGAAAATGGAAAATAATGCAAGTTGTGAAGAAGACTTTGAAGATGGGTTTGAAGAGCCAGAAGAAGAACCAGAGGAGGAATAATGGAAATACAAAATGAAAAAAAGATAAAATTGACACCAGAGCAGATATTGTCTAAACAAGTCGCTTTAGAGAACACTATTCAGCAAATAGAAATTTCTGAATTAACTATAAAGCAGTTTGAAAGAATGTTAGCAAGTGATTTCTTAATAAATCAGACTAAAGATATGATTAACAAAGAGAAGGATAAAATCAAAATGGCTAAACACAATATCATCGCTTTAAGACAGCATATTGATACGGGGGAAATGTAAATGGAAGAAGTAGTTACAATCTTAGGAATAGAAACTAAAAGCACTAAAAAGGGTGCGCCTATGTGGACGGCTAATACTTCGGGTGGAAAGATGTCTTGCTTTGAGAAATCAGTAGCAGATAAATTATTTATGCTGATAAACAAAGTTGTTAAGTTAGATATTGAGATGAATGGCTCTTTCAAAAATCTAAAGGGAATAATTTATGTTGATGAAAATGCAACACCTCAATCTGCACCTGCCCCACAACCTCAAATGCGTTCAGAGGAAGAAAAATCAAAGAAAGTAGGAGTTTGTATCTCTTACTCAAAGGATTTAGTAGTCGCCGGGAAAATAGATTTGAAGGATTTGGGAACAAAAGCAAAAGAATTGTTAGCACTTTATGAAGAAATGATTAAGTGAGGTAACAAATGCTCAAAGAATACACTATCCCGAGCCAAAATCAAAATGGCGAGTATTCAGTTTTATTATTTTTTGATAAGTCGGGAAATTTACTGCCTGATAAATGTTCGTGTGATTGCAAACACGGAAGTTTTTATAGGTATACACAAAAGAATGTAGATGCAGGGAGATGGACTTGCGCCCATATAAAACAAGCCATAAAGAAACATGAAAATAATGAGATGGATAATATTGAAATGGAAAGGAGGAAAAATGAAAAAAGACAAATCAAAGAAATTGAGCCTATTTTTTAGTAAAGAAGAACTAAATGATAGACGAGTAATAGGTATAATCAAAGAATTAGTTGAAATCAAAATTAACATACAGCGATACAATGATTTTATCAGTATAAGCCCTGCAGAATTTGAAGTAATCTCTAAATTTACAGAGTTCGTTCCTAAAGATTTATACAAGTGTCAAGTTTCGTTCAAAGGAGAAGTAGGAAAAATCAAAGGAAAGAGGGTTATAGTTAATGACGATAACTAAAGAGGATATTGATAAGAGAAAGGAATTAGTTTGTTCTATTGTTAAATTAGGTGAGCCACATATCAAGATTAAATCAGTTAAATTTGAGTGTCCTAATTGTGGAGCCGTGCTTTCTTCTACGCAATATGATGAAAAGTTGAGGGAACCAAATAGATGTTCTTGTGGTTGGAAATCAAGTTTTAGAATAATAAGTAAAGAACTTATTGAAGCCCAGGAGATCGTAGTTGCCGAAAAAGACACATACGAAGAATATAAAGTCTATTTGGAAGGAAAAGAATTATTGGCTCAAATCAAGTCTTCTGTTGGAAATGGTGTTTTCATATTAAAGGGCTTAGTCCAAGATGAATATAAGAAAGGAAGAACGAAAGGTAAATTAGTTATTCTAGGAGAGGAAATAAATGTTGCCCAAAGTTAAGAAAAGAGAGTGTCCTTGTTGTGGGAAGAAAAAACTCGTTAAAAATCTTGATAATGGGGAATTAGAGTGTTTAAACCCAGAATGCACTTATAGACATTCAAAAAATACATTTCCAGAGATAAGGAGAGCTGATGGAGAATAAAACTAAAACCCAACTCAACTATGAAGTAATGAAAGAGCAAGAAGATAAGATTAAAGAATATTTAATTGAAATTGGAGAGAATGAGTTGGAAATAGAAAAACTCTTCAAAGGCATTCGTCAAACAGAAAGAGAAAAAACAAAGGAAGAATTTGATTCGAAAGTCCAAAAAGTCCAAAAGGAATTGAAAGATAAATTATGTTATTGTTCGGGATTGGAACAAAATAAGTTACCAGAAAATAGAATTTGCGGGATTTGTGAAGAAATAGATAAAATCTTCGCCGAGAACTTCGGTTTGAATGAAGGAGAGGAGAATAAAGATGGATAAAGAAAATACAGATATAAAAGTGGAATGTGGTTCGCATAATAGAATAATAATTGATAAATTATTTGGTCCTGCTTGTGTTCCTAATTTGATTATAACTTGGGAGGGCGACGACTGGAATGTCCGAAAAGTAAATAGTCGGCTAAGAAAAGAATTAAAAAAAGCCAAAACCCAAACCATAAATGAGATTATAGAATTGATTGAAAAATCTATAAAAGAAGACAGAATTTATTCAAAACAGCAAATAAAGGATTTCAAAGAAGGTATAGAATGGACTTTAGAAAAGATAATTAAAGAAATCAAGGAGTTGGGGAAATGATACTATGTAAAGAAGGAGATTTGAGAATATGGTGGATACCACAAGAAGGAGATGCAATAACTATGTATGCGGGAAAGAAGATTTGCAGAAGAACTAAAGATAAACCTTATTGTCAGAATAGACAGGATAAAAATGGATAAATATTATCTCTATCATTGTGAAAGATGTGGAGAAAATGCACCAGTTAAAAGAGTTTATTTCAAAGTTCCAGGCGTAATAACAAAGAACATAGCAATAAGGGAAACATTCGTATTTAAAAGGCTTTGTAAAAATTGCAGGAGTAAAAATGGTAAAAATACAACTGATTAAATTTAGAACAAGAATTGGAGAAACTCAAGGATATTTTATCCAATGTAAAAATGGAAAGTTTATTCCAGTAATGATACCTCAAGGACAATTTGCAGAAATAGCTGAAAAGGATATAATTGAAGTAAGAGAAGTAGAGCCAGACTACAACGGGAGATTTCTATGATAGAGAAGATAATTAAAAGAATACTGATGGTAAGCCACGAGATATGCCCTTATTGGCAACATGGTAAATGCAACGCAGTAGATTATCCCCTTAATTGCAACTTTAGAAGAAGTTACGCAAGATGTCAAGTTTATTTAGAAAAGAGAATTAACGAAATAGAAGCGAGGGAAAATGCAAACCCTCAATAACTATAAAATGATTGAATTTGGAGAGAATTTTCACCCCGAATTTGAAGGTTATATGTGCGAAGTAGAAAACGGAATTATAATCTCTGCAATCAAATCTAAAGAGAAAGGCAAAGGACACTTCTCTAAATTAGTCAAGGAACTTAAAGATAAATATGCTTGGATAAAAATTCCAACTCCTTCTAATCAAATGTATGAAATTGCTTTACATTTAGGGTTTAAACTTAAAAAAGAGTGGTTTCCTGAGCCGTTTAATTGTGAAGGAGAACTTATGCTCTGGGAGAAAAATGTCAATTAAATGCCCAAAGTGCAACACCGAAGTAGAACTTAATGGGATAAATCCTACTGCTACATATTGGGTAGATAATGATGGAAATTTTCATTGGGAATGTTTTGAGTGTAGTTTTGAATGGTTAGGCGATAGTTTGGGGAGAATGAAATGAAAATCCATTGGGATAAATTAGACAAATGCAATATCGGGCATAACATTACTGAAAGTTTTGATATGCATGACATAATTCGAGTTACGCTAATGAGGATGTTAAGAAGGAGATATAAAAATAAGCAAAAATGCCCTATCTATTCTGAGTTTCATCCAACAAGAGATAATTGTTTTCCCGATATTTATATGCAAATTAAAGACGATGAATACATTTGGGAAATTCAAAAAGATTGCTCAGACAAATGGACTTTAAACATAAATGCTCAGTATGAGATGGAAAACCTTTTTATTATCCCCTTAAAGCCATTAGGGGCCTCTTGGAAGGAAGAAATTAAGAAAGGGAATGAGCCCATCGCAAGTTTAA
>Ga0172375_10006856_pt1 | contig 15804 bp, 15 predicted proteins | sample LakKiv1m_FD_114537 | JGI IMG/M metagenome (GOLD analysis project Ga0172375, IMG submission 114537) | Freshwater microbial communities from Kabuno Bay, South-Kivu, Congo - kab_092012_11.1m | ecosystem: Environmental > Aquatic > Freshwater > Lake | place: Democratic Republic of the Congo...
GGCCAATGCCAAAGATATAGGTCAAGCCTATTTCCACTCTCTTGTTCGATGGTAGATTAATACCGACTATTCTTGCCATATTGATAAGCTAAAATCACCGCCCTAAGCGGTTATCCCTGTCTTTGTTTATGTTTCGGATTTTTGCAGATCACGTAAATCCTTTTGCCGCGACGCACGATTTTGCATGAACGACAAATCTTTTTAACCGACGCTCTAACTTTCATCCCTCACCCTTCAGCGATGCATTTTAAATGCATCAATTAACTATTTAATTATATTTTCAACCTATTCTCCCCTCATACCCCCGCGATACGCTTGGTTTAAAATGCGAAGTATTATCGTTGAAGGGTGAGGGATTAAAATCTATAGATAACCCGGCCTTTGGTCAGATCATAAGGACTTACTTCCAGTTTGACCCTGTCCCCGGCGGAAATTTTGATGTGATATATTCTCATCCGGCCGGAAAGATGGGCCAACACTTCTTTGCCGTTATCCAGTCTCACCCGGAAACTGGCTGCCGGCAGTAATTCTTCAATTACCCCTTCGACGTTCAAAAAATCTTTTGAAACGTTTTGACTGTCAGGCATAATTAGAAATGGAATTTATTAAGTTTTAAAGTGAATATATTTTACTACTTCCGTTAAAAGCTGTCAACCCCCGTTAGAAGTTTTGGCGGGGCTTTACTGAACTTCTAATGGGGCGTTGAGGAAACGTTGGCGGGGATGACTCGGAAAGCGATCCTATTCAAAAACGAAGGAACTCTCCGCCAAAACCGCGGATGAATTTCCATTTCGATTTTTCTGATGCTGGAAATTTTTTCCAGTTCGCTTTCGGCTTCCCTGAGTTTTTTGGATTTTATCATTCCCTTCAATTCGTCGAAGTCATAATTCTCAATCATCTCCTCCTGAATAAAAACCGCCAATTCGGCTTGACCAGCCGGAAAATCCTTGTTTTTTACTTCCATTTTCCATTTCTCCGGTTGCAGGCGAAAAATCTTTTTACCTCTCCGTGTCACCGGGTCCGTCCTGGAAGAATCACGGCTATTCAGTTCTTCTATCTTGAATTTTATCAAATCCTCCAGATCCGCTCTTCTGAAAATCATCACTCTGTCGGAACCTTGCTCCTGTAAAATATCCTGAAAAGAATATTCCGGCCGATTCTCTTTTTCGCCGATATCGACGATCTCGGCCGGCAGGATTCCCAGGTTGAAAACGACTTTCTTGGCCAGAACATCAAGACCCACTTTAAAATCGGCCACCAGGGGTTCGGAATGGACGAACAGGTCTATCTGCAAACACGGCCACCAGGAAAAGAAAAAAAACAAAACCAGAACGGCGAAACAGACGAAATAAAATTTGAGGGGAGAAAAAGGGGAAGGCATAATAAAAAATGCAGAATGTAATCCGTCAGCTGACGGACAAAAATTAAAATAAAAATTAAAAATTCGCTTTATGTTCTCGTATTTTAACATTTTTTTCAGACTTGGCAAAGTATTTTAAAGTGTTAAGATTAAAAAACGTTAATAAACAAGATAACCAAATCATATGGATCTACCTTCGATTCAACAAATAAAGGCCAGGGATTTTTCCTGGATCAACATCTCCCGTTGTTCTCCTGAAGAAATGAAACATCTTGAAAAAAATTTCAATTTCCACCCCATTCACTTAAACGACTGCCTTTCCCAAATTCAACGGCCAAAGCTGGACATGACGGAGGATTACATTTTCATGGTCCTTCTTTTCCCCGTGTATAACCGGAAAACCAGGAAAATAACTTCTTCGGAAGTCGATTTCTTCATCAGCGCGGACTACCTGGTAGTAATCCACCGCGACGAGCTGCCTCCTTTGATTAATTTCTTCAATCTGTGCAGGATTAATCCGGCACAGCAGGAAAAATACTTCGGCGATAATCCTTCCGCCCTGATCCACGAAATCCTCAACCGGCTCTTCTACTATTGCATCCCTATTCTGGATACGCTTGACGCGAACGTCAGCGGCATCGAGGAACACATTTTCAAGGGTTTTGAAAGAAAAATGGTCAATGAAATCCTCGTTGCCAAAAAGAATATCGTCAATTTCCGCAAAATCATGCAGGCCCACCGCCTGGTTATCTCCAAACTGCTGAAAAAAACCGACGTTTTCTTTTCCACCGGAGAATACAAGATGTATTTCGACGAACTGCTGGAAACAGTCAGAGATATCTGGGAAAGCCTGGAAAATCTCAACCAAAGCATCGAAGCGACGGAAAAAACCAATAATGCCCTGATTTCCTTCAAACTTAACGACACTATCAAAATTTTAACCACTATTTCCGTCATTATCCTGCCGGTCAGTCTGATCGCCGCTATTTTCGGGATGAACCTCCAGTTCATGCCTCTAAACAACAAACCCTTCTCTTTCTGGCTCATCCTGGGCGTGATGATATTTACCTTTTTCATCCTGCTTTACGTCTTTAAAAAGAAAAAATGGCTTTAGAACTATTTTTATTTTATTCATTTAACCAAAACCAAAACTTATTTTTTAGATTCTGTTCAATTTCATAAGCGTTAGCATGAGAAAGGACACCGAGGTAAGATTGCAATGATTGTTTGATAGCTTGATTGCTAATTCTCCCTTCTTTACATTCTTTAATCTTCTCCCTAATTTTCCTAAAAATTCGTTGTTTAGTTTTAGTGCGAACCAGTATATAATAAGGTAAAACAACGTAGCCAAGAAAATCTATTCCTTGATTGATTTTACGGATAATGATTTTATCAGGATGTAATTTAAGAAAGAGATTTTTTATCAGAAATAATTGGACAGAAATAACGATATTTTCCAAAAACAATCTATTGTCGGCGATAATGATAAAATCATCGGTATAACGAATATAATAATTTGCGTTCAGTTTATGTTTAACAAATTGGTCAAATTCATTAAGGTAAATATTAGCAAATAATTGAGAAGTGAGGTTACCTATCGGCAATCCTTTTTTGTTAAATGAATCTGATTGATTAGAATTAAAACTGGAAATTATTTCTTTAATTAAGCACATGGTCCTGTCGTCTCTGATTTTTTTACCGATGATACCAATTAACCTTTGATGGTCGATACTGGCAAAAAACTTGCTAATATCGCATTTTAAAACAAAACAGGGATTGGTATAATTACGACTAACCCGACGCGACATTTTAACCAGACAATCTACTCCTTTATGCGTTCCTTTACCAAGGCGACAAGAAAATGAATTGGAGATAAAAGTCGGATCAAAAATCGGTTCAAGCACATTAAAAACAGCATGATGGAGAATCCTATCCCTCACAACAGCCTTATGGATATGTCTTTGCTTTGGGTCGTGGATATAGAACGAAGAATAAGCCCCATGTTTATATCTACGGTATTTTAAGTCCCTATGAAGTTGAAATATGTTTTCTTCAAGCTGCCATTCAAATTTCTGCACGTCTCGCTTTTTCTGCTTGTCGCTTTTGAATTTATCCCACGCTAAAAAAAGATTCTCCAGTGAAATGATTTCATTAAAAATATCTTTGTAAATTCTCATAATTTATGGAAGAATTTGATATACCAATTTTTAAGAAAGCTTACGAACTCTACAAAGAGTTTTATGGTTTACGCAACTCTGTTCCCCGACCAGACCGCTATACCATTTGGCAAAGATGTGAGAATCTCATCTTGGATATATTAGAAAATATCCTTTGGGCAAGCCAGTTATCAAAAACAGAAAAACTCCCCATATTAGAGAAAAGCAGTCTTCATCTTAACTTTCTGCGTGTATTCCTTAGATTGTGTAAAGAAATAAAGGTTTTGGATAACAGAAAGTATATCTTATTTGAGGAAGACGTAGACGAGATAGGCAGGATGCTCGGCGGCTGGATTAAATCAACTAAAGAGCGTTAAGAGCTGATAAACGAAACACTCTCCAAAATGGAGAGCGTTTTTAATTCAGATGAAAGATAGAAGTTCCGAGCGGACGAGACGCCCAAGTTGTCGTTGCGGTTGTCATCCCAGTTGTTGTTGACATTGAGACCCTTCGAATCGAAGTTACCGACGTTGACGTGGTTGCCGTCTGAATCCACATTATTTGCTTATCCTTATCCATGCCACTGGAAATTGAGGTTTACTACTTCTAAGAGTTTATATCCTTTCTTTCCTGTATTTTATTTGGGAGCGTCCCGTTTTCAGCGGAAATCTCCTCTAAGGATAAGCAAGAAGTTCTATCTCTATCTTTCATCACACGCTATCGTTATCCCTGCCCGCCAGCAGGCAGGCGTAAACAACGATATTCTGGTGATGCCTCCCGCCGTCGCCAAAAGCTTTGGCGGACAGGCAAAGAAGAGACATCTGCGAGGTGAAGCCGTAACCGTACCTGCATTAGCAGACAATTATATTTTATAAGATATTTGGAGAAAAGAAAAGAGCCTTCTGCAAAGAAAATTTCGCCGAAGGCTCAAAGTGTCAAGAGAGACAAGTTCTCAAGACTTCAAGGCTCAGAACTTCCGAGCGGACGAGACGCCCAAGTAGTCGTTGCGGTCGTCATCCCAGTAGGCGTCGACATCGAGACCCCCCGAACCGAAGCGACCGACGTAGACGTGGCCGCCGTCTGAATCCACAGACGATGTGTGGACATAGATGTGCTCGAACAGCCGTTCGCCAGTAGCCATATAGTGACCGATGATGGTATAGACCATCACTTGGGCACTTGGTACTTCGTCATCCTTGCTGAGCAGGGTTTGCTGTTCCTGCCATTTCTTGGACGTCGAATTGTCTACTGGAGTCTTGCAAACCAGCTGCCAGGTTACCTCGCCACGCTCTTTTGCGAATGCTCGCTTGTTATACCAAGCATTCTCGTGGCTGCAGAAGAGCGATTGCTCAACTTTGCCACGAATATCGAGAATCGAAAGCGGGAAGACCGCTATAAGGACATGGGTGTTCTTCAATCGCTTGAGCACTGCTTCGGAGAGCGGAATCTCCGGAAGGGCAGCGAGTTGCTGGCGGGTCGGATTGACCCCGAAGTGTTTGATGGCTTCCTCGACACCAAAGAAGTTCTTGCCCATGATTTCATGGGCATGCTTCTGGCTGGTTGTGGATTCAAAGCCGCCGTTCTGAATCAACCTGACCACCTTCGTGGCAAGGTCTTTGCCCTTCGAATCGATGACTCTCTGGGCAAGGTCGTCTGAGAGACCTGCGGTCTCCAGTTTGAGCAGGAGCTCATGCTCCTTGTGCACCGATAGGGTGCGGTTTTTTGTTTGGCTTACCATGTTTGTCATGGCACACCTCCTTTTTTTGTTTTAAATTCTACTCTAATTTAGAGAACATTATTAATATAGCAAAATTTTGACAATTTGTCAATAACCGTTATAATGTCTATATTATGCTTAAGCTCTACAACACTTTAACCAGGAAAAAGGAAACTTTCAGACCGATAAAGAAAAAAGTCGGGTTGTATACCTGCGGCCCGACTGTTTACAATTACGCGCACATCGGAAATCTGCGCGCTTATGTTTTTGCCGATATCCTGAAAAGGACTCTGAAATACGACGGTTATAAAATAAAACACGTCATAAATATCACCGATGTCGGTCACCTGACATCCGATGCCGATTCAGGCGAGGATAAGATGGTTAAGGCCCTGAAAAGGGAAGGGAAAAAATTCAACCGGAGATCGATGAAAAAAATCGCTGAGTTTTATACGCGGGCTTTCAGGCAAGATATTAAAAAATTGAACATTCAATCCCCCGACCGCTGGACCAAAGCCACTGCCTATGTTAGGGAAATGATCAAGATGATCAGGCTGATAGAAAAAAACGGCTATGCCTACGAAACTTCGGACGGCCTTTACTTCGATACGGCGAAAATGTCCGATTACGGAAAACTGGCCCAGCTCGACGTTAAAGGACTACAACCCGGCGCCCGGGTGGAAATAAATCCTGAGAAAAAAAATCCGACCGATTTCGCCCTTTGGTTCAAGGCCGTGGATAAGGGGAAATCCCACCTTATGCGATGGTCCTCACCTTGGGGAAAAGGTTGGCCCGGGTGGCACATTGAATGCTCAACCATGTCAACCCGGCATCTCGGTCAACCCTTTGACATCCATACCGGCGGCATCGACCACATTCCGGTCCATCATACCAATGAAATCGCCCAGGCGGAAGCGGCTAAAAACAGACCTTTGGCCAATTATTGGCTCCATGGCGAATTCTTAATTTTGGATAAGGAAAAAATGGCTAAAAGCGGTGAAGGCTTTATTACCTTGTCGACCCTGATTGACAAAAATTTTGATCCCCTCGCCTACAGATATTTCTGCCTAACCGCCCATTATCGTTCTCCTTTAAATTTCAGCTGGGAAAACCTGCGCGCCAGCCAAAATGCCTTAAATAACCTTTATCAAAGCGTCGCCGGCTGTCCTTGTCCGACGAAAATCAACAAAGAAATAAAAGAAAAATTCACCGCCGCCGTTAACGATGATCTCGACATGCCACAGGCCCTGTCCGTCGTCTGGGACTTGATAAAAAGCAATTTGCCGGCCGGAGAGAAAATGGCGACAATACTCGATTTTGACAAAATTCTTGGCCTTGATTTGGCAAAAATGAAAAAAAAATTATTAAAAATACCTTCTGAAATAAAGGAAATGGCGGGGAAAAGGGAATCTCTTAGAAAAGAAAAAAACTGGTCTGCAGCCGACCAGCTCCGCCAGGAAATAAACCAGCGGGGATTTCAAATTGAGGATACTGAACAAGGAATTTTTATCAGAAGAAAAAGTTAATTTTCTAAAATCCTTTGCACGATTTTCCAGACATCCTCCCCTATTTCTTCCACTGACAAAAGTTTTCCTTTTTTGACGCATTCAACCACCGCAAAATCATCAGGAAAAAACTCCGCAACCTCGAGAAAAACTTTTTCCGCCTGTTTTAAATGAGAGATATCTTTTTCGTGGATGTCTCTTTTTTTCGCCCCCAGATATTCCCTTTTCCCTTTAAGGCCGATCAATTTATAAGCGACGGAGTTGGGCACGTGTAAAAATATGTTTAAATCCGGCTTAGGAACGGATAAAACGTTATATTCCAGATTACTTACCCAATTAAAAAACTGCTTTCTAGCAGCCTTGTTTTTTATCTTCACCCCCTGATGACCAAAGTTGGAAGCCACGTAACGGTTCGCGATTACCGTCTTCCCCTGCGCCAGCCACTTTTTCAATCCGGCGGAAGCGGCAAAACGGTCCAGGGCATAAAAAATGGAAGCGCGATAAGCGCCCACTTCCCGCCAATCCCCATAACAGCCGTTTAAATATTGTCTGACAAAATACGAAGAAGCGTGACGATAACGGGGAAAATCCAATGTCCGAACGTCGATTTTCTCGTTTTTCAATTTTCTCAGCAAAAGCCTGGTCTGGATCGTCTTGCCTGAACCATCCGTTCCTTCGATGACGATAAATTTTCCTTTGGCCATAATGTCTATTTCCAAGGATGTTTCATTTTGTTAAATCTGGATCTTCAAGCCCGGTCCCATGGTGGCGGATAAAACCACGTTCTTTATGAATAAGCCCTTGACGCCAGCCGGCTTTGATCTCCTGACGACGTTTAAAAAAGCTTCCACGTTCTCGGTTATCTTCTCTGCCGGCCAGGAAACCTTGGCCACGGCCTGATGGATGTTTCCCCCTGCGTCGCTCTTAAAACTAATCTTCCCTTTCTGCAACTGGGAAACGACCTTGCCTATTTCCGTAGTGACGGTGTCGGTCTTCGGATTCGGCATCAGTCCTTTCGGTCCCAAAATCCTGGCAATTGAGGACAGCTCTTTCATTATATCCGGTTCGGCCACGGCGATGTCGAAATCGCACTTGCCTGTGCTTTTTATTTCCTCGATTAGCTCTTTCCCGCCTACGATATCCGCACCGGCGTCTTTCGCTTCTTTAGCCTTGCCTGAGCCGACAAAAACGGCTATTTTCTTTTTTCTAATCGCGCCGCCAGGCAAAATGACCACTCCCCTGACTTGTTGTTCCGTCTTTTTGGGATCAATGCCTAAATTAACGTGAAGCTCCAATGTCTGGTCAAATCTGGCGGAAGAATTCTGTTTAAGGAACTCAATAGCTTCCGCCAAAGTATATTTATCCGAAATTTTCGCTTTGATTGCTTGGTATTTCTTGCTTCTCATAAATTTGCGTTATTCTATTTCTATGCCCATCTGCCGAGCCGTGCCCTCGACGATCTTGATCGCCTGATCGACGTCATCGGTATTCAGATCCGGCAATTTAATCTTGGCTATTTCCCTGACCTTAGCTTTGGTGATCTTTGCCACTTTCTGCTGCAAGGGCTGCCCCGACCCTTTATCAATACCCGCCGCCTTTTTTAACAAATCAGCGGTTAATGGAGTTTTTAGGACGAAAGAATACGTCCGGTCTTCATAGACCGTAATCTCCGCCGGAATCACGTTACCGATCTGGCTTTGCGTTTGCTCGTTGAATTTCTTGCAAAATTCCGCGATATTGAGGCCATGCTGACCCAGGGCCGGCCCTACGGGCGGCGCCGGATTGGCCTGCCCCGCCTGAATTGCGAGTTTAATCACCGTCTTTATTTTCTTTGGCATATTTTTAAAGTTTTTTAATTTGTAAAAAATCCAGTTCCGTCGGCGTTTCCCGGCCGAAAACGGAGATTAAAACCTTCACTCGTCCCCGTTCTTCGTCGATCTCCGCCACTTTGCCCTCAAAACCCTTGAACGGCCCGTCGATTATCCTGACCGGCGCGCCTAAATCAATGTCGATCTTGTATTTCGGCTCCTCTACGCCCATTCTTTTCTGGATCATTTTTACTTCTTCCGGCGACAAGGAGATCGGCGTGGTCCCGGAACCGATGAATCCGGTCACGCTAGGCGTATTTCTCACCACGTACCACGAATCGTCGGTCACAACCATTTCTATCAGGACATAGCCGGGGAATATCTTCTCCTTCACCACTCTTCTCCGGCCGTTTCTGATTTTTATCCTTTTTTCCATGGGCACCAGGACGTTGAAAATCTTGTCTGCCATATTCATCGACGTGACCCTCTGCTGCAGGTTCTCCGCTACGTTTTCCTCATAACCGGAATAAACATGAATAGCATACCATTGACGACCTTCTTGTTGTATTTGTTTAGGCATAAGCGCTCCGCTAAATGCAAATATCAAAATGCAAAATGCAAAATCTATGAATTCCCCTGGAACAACTTTTTCTATCCGATAATTTTATCCGGTATGTCATTTCGCTTTCTGATATCAGTATTAAATTATAATATTATTTGCAAAATCTCCGTTAATAAAAAATCTATCAGGCCCAAAAACAAAGCCACAGCCAGACTCACGCCCACTACTAGGGCCGTGCTGTTGACAGCCTGTTTCTTCGTCGGCCAGCTTACTTTTTTAAGTTCGACCGATGAATCTTTAATGTAATTGACAAATCTTTTAAACATATCCTTCTTTAAAAAGACCTCTGACAGGCCTTTGAGCCATTTAAATATAACAGAATGCCTTTTAAAAAGCAAGGGTTAGATGTCCAGGTTTTCCACGCCCTTGGCATGAGTCTGGATGAACCGCTTTCTCATTTCCACATCCCTGCCCATAAGAATTTCGAAGATCTCGTCTGTTTTGGTGATTTCCTCGATTTCCACTTTTTTCAGGATTCTGGTGGCTGGATCCATGGTGGTGTTGAAAAGTTCTTCGGGATTCATCTCCCCCAAACCCTTATAGCGCTGGATGCTGACGCCGGCGATTTTCTCCGCTTTTTCTTCCGCATTCCCAATCTCCTCTCCTTTCTCTTCTTCCTGCGGCTGGCCAATCTCCTTAACTTTGAATCCTTTGACCTCTTTTTTCGTTTTCGGCGCAACAACTTTTTTTCCGGTCAATTTAGCCACGACCTGGTCCTTTTCCTCATCGGAATAGACATACTGCACGGCTTTCCCGGCTTTCAGGCGGTACAGCGGAGGCCGGGCGATATAAATATGGCCGTGTTCCACCAATTCTGGAAAATAGCGGTAGAAAAAAGTCAGTAAAAGAGTGCGGATATGCATGCCGTCGCTATCCGCATCGCTCATGATAATAATTTTATGATAACGCAATTTGCTGATGTCGAACTGTTCGCCGATGTTCGTACCTAAAGCGATGACCAACGATTTCAGTTCCTGATTAGCCAGAATCTTATCCAGCCTGGTCCTTTCCACATTGAGCACTTTCCCTCTTAAAGGCAGAATAGCCTGGAAATTCCTGTCGCGCCCCATCTTACAATTATGGACAAACACGCCGCTCGCCAAAGCAAAATTATGAGTACCTTCCACTTCTAAATCATAAACTTCCGTTCCCTTTTTAAGTTTTATTATCTTTTTTATTTTATGATTGTAGTTTTCAATCGCTTCCTTTAATTTTGTTTCTTCATTATTGAAAAATCTCCTACAGGCTAAAACATGAGTAAAGACCCACCATTTTTTACTTGTGTCATAAACCATTTCGTAATCTTTAATCGTGATTCTTTTGTTGATTTTCGATAATTTTCTTCTTAAGGGCATTAAAGAATCGGAAACGGTGAGATTTTCCGCCTTTTTATAAGAACCGTCCCTTAACATGAATAAATGATCGGGCGTACAGATTATTTCTTCTTGATTATCAAGTATGATTTTTATTACTTTGGCGTTCGTCCTGGTTTTTTGTGGACTTTTAATTTTTCCTATACCGATGGTTCCGTCGTTCTTGATCGTATAACAATAATTTGTTTTGCCTGTTTTATCTTCTTCTATTAATTTTTTGAAAGTGACATTTCTTCCGTCCACTAAAGCAACTTCTGTTTCTCCGGCAAAACAACTTCCACCGGCGCTGTCTCCCTCCACTATGTACAACTCGCACTTTTCCGCCTCGCGCGAAGAACAGTCGGCCAGCTTGCCCGGCAAGGACAGGCTGTCCAAAACTCCTTTTCTTAAAATCGTTTCCCGCGCGTTTTTGGCCGCCTGACGCGCTCGGGCCGACAGGATGCATTTTCCCACAATGGCTTCGGCGTCTTTGGGATTTTCCTCCAAAAACTCCTTAAAGGCCGCGCTGAAAACCAATTCCACTGCGGAACGGGCCTCGTTGTTTCCCAATTTGGCTTTGGTCTGCCCTTCAAACTGGGGATCGACCAAACGCACGCTGACAATGGCGGTCAGGCCTTCACGCACATCGTCGCCGCTCAGATTGCTGTCCTTTTCTTTCAAAAACTGCTTATCCCGGGCATAATTGTTCAAACATCTGGTCAAGGCGGTACGGAAACCGATGATATGGGTTCCTCCTTCCGGCGTATGGATGTTATTGGCGAAACCCAGGACTGTTTCTTTGTAATCGTCGACATACTGTAAAGCTATTTCGCAGGAAATATTGTCCGCCTCTTTTTTGACGTAAAAAACGTTATTTTGTTTGGATTCGTTAGTCCGGTTCAAATAGCGGATAAACGAAGAAATGCCTCCTTCGAAATAGAAAGTATATGATTTGGGGGAATGTGATTCCCGATGGTCAAAAACCTTTATCTTCAAACCCTGGGTTAGATAGGCTTGTTGACGCAGATGGGAAATAACCGTTTTCCAGTCGTATTCCACTTTGTCGAATATCTCCGGGTCGGATTCGAAGACGACGGTCGTGCCCGTGCCTTTGGCCGGACCAGCAAGTCTTACCTTTTTTAAGGGAACTCCTCTCTTGTATTCCTGAATCCATGATTTGCCGTCCCGTTTAACTTCGGCCCTTAAGTATGATGAAAGGGCATTGACTACGGAAACACCCACGCCGTGCAAGCCGCCGGAGACGCGATAAACTCCTCTTTCGAATTTGGCGCCCGCGTGCAGCTTGGTCATGACTACTTCCAGGGCCGATTTGCCGGTCGGCTTATGGATGTCCACGGGAATGCCGCGGCCGTTATCGAAAACCCTGACTTGATTCTTGGGTAAAAGTTCCACTTCTATCTCCGAAGCATAACCGCCGATCGCCTCGTCAATACCGTTATCAACCACTTCCCAGATCATGTGATGCAGACCGCGCGAACCGGTCGAACCGATGTACATGGCCGGCCTCTTCCTGACCGGAGCCAAACCTTCCAAAACCGTGATTTGCTTAGCGCTGTAATCGTCGTTTTTCCTGGTTTTTTCTTTTATTTCCGCTTCTTTTTTGTTCTTCATCCCGTTAGAAATTACTATAAATTAATTTTCTTTTAATCCCTGTTAAAAACCTTGTTAATATTGGATTTCTAACGGGATTCATGTCATATATTATACCATAATCTCCCAATAAGACAAGTTATTGACAAAAACAGAGTTTTTCTGTATGATTTATCCGGTTCTTAAATCAAAAATCAACCAAAAAAAATAAGCAAAAGGAGGCAAAAATGGCCGAAAATGATGCTGCTGAAGTTGAGGGGAAAAACGAAACCCCTCCCCCTGAACCAGAACCGACGGAACAAAAAGGAGAACAAGCACGAGTAAAAGTAAAAAAAGTACCCGTGATCTCATTCGGTCCTTTCCTGGCCTTATCGCTGATTGTCTCACTATTGTGCGCCTGCTTTTTTCTCTACACTCTCGGTTTTCGAAAAGAAATAAAGCCGAAAGTAGAAAAACTTGAAAAAAGTATAAAGGAGACGAATTCCTTTGTAACAATAGTGGATAAAAAGGTCGAAAGACTCCGGATGGAAACAATGGAATCCTTTGAACAAACCATTGTTGTCCTTCGTTATTTGTGTGAAACCCATGGCCGAAAAGTTAACGACGTGGTGGAAATGATTTTCCGCATGGCCTGGAAGGACGACTGGAAAAAGGGAAAAACTATCATGGATCAATACCTCCGAACGGGTCGTCAGGACCTCTGGGACATGACCATGAAACGATTATCGGCCAAGGAAGTAAAAGAACTCCTGGGAGTGGAACTTCCCGAAATATTCCGACCGAAGATTCCGCCAGTACAATAACTCAAAAAGAAAAAAAATGAAAAAAGTCAGCTATCCGGCTGACTTTTTGCTTTCCGTATTTTCCATTATTTTCCCCTATCACTCCCCCCTTGACAAAAAGACAATTTTGTGATAGGATATATATAATCTTTAAAACAAAAATAGGAGGAAAAAATGAAAAAGTATTTACTTCCCGTGGGTGTAGTGACTATTATTGTCATCGTCATCGTGGTCCTGGTCTTCAGTATTTCTGCAATGAATAAAGTGGATGCCCTGTCGGGGCAATTCACAGATTACAAAGCAGAAGCTAGCACCATTCTTTCAATCACGGCTGAATCGATCATCTCAATGGATAAAACCGTTGATACATTGTCTACGCACGTGGCCGACCTTTACGTCCACGTGGCGAATGTACAGGTTATCTCAATGAAAAATGATAGCCTGATGAATGAGCAGATTGGCCTATTGAAAAAGAAAGTTGGTGCCTTAGAAAAACGAACCACTTTATGCGGTCGGCAGATTAACAATATTGATCAATTGGTCTTTGAGCTGGCGTACGGCAAAGGCGATTCAGTCGGAATGGCGCTTTACGCCAAATACCAGAAGTGCGGAAACCAGGCACTCTGGGATTCCGCTATGGTTAAACTGACTCCTAAAGTGACGGAGAAACTCCAACGAATCGCCGAGATCGATGCCAAACTGACCGAGCTGGAAAAACGACCTGTACCAGTTGCTGAAGTGAAAAAAGCTGATCTGGATAAGATTAGTAAAAGGGTTTCTACCCTGGAAAAAACATCAACTCCAACCGGGACTTCAACCAAAAAGTAACTCTCCTTTCATTACGTAAGAGGGTGCTCCCAAAAAGCACCCTCGATTCTTTTTATACAAACCAAAAGGAAGGTATCTTTACCTTCCTTTTATTTATATATTAAGCCTATCTACTTCCTCTGGCCTGCTGTATCATGTCATCCATGTCATCTGATAAATCCTTGGCCGCCTGCTGTTTAGCTTCTTGAGTATTCTTAAAAAAATCACTGGCGTCGCGGGCGGTTAAACCGCCTTCCCCCAGCTTTATAGGCGCGCTTTCTTCAAACGTCATTTTGTTCCCGTCTGGACGAAGATAAGTCACTTCTCCCCTGGCGCTGGTATGCGTCAGATAGGACTTATTGCCAATTATCTTGTTCTCAACGTTTCCTTCCCCGAACTTCTGTTTAATGGCACTAATTAAACTTGTATCAGAAGATGTTGATTCCACGGCCGGCAGATTTTCTGGCGGTTGTGATGTCGGCGGAATGGCTTCTGGCCGGACGACTGAAGCCGCATGAGGCACTTCCACCGGCTTGTTAACGGGTGGCACCTGCTTATTCAATTCCTGTTTCAGTTCTTTTACCAGTTGATCCCTCTCATTAACTAATTGTTCTCTTAAAATCGTATCCTGCATCTGCTGATGATCATGTAAAATCCCTTCCCAATCGGAAGGATTCGACGTCTTTAATCTATTTAATGTTTCCAATGCTTGGGCTCTTTCTATGGTCGGACCGGGTTGTCCCTCGACACCCCGAGCAATATTCTTTAAATGGTCAAATGTCTGCGCGGCTGAATCCGATAAATTATCCGGCGCGGGTAAAGGATCAAATTCCATATTCACTCCTGTCCTGCTTCCGGGCATCAAATCATCCGGCGGCGTAAAGGGTTTCGGAGCCTGGGGGAAAACCGGTGCAGAACTTTTACCTGGAACTTTAGGTAAATCTAAATTATCACTCTCAGGCACTGTATCCACGTGATGAACCGGTGGTATTTCTGTTTTTCCTCCTTCTCCGCCCAATGTCGGCATCCTGCCTGAAGGCGGAGGAGGAACCGGACTACCTTCCATGATCGGTGGGGTTTCTACTGGCGGAGGAATCTCTTCTACTCCTCCTTCTCCTCCCAACGTCGGCATCCTGCCTGAAGGCGGAGGAGGAACTACTTTATTATCCACGATAGATGGATTCTCTACAGAAGGCGAAACTGCTTGAGCCGCTTCTTCTGTAGAAGACGGATGGCTGAATGTTTTCTTAAAAGCTTCATCGACCAGATTCTCACCAGTACTTTTTGTTTCGGATAAAGTACCTTGTAATGAAGCCGTGTCGTCCGGTCTCTGTCCGGGTGCAAATGTCTTAGCTATGCCCTGCTTGGTTGCCTGTCCAGCTAAAGTTTCCTGCTTAATATCTATTTTGCCCTTTTCATGGGGCATGCTGACATCCGTCTGTTTCATTTCTTCAATTCTCTGTCCGCCGGCCTTTACTTCTTCATTGAATTTTTGGGCTGCTTCAGCTTTCGCTGCTTCTGTCACCGCTTCGCGCATTATCTTTTCCTGTTCGCCAAACGATTTCATTATATTCTCGGCAGCCTCAGGAGTATATATATCGTCGCTTATTCCGTCATGATTGAAATCCACTTCCACTTTATTGTTGACCATTCTCATATCAACCAGCCTAGGGGTCTTCTTCCCTGCCTCGTCAACTACATTGACCCAGCGTGGCGTAAACTCCGGAGATATCGGGATTTTCCCCGAATGGATCATCTGCTCGAAATCCTGCATCGTCCATTGCAAGCGCGCCGAATCGAACTGACCATTGGGCATGAATCTCGTCATGTCATCTAGTCTAATGATTCCGTCACTCCCGCCAAGATACTTCGTAAAGGCGCCGGCTTCCTCAGAGGAAAGTCCGTTAACTTGGGTCATATTTTGGACAATATCTTCTATTTTTTGGCCAACGTGCCCCTTAAATAAGCCGCCGCCATTTTCCAAAAGATTCTCTAATTGATAATTTAAACCTTTATTTAATGATTCATGAAATTCCGGATTGGTGTTCAGAATCGGTTCATGGTTATAATCATTCACCAAAGAA
>Ga0172375_10006857_pt1 | contig 15802 bp, 14 predicted proteins | sample LakKiv1m_FD_114537 | JGI IMG/M metagenome (GOLD analysis project Ga0172375, IMG submission 114537) | Freshwater microbial communities from Kabuno Bay, South-Kivu, Congo - kab_092012_11.1m | ecosystem: Environmental > Aquatic > Freshwater > Lake | place: Democratic Republic of the Congo...
TAAGCGGCTTTTTAAGAATCAGCTTTATTTTATTTTTTAGGAAAAAATTGTCGCTATCACCGTCTATCTTCTTCAAGGCTTCTTCCGTTTCTCTCATAGAGTCTTCATCGCCGGAGAATTCGTCCGCTTTTTTCAGATGATCGAACACTTTCAAAATATCCAATACCAAATGAACATTCTCTTTTTCTTCCAAACAAATTTCTTTTAATCGTTCCACTAAAAAATCATTGCTCATCAATGGAGAAAAAAATTGACCTTTTTCTAAGTCGGACAAATTTCCCGCATCGTTAAAAAATTCCTTTAAGGCTTCTTTCTGGCCGCTTTCGTCTTTTATCGCCTTAATCTCTTCAATGCGTCTGAAATAATTCAAAAATTTTTCTGCTCTATCGTTGCTTTTTTTTCTCTTGGCTACGAATTCTTCTGTTTCTTTTTCTTTTGTATTGTTTATTTTTTCTATATTCATAGATTTTATTTGATGCAATTATACCATCTTCCTTTTCCGACATAAAACAGGGGTGGAACACCGTTCCGCCCCTGCATTCATAACCCTTTTTCAACCTACTTCATTATCTCGTAATATCTTCCGTTGCCGGTCAGCAAATCCTGAACCAAAGGCACGATCACGTTTTTCCGGTAAAAATTCTCCAGCTGATCAGGATTGGCAATCGGAAAAATCAGGACCGGGACCAAAAGTTCCTCCGACTGGCCGTTCGAGTAATTCCAGAATTTGCCGTATTCCAGCTTTGGCGTGCCGAGTTCGACTTTGATTTTACGCAAGAACAATCTCTTATCCGAAAAAAAATCGTCGCTTCCATCCTCAATTCCCTCGGCGCCGCGAAAAAGAATCGGATAGCCGCTGATCGCCGATGCCTTAGTCAAAACTTTTTCAAAATCCTGTTCGATCGGATAAAAAGACGACTGGTATTCCTGGTTATACAAAGTCCAAACGCCGGAAACTTTCATTTTCCCGATATTAACGCTCACCCGCAAGCCGTCGCGTTCGCCGCTTTGATCGTAAATTTCCCGGCCGCCGATATTCAAGGGATATAGAACCGAAATCACTTCCGGAACATAAACCGAAGCTTTATCTTCGGCCTTCTCGTAATACGCCCGCCAGGCATCGTCCACCGTCCCTGACTCGTAATAGGCTCTGTTGATTCCGCGCGTTTTCAGGAAATCGTCCGCCACCGCGATAATTTTCTCGTCAGCCGGAAAATTAGAAACGCTGATACCGGAGTTGATTCGGCTGGAATCAACCGCGGCATCTTGCCAGTAAATCCAATTCTCATAAATACTCAGACTTCCGTCGACAAAATTGATATTTACAGCCAAACCGTCGTTTTTATTCTCGGCAAAACTTAAATTCTGCAATGAAGTATGGGAAAATGAATTCAAGTCAACCAAATTGTCGCCAATCAAGACTGATGGATCGAATGACGAAGAAAATCCCTTAATCCGGCGCAAAACTTCCATTTTCCCGTCCCGCGCTCCGATTGAAGCATCATCCAGCTTAAATTCTTCCCCTTGGTAAACATATTCATATTCATAATCTCCATAAGGCGGCATAACCGCCGATCCGGATTCGACCGAATCTGATAAACTCATGGCCTTGGGAGAGGCGGCAGATGAATCCATGGCGATTGTTTGACCTCCGCCGCCCAATCCGGCCGCTCGTTCTCCCAAAGAATTACCGGCTAAAAAATTTTCTCCCGACGCAGAATTAAGAACCCCGAAAGCTCCGTCTTTGAGCCTTGAAATTTTGATTCCTTCATCGTCAGCATCCCGTCCCGGATAAATCAAAGCAACCAAGGCAGAGGAAAAAATCGCTAATATTCCGAAAAAAATAAAGGAATAAACGAATTTTTTATCCAAACCAAACAAAACTTTTTTCCAAAACCCGGCGGCAATCCGCCCGCCTTTGTCTTTAAGTTTTTTAGCTTCCTCAAAAAGTTTTTTCCTAAGCCTTGATTCGAATTCTTTGTCCATTTTAATGTCCGGACGGGATGAAATCATGTTTTCCACCAATTCAAACAATTCTTTTTCGAATTTTTTCAATTCCGGGTCGATTTGATACAAATCGTCGAAAATCTCTTTGATTTTTTCTTCGTTCATATTTTTGGCTAACTAAAACTAAAAACTTAAGTTTAATGACTATTATTTAGCTGAAATCAGCAATAAAATCAACCAGTAAACCGGAATTTCTTCCTTAAGCGCCCGCACCGCCCGGGAAAAAATCATTTTACAATTCCCTTCGCTTTTTCCGGTAATTTCAGAAATTTCCCGATAAGACAGCTCGTCCCAAACCCGCATCATTACCACTTCCCTTTGATTTTTATTAAGTTTTTCCAAACCGATCCTTACCTCTTCTTTCATCTTCCTTAAATCAAAATCGCCCGCCGGATCGCTTTTATCGTCCAGCCGCCGCGCCTGATCAAGTTCAACTTCGTCTTTTTTGGTCCGGTGATAATCGATAATCCGGTTGCGGGCAATCCGGTAAAGCCAGGAGGCAAAACTTCCTTTCTCAGGATCAAATCCGGAAACACTTTTTAGCGCGTCGAGAAAAATCCGGCTGGTCAGATCCTCGGCGGTTTCCCGATGCGATACGCGATAATAAACAAAACGGTAAATTTTCTCCGCATAACGATCATAAAGACCGGAAAAACTTTCTAATTTTCCCAGCCGACATTGCTCGATAATTCCCGATTCATCGATTTCCATGTTTTTCTTTTTATAGCAAAATTTTCTCTGTAATCTGTAAAATAAAACGAATAATGGCCGAAAAGGCAACATTGTTTTAACCATAAACCCTTTACAAAACCGATTTTTTGTGTTATACTTGAATTATAAACAAAAATAAAAACAAAATGAAGGAAAAAAACTTATTAGCGCTTCCGTCTTACGCAAGATGGAAGTATTACAATAGCAAAAAAACAATAGCCAGGGATTTTGACTGGTTTGGTTTCGCAAGATCCGTGACTATTGTTTTTTTAATTGTCTTTTTAGCCGCGCAATACGCGAACGCTCTTTTAAGAAATTATCAATAATAGTTGGTTCGGAAAACGATTATGCGGCAAACCGGCAAAATCCGGTTGATTTTTGTTGAATTTGAAGATAAAATAAATAGCGAAACGATCAGAAAAACAGGTCACTCGTTCTCCTTAAAGGAAAGGGGGAATAAAATATCCGAATTCGCTATTCAACCTTCGAAAATCGTCATTCGCCGTTAAAAATTTAATTCGTTATTCGGCAATCGGGATTCGACGTTTAGCCGGGGGATGTGGTGAAGTTGGCAGACACGCATGCCTTAGGAGCATGTGCCGCAAGGCGTGAGAGTTCAAATCTCTCCATCCCCACATATAACAATAATCTTGTTGAAAACAAAAGTTTAGTCCACAGTTCTGTGGACTAAAGTCATAAATCTTGAAATTTGGCTAATTTTAGCCATTATTGATTTTTTAGTCCACAGTTCTGTGGACTAAAGTCATAGTCAATCTCGTTCTTCGAGGAACTGGCAAAAATAAAAACATCCTGTCTAATCCGGATGTTTTTATTTAAGTTTTAGAAAATCATTCTTCATCTGTAATCAGTAGTTCTAAATCGTCGAATGTGGACTTAGAGGGATTCGAACCCTCGACCTCTTGCATGCCATGCAAGCGCTCTAACCAGCTGAGCTATAAGCCCAATACGAATATAAAGTGTCTCATTTATAATGCTGGCAATTCGACATTATTCACAAAAATTATTTTATAGATAAAACTGAACCAATGTTCAATAATTTGGCTAATATTAGCAAAAAATCACAAATTTTTAAGTTGCCGGCTTAATCTAAAACGTTTTATTCATAATTTATCCCCAACTTTGTCAAAATTTTTTCCTTTTTATTTTTAACTTTTAAGTTTTCCAAAGTTCCTTGTCTCCTTAGGAGGATTTGAACCCCCAACCTTTCCCTTAGGACGGGACTGCTCTATCCAATTGAGCTATAAGGAGCCCGTCAAAAACAAAAAGGCGCTAAGGCCGATCGGGTGTTTCCGCTTCTCTAACATTATAATTTCAATATTTTCTGCTGTCAACTACCCTACAAATTACGAATTTATCAGTAATATATGAATAAAATTAACCTGCCCACAGTCAGCTAAACACAAAACACAAAACGGATTGACTTTTAACTAAAATCGTGCTATACTTAAATTACAAGAAAATCCCCTTGAAATTTTTGAAATTTATGGGGATTTTTATTTTTCTCAATATTTTTCTCAATAAGGTAAAACCAATCTTCGGAAAAAAAACTTTTTTAAAAAGCCAAAAAAGCGTATTTCATTTGATTAATTCCGCTCTTTTGATCGTGGTTTTGCTTGCTCCCTTGCCGATTCTCGCTAACAACCTAATTTTTGGCATTCAAAACGGCCAATTGCCGGAAAACTTAAATTTATCCGCGGAAGAAGAAAGCATTCGCGTAATAACGGCTTATAACTCCGAAAAAAGTCAGTGCGATGCCTCTCCTTGTATAACCGCTAACGGATTCAATGTTTGTAATCATGGTATTGAAGACACGGTCGCGCTTAATTTTCTGCCGCTTGGCACCAGAATCAAAATTCCAGAACTTTTTGGAGACAAAGTTTTTGTTGTCAGAGACCGGATGAACGCGCGTTATCCCGAAAGAATAGATATCTGGATGGCCGACAAAGAAACGGCCCGCCAGTTTGGGGTTCAAAAAGCCAAAATTCAAATTTTAACCGAAACTAGCTGGTACGAACTGCTGAATAGCGAACCCATGACTTCGAGCGCCAAAGAAGAAGTATAATTTTTGTTTAATATAAGCCAATAATTCATTGTAGACCGGTTTACCGATTTTATTTTTATGACTTGTATTCGGCTGTAATTTTTGTTATGATGATTTTAAGCTAAAAATCGTTTACCTCTGAATCTTCTGAAAAAAAGACTCGGTCCAGTAGCCAAGTGGTAAGGCAACGGTCTGCAAAACCGTTATTCACCGGTTCAAATCCGGTCTGGACCTCACAAAAGTTTAGTCCACGGTTTTGTGGACAGAACTTTTTCTTTAGAAGCAAGAATTATCAGCTTTAAATTTTAAAAGTTTAGTCCACGGTTTTGTGGACAGAACTTTTTAAAAAAAATTACTTGAATTAGGACTTTAGTCCACGGTTTTGTGGACTAAAACTGTGGATAACTTGCGAATAATGTTAATAACTAAAACTTTAGTCCACGGTTTTGTGGACAGAACTTTTTAATCTCTCTGTAAATTTTTGTTTAATCTTAGCAAATAACCAAAAATAATTGACTGTTAAAAATATCTTTTAATTAAAACTGTTGACTTGCTTTTATTTTCATGCTATAATAAATACATAAGCTCTTAAAAAATTATCTTTTTAGCTGGCTCAAGATCTCTCAAAACAAAAATAAAAAATAGGCAGGCGTTGATTAAAAAAATACAATGGCTTGCCAAGGGCCGGCAAAAGAGAGCTCGCACCTTAAACCCGAGAGCTGGGGATTTTCTTTTTTACATCTTAGGATGTAAGGGAAATAAGCTTTTGGGCAAGAGGCTCATCTTAGGCGATTTATTAATTTTTATATAAAAGCGCCCGGGTGGGCCTCCTTTTAATTTGGAAAAGTGTTGAAAAAACTTGCGGTATACGCTATGGTTTAATAAAATGATGGTAAGAACCCGATTACTTTAATACTATGACTATCAAAAAAGAAAACCTGGCGAAAATCAAAAAAGCCCTTGAAAACAAACGGGATCAGATCGAAGAGGATTTAAAAAAAATCGCTGCCGAAGACAAGCGAGGAAATGAAATGCGCGCGAAATTTCCCGAATACGGCAACAAGGCCGACGAAAACGCGCAGGAGATAAGCGAATACTCTACCAATTTAGCTACGGAAAAAGTTCTTGAAAGCGAATTGCGGGACATTAAAAGCGCGCTGAAAAGAATAAAAGACAAAACTTACGGAATCTGTAAATACTGCGGCGAGAAAATAAATGAAAAACGGCTTTTGGCCCGGCCGGTAGCCAGCAGCTGCGTCAAATGCAAAGAGAGAATCCAAAAAGAGAAATAGGGAAAAGCCGGATGAAAAAAACGGACGCTCTTTGGGCGGCCGCTTTTTTTGTTTTAGTTTTTGACCGGGCGCTTAAAATCGCTTTTTTAAAAAATTGGCAAAGCCGGACAATCGAACTTATTGATAATTTTTTTTCGCTGTCATTCACCGCGAATTCCAACATCTCGTTTTCGCTTCCGGCGCGCGGCATTATTCTGGAAAACGTTATCGGAGCGATTTTAATTATTCTCGCCGCGCTTTTCTTGCGCGAAGTAAAAGCGGGCAGGGAAGCGAAAGCGTTTTTTTTCTTCCTCGTCTTTATCGGCGGGGCAAGCAACCTGTTCGACCGGATCAGCCGCGGTTTTGTCGTTGATTATCTTGAAGTAAAGTGTTTTACCGCTTTCAATCTGGCCGATGTCTTGATAATTGTCGGCGTCGCCGGTCTGATTTTCTCTCTTTTACGGCCGACGAAAAAATAGTATCGCCAAAAAAAACGAGCATTTAAAAAATCAACGCCTAAAAATAAGCGCGGATTACCGACTTTAATGCCGGTAATTTTGTTTTACTTTAATATTACCATCATAATTTCAATGAACGGAATGGACAATGACGCGGCGTGATATTTTTAGCCTTCGTAGCAGCGGTAACCGGGCGACACTCCGTTCCTAATGACAAAAAAAGACGGCGCATTGCCGCCATCCCTGCCAAAATTTCTAAATAACGAAATAACGTAATGTGTTTTATCTTTGGTTATTCTATCAAATTATCAAGCGATCCGGCACGTTAAAAATCCGCTCGTCACTTCCTTCGGACTCGATTTTAATTATCGCCGTCATCTCTTTGGCGTCTGGCTCGGCCCATTCGACGATCGCGACCGAATCCGGCCGGCCGAGATAATCGCCCAGACCGGCGTCTTTAAGTTTTTTCGAGCTGCCGAGCCGATAAGCGTCGGCATGGGCTAGATGCCTAATTGCGCCTTTGCGCGCCGGATAGACTTTAATCAGGACAAAAGTCGGACTGTTTATTTTTTGTTTTACTCCAAGACCGGCGGCGATGCCTTTGGCAAGCGCGGTCTTGCCCGCGCCCAGATCGCCGACTAAACCGATTGTTTCTCCGCCTTTCAGCTTGGCGGCGATTTTTTTGCCCAAAAAAAAAGTTTCTTTTTCAGAGTGGGTAATGATTTTCATGGCGGTGGAAAAAGTGGACGCGCCAGGAATCGAACCCGGGGCCTTCTCGGTGTAAACGAGACGCTCTAACAAGATGAGCTACGCGTTCTTTTTTGAATGGTTGTTTCGGAAACGGATACCTGATCAACTCCGACATATCCGATGTCCGGCAATGTGCGGATGAGAGGATTTGAACCTCCACAGGGTTGCCCCCGCAAGCCCCTCAAGCTTGTGTGTCTACCAATTCCACCACATCCGCGAGGAAGAGAAAGCTCCAGAAACTATATAATAAGCCAGTTTCTACTGCAAAATCCGAATTTCTGTATAATTTTTTCTAAATTTTATCGCCTATATAACAATATAAGCTCAAAAATTTAGAAAAAATTTTACTCGAAATTTGAATTTATCGCTGCGAAAACGACTTATCAAACAGGTCCTTAGACGGCCTTCTCCTTTTTCAATCTCTTTTTGTAATTGTCTTTAAGGAAGTATAATTTGCTTCTTCTGGTTTTAATCTTATCCTTAATCAGAACTTTGGCGATACTTGGAAGATGAACAGGAAAGATTTTTTCCACGCCCACACCGTCGGAAACCTTGCGGACGGTAACGGTCGCGCCGGCTTCCTGACCGTGTTTTTTCGCGATTACCATGCCTTCAAAATACTGGAGCCGCTCTTTGATTTCTCCCTTGGCATTCAATTCTTTGATTTTCTGATAAATCCTGACATTCATGCCAGGCTTCAGATCGGCAAGAGTAATCATGGACTCTTCTTCCTTCGCTTTGATTTTCTTTTTTTCTTCGGTCATAAAAACAAGTCCGCTCACATACTAAAAGCGGCAAAATTAATAACAAAAGTTTGTTTTAATATTAGCTTAAAATGCCGATTATGTCAATTTGTCCGGTTTTCTATTTTTCCTGCCGGCCAGTTGACCGCAAGCGGCGTCAATTTCCTGGCCAAAACGACGGCGAATGGTGCATGGCACTCCGCTTTTTTCCAGTATCTCGCTAAAACGGCGGACGGTTTCCGGAGGACTGGGCCTAAAGTCACCGGTTTCATTATAGGGGATCAGGTTGAGATAGAAAAGTGGCCGGGAAGCGAATAATCCAATCAATTCCTCGGCTTCACGCTTTGAATCATTTACTCCGTCAATTATCAGATATTCGACCATTACCCTTCGGCCGGTTTTTTCCAGATAGCAATCCAAAGCGGCCAAAATTTTATCGATGCCCCACTGACGATTGGCCGGAATCAACTTATCGCGCAAAAAGTCATTCGGCGCATGCAGGGAAAAAGCCAGATTAATCTGAATTCTTTCCTTGGCGATTTTTTCGATGCCCGGCACAAGACCGATGGTCGAGATTGAAATTCTTCTCGCCCCCAGCCCGAAGTCGGAATTCAAAGCCCTTACCGCCGCCATAACCGCTTTATAATTCAAAAACGGTTCGCCCATACCCATAAAAACGACATTGGAAATTTTTTCTTTCTTGATTCTTCTTGCCCAAAACAAAACCTGATCGATGATTTCTTCCGCCGACAAATTTCTTTTAAACCCGGCGGCTCCGGTCGCGCAAAAACGGCAGCCGAGCGGGCAACCGGCCTGCGAGGAAACACAGACCGTGCGCCGGCCGTCAACGTGCCGGATCAGCACGGTTTCTATTTTTTCTCCGTCGGCAAGTTTAAGGCGCGCTTTTTCGCTTTGGTCTTTTTTGTCTTTTTGAACCGTCTCCGCTTCAACCGAACTCCAGACGACATTCGCCGCCAGCAACCGGATTAAACCCTTGGGCAGAACCGAAAGCTCCTCCCAGCCGACGGCCGATTTGCGCCAGTAAGCATCGGCGATCTGATTCAGGCGGAATTTCGGTTCGTTTGCCTCAATAAGAATTTTTTTAACCCGGGAAAAATCCATAGGTTTAAAAAATAATTCCTTTGATTTCTTTTTTAACGCTGACGGGAACGATGTTGCGCGAACGGTTATAATTTTCCTGCGCGCGGCGGCGGCGCTCGGTTTCGGCTGCCGCCCAACGGATCGCCGGTGTCATCCGATCGGCGTACATAATAACTTTGCCTTCGATATGACGCGCGGCGCGACCGATGGTCTGCATCAGAGAAGTTTCATTGCGCAAGAATCCGGCCATATCCGCGTCCAAAATCACCACCAAAGAAACTTCCGGCAAATCCAATCCTTCGCGCAGAAGATTAACCCCGACCAACACATCATATTTGCCTTCGCGCAAATTTTTTAAAATTTCCACCCGGTCAAAAGTCTCCACTTCACTATGAATATAGGCGACTTTAATTTTTCGCTCCCTAAGATATTCGGCCAGTTCTTCAGCCATTCTTTTGGTCAACGTCGTAACCAAAGTCCGCTGACCGGCCATGGCGCGCTTTTTGATTTCTTCGATCGCGTCCGGCACCTGCTCGGCTGACGGACGGACTTCGACTTCCGGATCAAGCAGTCCGGTCGGACGGATAATCTGCTCGACGACCTGATCCGCCTTTTTCATCTCATCTTCGCCCGGCGTCGCGCTTACGTAAATCGCCTGATTGATTCTTTTATCGAACTCGCTAAAATTCAGCGGCCGGTTATCGCGGGCCGAAGGCAGGCGAAAACCGAAATCGACCAGCACCTGTTTGCGCGCCTGGTCGCCGTTGTACATGCCCCGAATTTGAGGCAGAGTAACGTGCGACTCATCAACGAACAAAAGATAATCATCGGGAAAAAAATCCATCAAGGTAGCTGGCGGCTGACCCGGTTCCTTGCCGGAAAAATGGCGGGAATAATTTTCAATGCCATTGCAATAGCCGACTTCGCGCATCATTTCCAAATCATACATGGTCCGCTGTTCCAATCGCTCGGCTTCCAGCGGTTTTTCCTCCTGGCGCAATTCGATCAACCTTTTCTCAAGCTCCTGTTCGATGGAAAACAACGCCCGGCCGAATTTTTCTTCGGATGCGACAAAATGCTTGGCCGGTAAAATAGTAATCTTTTCCAATTCGGAAAAATTTCTCCGACCGACAAGCGCGCCGGAAAGATTCCAGTCGGAAAATTGGCGGATTTTTTCGATTTCGTCCCCGGCCATTTCAATCCTTACCGTCGCTTCGCCGGTAGCGAGCGCGATTTCGATTACATCGCCGCGGACCCGAAAATGACCGGGCAAAAAATCGGCATCGTTGCGCTCATACTGGATTTTTATCAGCCGGCGCAAAAGTTCGTTGCGTTTTATCCGTTCGCCCCGCCAAAATGACTGGCCGAGCGCCTCGTAATCTTCTTTTTCGCCGATGCCGTAAATACAGGAAACGCTCGCGACAATAATCACATCCCGCCGGTTGATGAGCGACTGGGTAGCGGCATGCCGGAGCCGGTCGATTTCCTCGTTGATAGTTGATTCTTTTTCGATATAAGTGTCAGTCTGTGGAATATAAGCCTCCGGCTGATAATAGTCGTAATAAGAAACAAAATAATGGATGGCGTTTTCCGGAAAAAATTCCCTGAATTCGGCGTAAAGCTGGGCGGCAAGGGTTTTATTATGAGAAATAACCAAAACCGGCCGATTCGCCTTGGCGATTACATTCGCCATGGTAAAAGTCTTGCCCGATCCGGTAACCCCCAAAAGCACCTGATTCTTCATTTTTGATTCAAGGCCGGCCGAAAGCGCCGCAATCGCTTTCGGCTGATCGCCCGCCGGTTTGAAGCGGGATTTGAGTCTGAATTTAGCCTGGTTCATAAACTGAACTATGATAACAGGAAAAACGGGCATTGGCAAGGATAGATGATAACTAATAAACCGTTAAGCTTTTAAGATGTTTACGATGTTTAGAATTATCAAGATACAACGAAAAATATCGGCATCCCACAAAGCTTAATGGTCTTAATTTAATTCTCCCCCGAAGGCCTGCCTGCCGCCTGCCTGCCGGATAGGCAGGGGAGTGTTATGGTTACCAATCGCTCAAAAATTCATTCTCTATTCCGCCCCCATCCGTCACCACACCCCCCTTTCTCCCGCCCCGGCGGGATCGGAGCGCCCCTCTTCAAGCGATAATTTTGATAAGATTCATAATTCGTAAAAAATTTTTTTGACAAAACCCCCGGTTTGGGATAATTTATAAGTTGAATAACCATCTATCTATGGCGGAAAAAAATCATTTGCAGGAAAAATCTCAAAACCCTTTTTCCTTAGCCGAAGAAGAAGTTTTGAACTTTTGGGACCGGTCGGAAACTTTTCAAAAATCAGTGGCCAAAACCGCGCCCAAGGGCGACTATGTTTTTTATGACGGGCCGCCTTTCGGCACCGGCGAACCGCATTATGGCCATATCCTTTCCAGCGTTTCCAAGGATGTCGTGCCGCGCTATTGGACAATGCGCGGTTATCGCGTCGAACGACGCTGGGGCTGGGACTGCCACGGTCTGCCGATCGAAAATATTATCGAGAAGGACCTGGGCATCAGCGGCAAAAAGCAAATTGAGGAAACGGGCGTTGCCAAGTTCAACGAATCTTGCCGAGCGCGCGTGCTCGAATACGCCGATATCTGGGACAAAATGGTGCGGCGGATCGGTCGTTGGGTGGATTTCAAAAATTCCTACAAAACCATGGATTGCGATTTTATGGAGTCGGTCTGGTGGGGCTTCAAAGAACTTTATCAAAAAAAACTGGTCTATGAAGGCCGCAAGGTTTTGCTTTACTGTCCGCGCTGCGAAACTCCGGTTTCCAATTTCGAAGTCGCCATGGACAACAGCTACAAAGACATCTCCGAAACAAGCGTTTATGTAAAGTTTAAAGTTAACAAAGAAAGTTTAGCCGCTTCAAAAAATAAACTTCTTAATTCATTAAAAGACAAAAATGTTTACATTGTTGCCTGGACAACTACCCCATGGACTTTACCCGGCAATGTTGCTTTGGCGATCGGAGAAAAAATAAAATATATCATTGTCCACAAATCCGATAATGACAAAAATTACTATATACTGGCAGAAGAATCTTTTAATAAAGCTGAAAATCACGATATTTATCAAAATCTGAAAAGCGCCAAAAAACTTGGCGAATTAGAAATTCCGTCAGCTGTTTTTGTCGATGATATTCCGGCATCTAAACTAATCGATCTCAAATATGAACCCTTGTTCGACGTTCCGGAACTTAAAAAAAACGGTAATAATCATCTTTACTCGGTTCTGCCGGCCGACTTCGTAACTACCGAAGACGGAACCGGCGTCGTGCATACGGCCGTAGTCTACGGGGAAGAGGACTATGAGCTGGGCGTAAAATTCGGACTGCCGGTGCTGCCCGCTTTGGACGAAAAGGGTTTTTTCAACGACACGGTTCCTGAATTCAAAGGCGTTTATTTCAAAGACGCCAATCCGATGGTAATCGAAAAACTCAAAGAGCGGGAACTGCTTTTCGCCGAAAAAAAAATTCTCCATTCCTATCCGCATTGCCACCGTTGCGACACCCAGCTTTTCTATAACGCGATTCCGGCATGGTTCATCGCGATCGACAAAATCAGGAAACGGATGCTCGAACTGAATGAAAAAATCAACTGGTTTCCGGCTCATTTAAAAAAAGGCCGGTTCGCGCTCGGTATCGAGCAGGCGCCGGACTGGAATATTTCCCGCAACCGCTATTTTGCCACGCCGATTCCTGTCTGGAAATGCGGCAGGTGTTCAAAAGCCGAAATCATCGGCAGCATCGGCGAACTCAGAAAAAAAAGCGGCGCCAGGGAAATCAAAGACATTCATTCGCATTACATCGACTCGCTCGGCTGGGAATGCGAATGCGGCGGAAAAATGAAAAGAATCAAAGAAGTCTTCGACTGCTGGGTCGAATCCGGCTCTATGTCTTTTGCCCAGCTGCATTATCCTTTTGAAAACAAAGAAAAATTCGAAAACAATTTTCCGGCCCAATTCATCTCCGAATATATTTCCCAGACCCGCGCCTGGTTTTATGTCATGCATGTCATGTCTTCGGCAATCTTCGATTCCAACAGCTTTGAAAACGTGATCGCGACCGGCATTATCCTGAACGAGAAAGGGGAAAAGATGAGCAAGTCAAAAAAAAACTACCCCGATCCATGGAAAGTAATTCATGAATTCGGCGTCGACGCCCTCCGTTTCTATCTGATGAGCTCGCCGGTGATGCGCGCTGAAAATCTTTACTTTAACGAACGCGATCTCCGCGACGTTTTCCGCAAGAATCTGATGATTCTTTGGAATGTTTATAAATTTTACGAAATGTTTGCCGGCGATCAACGGCCGGAAAAGCCGGATGACAAAACGCATACGCTCGACCGCTGGATCACGGTCCGGCTTAAGGAACTGACGGCGGAAATGACGCAAGCGATGGACGCTTACGACTTGCCTTCCGCTTGCCGGCCGATTACCGCTTTCATCGAAGATTTTTCCACCTGGTATCTAAGGCGCTCGCGCGACCGGTTCAAATCGAAAAACGAAAAGGACAAAAAGTCCGCCATCCAAACAACCGGCTATATTCTTACCGAACTTTCAAAACTGATCGCGCCTTTTATGCCTTTTGTCGCCGAGCGAATCTGGCAGAAAGTCTCCGGCCTTGATTTCTCCGATGAAAACCGGTCGGTCCATCTTGAGGCTTGGCCGGAATCGGAAGACCTGAACGGAGAAGAAAAAGAAACGGTTGCGCAGATGGCGGCGGCGAGAAAAATCGTCGAACTCGGATTGGCGCAACGCGACAAAGCCGGCGTCAAAGTGCGCCAGATCCTGGCTGAAATGAAAATCAAAAATTGTCCGCTTGGCGAAGAATATCTGGAATTGGTCAGGGACGAGATGAATGTCAAAAAAATCTCCGTCCAAAAAGGCGAAAGCGAAGCGGCGGTCGAACTCGACACCGCGCTCACGCCCGAGCTGGAGCTCGAAGGCCTGAAAAGGGAATTGGTCAGGACGATCAACGCGATGAGAAAGAAAGCCGGGCTGACCATCAACGATAAAATCATTCTTGCCTGGAAAAGCGAAGAAGAAAAAGCTAAGGCGCTGTTTGAAACTTACGGCGACGAAATCGCGAAAGAAATTTTGGCGGAAAAAATCGAAAACTCGGAAGCGGAAGAGGAAATGAAAATAAACGGGATTAAAATCTTTTTAACCATTAGAAAACGGTGAAATAAAAAATTCTTTCTTTGGAGGGAATAAAAATGTGTGACTGTGACGATTCGCAAATGATAAGAAAAGACAAGGGTCCGGTAACGCTTATTTTTAACAGCTGCTCCAGACACGGAAATAAAGCAGAAATAATTCCGAATAAGGAATACCTCCGAAAGAAAACCGTTAAAACAACCGCCGATCTGAATGGAGGCGGCGGAAAATAAGAATCTCTTGGGGGTGAGCAAACAAACTCGCCCCCTCCCGTTTTACAAGAATATTTTTAAAAAATGGCGGACTTCAAAAAAACAAAAGCGTTAATTCTTTTATCCGGCGGGCTGGATTCGATATTGGCGGCTAAAATTCTTCTCGAACAAAAAATAAAAGTCGAAGCCGCCTGCTTTGTCAGCAATTTTTTCGGTTGCGAAAAAGCGAAAAAAACGGCCGAGCAGCTGGAAATTCCCTTGATGATAATCGATATAAGCTCGGAGCTCCTTGAACTGGCCAAAAATCCGCCCTCCGGCCGCGGAAAAAATTTTAATCCCTGCGTCGATTGCCATGCGCTGATGTTCCGACGGACGGCCTCCCTGGCGAAAAAAAAAGGTTTTGATTTTATCGCCAGCGGGGAAGTGCTCGGCCAGCGGCCGTTTTCCCAAAACCGACAGTCGCTCGCGCGGGTAGCGAAGCTGGCCGGAACGGAAATTCTTCGGCCGCTTTCGGCCCGCCTGCTTGAAGAAACAATGGCGGAAAAAAACGGTCTCGTCGATAGGAAAAAACTGCTGGATATCGAAGGACGATCGCGGGAGAAACAATTCGCGCTGGCGAAAAAATACCGAATCAAAGAATACTCCGCCCCGGCCGGCGGCTGTCTCCTGACCGACCCGGTCTTTGGAGCGAAAACCCGGCTGCTTGCCGAAAACTGGCCGGATTGTTCTCCGGATGATGTTGAAATCATGAAATATGGCCGGATTTTTTGGGGAAAATTGAATGACAAAAAAATCTTAACCATCGTCGGAAGAAACCAATCGGAAAATAACCAACTTAGAAAACTGGCGAAAAAAGGCGATCTTATGGTAGAATTGAAAGAGCTTCCCGGTCCTCTTATCCTGGTTCGGATAAAAAATTCCGGCTTTGAAATCAAATCATTTGAAAAATTGATAACAATCCCAAAAAAAATTAATCCGGAAAAAACCGAATTAACCAAATTAGAGAATGCCGATGGACTTTTCAGGATGGTTGGGATATTTGCCGGATATTTTTCCACCAAAGCCAGAGGGAAAACAATGGTTTGCGTCTTTAAAACTTCCGATTAAATTCCCCGGGCAACCGTAAATCAAACGCGAATAAACGGAGTTGGCGATTTGAGATTTATCTTATTAAATCTTAAATTCAAATTCCTAATTCTATTTTAAGTTAATTATCAATTAAGCGCCACGGCGCGAAACAAAAATATGTCAACTTTAACTTGGGTTATTCTGGCGATTA
>Ga0172375_10006858_pt1 | contig 15801 bp, 12 predicted proteins | sample LakKiv1m_FD_114537 | JGI IMG/M metagenome (GOLD analysis project Ga0172375, IMG submission 114537) | Freshwater microbial communities from Kabuno Bay, South-Kivu, Congo - kab_092012_11.1m | ecosystem: Environmental > Aquatic > Freshwater > Lake | place: Democratic Republic of the Congo...
AAAAGAAATGTACGTTTTTCGCAAGGCGGCACATACATTTTTGAATACGAACAAGCCATGCGCATTGATAAACTGAATGGTATTATGGATATCGGATTAAGGATAGAGAAGCCATAATTTTTTTGAAACTGCCGGTGAAAAAATTTCTTTTCCTGTTTATTGTTTTCCTTTCAGATTTTTCCTGTTTCTCCCAAAATTATCAGTGGGCGAAATCAGCAGGATGGATAGGACAGGATGCTGCCCGTTCAGTTGCTGTTGATGATGACGGCAATGTGTATGTTGCCGGGCAATTCGGTGGATACGCACAATTCGATACTATTTTTTGTTACGGACATGGAAGCTACGATGCTTTTCTCGCCAAGTATAACACTACGGGGGATATACAATGGGTAAAATACGCAGGCGGTCCGCATGATGATTATGCAACCGGAGTATGTATTGATACTGCTGGTTTTATATATATCACCGGCTATTATCTTGATTCAATTTATTTTGATTCATTGAAATTAGTAAGCGAAGATTATCATGATATTTTTATCGCTAAATATTCTCCGTCAGGAAAATTAATCTGGGCAAAAAGCGCAGGAGGAAGAGGAGAAGATCGCAGTTACGCCATCACTGCCGACCCGCGCGGAGATATAGCAATTGCAGGAGCGGCAACAGGAACAGCGCATTTTGATTCGAACTTCATTACCTCCTCTGGCGATTATGATAGTTTTATAGCCAAATACGGAAACAACGGAGTTTGCCAATGGGTGAAAAAAGGCGGGGGAACAGAAGAAGATGCCGCAAAAGGCATTAGTTCTGATGATTTCGGCAATTTTTATATCACCGGCTACATTTATGGAAACACGATGTTTGATACGGTGCACCTGAACACAAATCCTCCTACCAGCACCGATGTTTTTATTGCAAAATACAAACCCTGGGGCGAATTTGAATGGGCAAGAAAATGCGACAGCTACTTAGGCGATAATCCTTACGGAATTGCTACCGACTGGCAAGGCTATAGTTATTTAACAGGGTATTTCCAGAACGAAACCACGTTTGGAAATCACACCATTCATGCTCATGGATACAACGATGCTTTTCTTGTAAAATATGATACTTATGGAAATTGCGGTTGGGCAAAAGCGGTTGGCGGAAACGACCTGGATATAGGCACTGCCGTTTGCGCTGATGAGTTTGGCTATGTTTACCTCACCGGTTTTTTTGATTCGGCAATTGTTTTTGAGGATACTACATACATTGCCCAGGGATATGAAGTTTTTATTGCCAAATACTGGACAGAAGGTGATGAGGTATGGACACAAATTGGTGGTGGCGCAGGAAATGATTTTGGAAACGCAATTGGTGTGAACAAAGCTGGAGAACTGGCGGTGGCAGGCTATTATAACCTGTACGGATATTTCGGGGACTATGTTTTACCGCTCACGCAGCAGCAGGATATTTTTGTTGCAAAAATGGGGAACAATGTGGGCATAAAAGAAATGCATGGAGATAATTTTGCAGGCATTTATCCCAATCCGTCAGCAGGAGAATTTATTGTTGAAGCATCTTTTGAAAAAAACAATCCGCTGAATATTTCTGTTACTGACGCGCTGGGCAGAATTATTTTTTCTTCAGTGGAAATGCCGCAAAACAAGATAATAAGGATACGGCTGAACAAAGAAACATCCAACGGGATTTATTTCCTGAAGGCATATAACAGCGCACAATCTTTTTCCGGAAAAATAGTTCTGAATAGATGAAGATTCTTCTTCTCGTCATTGTTAATTCTCTGTTCTTATTTCTTAATTCTTTCTCCCAAACCATTCTCACCAACGCCCATGCCCACAATGATTACTGGCATGCACGACCATTATTCCAGGCTTTGGACAATGGCTTTATGAGCGTGGAAGCGGATTGTCATTTAGTTGATGGAAGCATGTTGGTAGCGCATGAAAAAAATTTTACCGTGAAAAGAAGAACGCTTCAAAGGCTATACCTCGACCCGCTTATGAAAAGAGCAAAAGAAAATAACTTTAAAAGCATTTATAATAATGGTCCGGCAGAATTTATGCTCTACGTTGAAATGAAAAGCGATTGCGAAAAATTCATTCCTGTGCTTGACAGCGTTTTGAAAAATTATGATTCCATGCTGACCAAATTTGTTGACGGCAGAAAAATTACAGGAGCAGTACGCATATTAATTGACCCGTGCGGAAACAACAGCTTCCTGCAAAACTCAAATCCCCGTTATCTTTCTTTTTCCGGTAATTTAAATGATGCAGATAAAAAAAGTGAAAACGACTTAATGCCCCGCATCAGTTTTTCTTACCGCAGTTTATTAAGCTGGAAAGGCAGGGGACAAATGCCTGAAGAAGAAAAGCAGAAGCTGAAAAATTTCATGCAAAAAGCCCACAGCAATGGCTATACGGTGCGCCTGTGGGCAGCAGGAAATAAAAAGAAAGTCTGGAAAGAATTAGTTGATGCCGGTGTGGACTGGATCAATGTGGACAGGCTGAAAAGGTTCAGGAAATTTATGGAAGGGGGGAATAATAAATGAATTCTGTTTATTCCGGCAAACGACTGAATTGAACTAAACCCTCTCAATCAGCACCACCGCGTAAGCCGAAATGCCTTCTTCCCTGCCTACATAGCCCAACTTTTCGGTGGTGGTGGCTTTTATGGAAATGTCTTCTTCGGGGATGCCCATCACTTCTGCCAGCGTTTTTTTCATTTCAGGAATGAAAGGATTTATTTTGGGGCGCTGCAAACATACGGTGCTGTCTATATTGCCGATGGTGTAGCCTTTTGCGGCAATCAGTTCCACTGTTTTTTTTAGCAATATTTTGCTGTCAATGCCTTTAAATTCTCCTGAGGTATCCGGGAAATGAAAACCAATGTCGCGCATATTGGCTGCACCGAGAAGTGCATCGCAAATTACATGAATTAATACATCAGCATCGCTGTGACCAAGGGCGCCATGCGTGTGCGGTACCTGTATTCCGCCCAGCCAGAAGGGAAGTCCTTCTTTCAGTTGGTGAACATCAAACCCAAAGCCGGTACGGAGTTTAGTCATGCTTTTTGTTTTTCAACACAGAGGGCACAGAGAAAAAAAAGTTGCACAGAGAAATCCTTTCGGAAGTTTTACTCAGTGCTTTCCCCTTTATCTTTCTTGCCTTTCAGATTTGCAAAATCGAAGGTAAGTGTGAAACGCAAAGTGTTTTCAAGCGGATGACGCTGTGATGTAGGGATGAGGTAAGCAAAATCCAACCCGAAAACATTGTACCTTATACCTGCGCCAACTGTGAAATATTTGCGGTTTCCTTTTGAAGCGTGCTCATTGAAATACCCTGCGCGGATGGAGAACATTTTGTTGTACCAGTATTCCAGTCCGAAAGAATAAGTCAGTTCGCGCAGTTCTTCTTTACCACCTCCAGGTGCATCACCAAAACTTTGGAAAATACCCGCAGGAACACTCACGTTAGGATTTTTACCTGATTCAATAACATAATACCCGTTTCCGTCAGGTATGGGGTTTCCTGAAGTGTCGTGTGCCAGGCTTGGCGGAGTTGGAACCAGCAGTTTGTTAATATCAATCATCAGCGCAAGCGAGTTGTATTCATCAAACTTAACTTTGTAGGAAGGTCCGAAGCGCAGGTTGATGGGTATAAAATCTTTTTCTGAAGTATTGGTATAAGCCACCTTGTTGCCAATGTTAGAGATATTAAGACCAAAAGCAAAATCAGATTTCATGTCCCCTATTTTGATGTTGGGCTTGGTAACATAAACGCCAATATCACCTGCAACCGCGTTAGCTGCTTTGGTTGAAGAACCGCCCACATCAATGCCACCCGTAAGGTTTGAATTTACATAACGCAGGGCGATACCCATAGAAACAAAGTCAGAAAGTTTACGCGCATAAGCCACATCCAGCGCCCATTCGCTTGGATTATAATCGCGCAGAACGTTTCCCTGTTCATCTGTGAACGTAATGTTTCCGAGCGAAAAATAGCGCAGCGAACCTGCAAGCGTCTGGAGTTTCTTTTCGCCAAATCTTCCATAGCCTGAAAGATAAGCAAGATTAATATCGGGCACTAATTTTCTTAACCACGGTGTGTAAGAAAGCGCAAAGCCCATGTCGTTTTCAATGAAAGCCAGCTTTGCAGGGTTCCAGTGAATGGAAGCTGCATCGGGCGTTGAGGAAACGCCTGCATCGCCCAAAGCTCCGGCACGTGCATCGGGAGTAATAATCAGGAACGGCACAGCCGTAGTGATGGTGTTGATCTGGATTTCATCTGCCCTGTCTTGCTGATTAGATTGAGAGAAGGCGTTAAAATTTCCAAAGAAGAAAATAGAAATAATCAGGGCTGTTAAAACAAGTTTAATTTTCATTTGATTTTTTTGAAAGGGTTGCAAAGATAGAGTTATTTGTGATTTAGTGTTTATATTTTACTATTGACTACGGACTACGGACTATGGACTAATTTAAGATTACTAATTTTTCAAATGCATCTGCGGTATAGCCTTCGGGTGTGCGCACTTTAACGCGATACACATAAACGCCTTTACCTATTTTCTGGTCGTAATCATCGCGTCCGTTCCACTCAATACCTTCAGCGCGGAAACCATCGCATTGCACCATGGTATTTATTGTTTTCACCACTTTGCCCGAAATGGTAAACACCTGGATATTCACATCAAGGTCGGTGCATGGGCGGTTGTGTTCAAACATAAATTCAGTGTGCGTGGTAAATGGATTAGGATAATTTAAAACATGTTCAAGTGCGAGTTCGGCAGATGTGGAAACAATAAATTCGGTGTAGGCATCGGAAGAATTATTGTAAACATCCCATACTTTTAATTTCAGTGTATGTCTTCCTTCAGTCAGTTGTGAGAAAGGATAACGTACCGTTCCGCTTTGGTAGCTGTTGAGGTCAGCCTGGTAATATTCGTTCAGCACAATTGTCTTGTTTGTGTTTTCATCCAGCACGGCAGCTACATCGTGTCCTATTCCGTTGCCAACCGTGTTAATTCCGCTGGGGTCATTCACCACCGCATACAGCAAAGGATTTTCGTTGGTAGTGCCTCCGAAAACAAATTTGTCATCATTCAGGTAAAGATTCACCTGCGGACCATTTACATCATTGGCAACATTATCCGCAGAGCCACCGATGATCACGTTTTCATAAAATCCGTTGGCATCGGTTATGCCATCAAAGGCGTAATAGCTGATGCGACCTATACCATAATTATAAGAAATATCTTTAGGCACAATAAAAGAGAAAGTGAAATCCCCGTTGGTAACACTTGCTTTACCTTTATAAAGAATATTTTTCTGTAGTTTGAAAGTAGCCACATGGCTGGCAGGGTCGTTGGCAAGGGTGCTTACGGTTGCTGCTTTATCAAAAACAGTGGGATAAACCAGTCCGTTGAAGCCAGTCATTTTAACACCATTTCGGTCATGGATTTCTCCGCTTACGGTCACTAAGCTCAATGCTTTTAAAGTATCTGCATTCCCTCCCACCGCGTTGCCGTTGATAGATGTGGTAACTACATTGTTTACCGGGTAAGCCAGTCTTTGCGCAGGGTCGCCAAGTAACGAGAAGTTGCGGCTGTTTTGGATAACCCCGTTGCTGCCTTCGTTCACTGTTTTACGCATCACTTCGCCCATGGTGGGAATAGGTTGTCCGAAAACAGGAAAAAGATGTTTATAGAAATTTTTGTTCAACGTGAAATTGGGCGCAGAAAAAACAAGGCGCGTAGTGGTGAAAAGCGCAATGCCACCGCCATTGGGGTTTAATAAAACAAGTTCACCTGCTGAGGTTCTTCCGGGATCATCAAAACGTGAAAACTCACAGGTGGCGGTAACAAATGCAGGTAAATTTTCAATGTTGGTCCAACTGTTTATGTCCGATACTTCCAGCACCCTTTCGTGCGCCCAGCCCACTTCACCTCCGTGCCCGGTGTAGTTAATAACAAGTGCGCCTTTAAGCACACGGTTGTTGATGGCTTCTTTAACAGTTGGGTAGCGCTGTCCGCCCGGAGTTGATTCCTGAATGAAAGCGTCAAAATAAATTTTATCAATGTTGTAGTTGTTTTCTGTTGTGTCAATGCCCTGCGCTATTGCATCCGCCTGATCAAAATGCTGGTTGTTGTCTTCATCATCGCCTACAAAACAAATCCAGTTTTTCCAGTCGGGAGATGAAATGCTGATGCTTTGTGCCGAACATACGCTTTGGTTCTGTGATACAGTGGAAATACCTTCATAATTCAAAATTTTATTCACCACATCAGTTGCTTCCTGCAAGGTTTGCACCGGCAAACGACCTACTCCAATATCCATAAAATGCGGGTTGCAACTGTCGCAGCCTTCTATCCAAACGCCTTCGTTGGGATCAAGAAAACCAAAGAAGCCATCGGAAACATAAGATGAAGTTGGACTAAGAGATTGAGCGGACTGATAAGTTACAATACGGTTGGTATTGTTATCAAGCCTGTCTCGGTTATCATAAGAGCCATCGCCAAACAGCAAAAGATATTTTGGTAATTCATCATCATTGGTGGCGCGGTCATAAAACATTTTCATCATGTCGCGTATGGCAGAAACATCCTGTGCGCCTGACGAAAACTCGTTATAAACCTGCTGGGGCTGAACAACTGCAACTGTAAGCGGGCTTACCACATTGTTGCGGTGAAAATTTGCAAGCCTTTCTGCTTCGCCTAAGTATTCGGGATAAGCCACAATCACCATATCCACCTGCGGAAGTGAGTGAATATCCTGGTTGACAACCGAACCGGAATTTACGGGTGTTAAATAGGAGGTCCCGTTAAAAGCTACATATTCGTGCAGGCTGTCCGCTGAAGCCCTGAAAACAAGGTTGGAGCCTGAAAGCGTTGCTTCCTGTTTTTTTACATTTACAGGGTCTGTAACATCCCATATTGTAACCGAAGAATTGGAGTTTCCCAAAGTAAATTCAGCAATATTTCCTGTGCCGGCACTTGTAATATCGCGGAAAATAGTTTGGCTCCCATACATGGAAAGCGCTCTGCGTACATTCAGTTCTATATAATTAAGCCAGGCAACCCCATTCACACCATCCTTATTATAAGTAACAGTCACATTAATTGTTGAACCTGAACTATTGAAACTCATTCCTGCTGTTCCGTCAGAAGCTTGTGCATTGGTATAAATGCCTGAGGTGTTTATTATGGGTATATTTAATTGTGAACCGCCACTTACATTTACATTGAATGATGTGGCGGATATTGGTCCACATGCACACTGTCCTGCGCCCGATACCTTTATATAGGAAGATGAAGCTGCATCAATATTAGGGAAGCTGAAAGAGAAATCATAAGAAGTTTGTATGTCGAAATATTCTCCATACCACTGCCTTCCTGATTTAATCAGGTTTTTCTCATCGCTCTCGTGAAAAGCATAATCATTAAAGCTGTTTACATTGTGCGTAGCGGCTTGAGAAGAAGAAGCAAGGGTTGTGATGCGCTTTCCTCCCTGACCTATATCAGCAGTTATAAAATAATAAGTATAATCAGAATAATCATTCAGGAGGTGTTCAAATTTTCCTGAACTGATGTTGTATGTCCAGCGGTGAGGCGCTTGCCCGTAAAATAAAATATAATCACCACTGTTAAAATGTTCGTCTTCTTCACCTGCAACAATTATCGCATTTTCCTGCAAATCATCATAGCGGAAATCCGAATTTCCTTTTGGCAACATTCCGCCCCCGTTTCCATAAACCCTTATGTTTTTCGGATTTATATTGTCCACGTTCATTCCTAATTGCTGCAACTGTTCATACGTGAGTTTATAGATGCCATCTGCATTTACTGATACTTTATACCAGCTTCCTGAAACCAGCACAGAGTTTGAAGCATAAGCAGAAGCTGATTTTGGTTTCATTGATTTGAAACCGGTTGCCACAACCTGCAAATCAAAACTCAGCAACTTTTCAAACTGCCCTGTAGAAGGGTTCTTACGGATAGGTATAAAAGAAACTACCGATATTTTTTTCTTCCTGTCATATCCTACTGAAGCGCTGACTTCAATTTCAGAACCAATTTTATCAAGCCCTTCAATCTTTATAAGTTCCGTTGATTCAAAAGCAGCATAAACAGGATTAATAATAAAGGCTTTAATATTTGAAGCATTATTTTCAGTTGCTCCTTTATAAACATAAACCGGCAAATCATTGCTGTTGGCGTCATAAACAGCGCCATCAAAAAATAAGTATGATTTTTCTATTCCATCTGCGGGAATTTCTTTTTTAACTGCACCCCAGTTTATCACTTTTTTTCCTGAGTTTCTTTGTTTCGCATATTGCGAAAACACCAGTGTAGGCATCAGAATCAATGCGATTGCAAAAAGATGAATCAGATTTTTCATGCTTTTATTTTTTTTGATACAAAGCCAGGACAAAAACAATCGCCTGAAATAATATCGGTTATTAAAAATTTAGTCTTCACGCTTCTGCTTTTCAAGTAGAAAAAACAGCTTGCTATTAATCAAAAATCAGAGTAGAAATCTGCGATATGCGTGGTATAAGAATTATTAAAACGAAGCGCAAAGATATAATTATTCTGTGAAAAGCAAATATTTTTAAAAATATTTTTTTAAGACGATATGTTTATCCTGTATTTTACTTCAATAAATATGCACTGCTTTTCATTCCTGTAATTTCAGGTAATGAACAAGAAAATAAAAACCTTGAAATTCTGATAAACCATAAACTATTCTGTTGCCTGACGTTTCTTAAAAAAAAGAAAAAAAATTAAAATATTTTTTGGGTGCAACCAAATCTTTTCTACATTTGCAGTCCTTTTTTAACAGAGGACTGTGTTTTTGCTGATAATTTATTTTACGGAAACGCAGGAATGACAAGCGTTGCAGGAGGTTAAAGCCAGACGGAAAATCCAGAAAATGATGGAGATCAACCGGACTGAAAAACGGCAAAAAGAGGAGAGGGAGGCTTGAAAAAGAGGAAAAATGCCGATGTAGCTCAGCTGGCCAGAGCAGCTGATTTGTAATCAGCTGGTCGGGGGTTCGAATCCCTCCATCGGCTCTCGTTCTTTAAAATATTGAATAAATACAGGGTATCGCAGGGGAGATAGCCAAGTGGCCAACGGCAACAGACTGTAAATCTGTCCTCTTTCGAGTTCGTAGGTTCGAATCCTGCTCTCCCCACTTGATATAATTGGGGGAAACCCTCGAGATAAAAGCGGAAGTAGCTCATTTGGTAGAGCATCAGCCTTCCAAGCTGAGGGTGGCCGGTTCGAGCCCGGTCTTCCGCTCAATACCCCAAAAGCCGTTGTAGCTCAGGGGTAGAGCACTTCCTTGGTAAGGAAGAGGTCCCGGGTTCAATTCCCGGCAACGGCTCTTCACAGAGGAGAGCAAAAAGAGTAAGAATAAAGGATGACCTGTTTTTTGAAAAAGTAGAATTAAATTAAATAAAATTAAAAATAATAACCAGAACAATTAACTAAACAATAACAATAACACATCATGGCAAAAGAAAATTTCGACCGTTCCAAACCTCACGTAAACATCGGCACTATTGGTCACGTTGACCATGGCAAAACAACCCTCACTGCTGCAATTACTACAGTTCTTGCTTCTAAAGGTCTTTCCGAAGTACGTTCGTTCGACTCAATCGACAATGCTCCTGAAGAAAAAGAAAGGGGTATAACTATCAACACTGCACACGTTGAGTATTCTACAGCAAACCGTCACTACGCACACGTTGACTGCCCGGGACACGCTGACTATGTAAAGAACATGGTAACAGGTGCTGCGCAGATGGACGGAGCAATTCTTGTAGTTGCTGCAACTGACGGACCAATGCCTCAGACGCGTGAGCACATTCTGCTTGCCCGCCAGGTAGGTGTTCCTAAAATTGTAGTATTCATGAATAAAGTGGACATGGTTGATGACCCTGAACTGCTTGACCTTGTTGAAATGGAAATTCGTGACTTGCTCACGTTCTATCAATTTGATGGAGCAAATACTCCTGTCATCCGTGGTTCAGCACTTGGAGGTTTAAACAACGATGCTAAATGGGTTGATAAGATTATGGAACTGATGGATGCAGTTGATACTTTTATTCCAATCCCTCCCCGTGATATTGATAAACCATTCCTGATGCCTGTTGAGGACGTATTCTCAATCACAGGTCGTGGAACTGTTGCAACCGGAAGAATTGAAAAAGGTATTATCAACACTGGCGATGAGGTAGAAATCATCGGTATGCAGGTTGAGAAACTTAAATCAGTTATCACAGGTGTGGAAATGTTCCGTAAAAACCTTAACAGAGGTGAAGCCGGTGACAATGCCGGTTTACTGCTCCGCGGTATTGATAAAAAAGATATCCGCAGAGGTATGGTTATAGCGAAACCGGGTTCTATCACACCTCACACTGATTTCAAAGCTGAGATTTATGTATTGAAAAAAGAAGAAGGTGGTCGTCATACTCCTTTCCATAACAAATACCGCCCACAATTTTACCTGCGTACAACAGATGTAACAGGTGAAATTGATTTACCGGCAGGACAGGAAATGGTTATGCCTGGTGATAACGTTACAATCACAGTTAAACTGATTGTTCCTGTAGCGATGGATAAAGGATTGCGTTTCGCTATCCGCGAAGGTGGAAGAACAGTTGGTGCAGGTCAGGTAATTGAAATTATTAAGTAACAGAATAAAATAAGTGGATGTTTTCAAGGTGTTTCGGGAAACCGGAACACCTTGATTGCCCTAATAAAGTAGCATATAATAATGCATAAATAATAAACGGTGGGGGCGCATCCGGATGAAAAAGCAACGAAAACGGGTGTAGCTCAATTGGTAGAGTAGCGGTCTCCAAAACCGTTGGCTGGGAGTTCGAGTCTCTCCACCCGTGCGAAAAGAAATAAAGAAAATAAAATGTCGAAAATTAAAGTATATATCCAGGAATCATACAATGAACTGATGCACAAAGTGACCTGGCCAGCCTGGAACGAATTACAGGGAAGCGCTATGCTGGTTGCGGTTGCTGCAATTATCATTTCTATTTTGGTTTGGGCTATGGATATGACGGTTGGGATTTCAGGAACGGCAGACTCGGCATGGAGAGGTATTCTCGGATTTTTTTATGATATGGTAAAATAATTACAGATGGCAACAGCAACAACCGAACAAGTAAAAAAGTGGTATGTAGTCCGTGCTATCAGCGGAAAGGAGAAAAAAGTGAAGGAACAGATTGAGATGGAAATCGGTCGCCTGAAGTTGAATGATTTTGTTTCACAGGTGCTTATTCCTACTGAAAAGATTTACCAAATCCGCAACGGAAAAAAGATAAGTAAAGAAAGAAATTTCTACCCAGGCTACGTTTTGATTGAAGCAGTTCTGGTAGGTGAAATACCGCATATCCTGAAAAACATTCCAAACGTAATTGGCTTTTTGGGAGAAACAAAAGGTGGAGACCCTGTGGCAATGCGTCAAAGCGAAGTGAACAGGATTTTAGGCAAAGTAGATGAATTGGCAGAAAGCAATGAAGAAATCAATATTCCTTATATAGTTGGCGAAAGTGTGAAAATTATTGATGGTCCTTTCAACAGTTTCAGCGGAATCATTGAAGAAATTAATGAAGAAAAGAAAAAATTAAAAGTAAGCGTGAAAATATTCGGCAGAAAACAACCTGTGGAACTTAGTTTCATGCAAGTGGAGAAAGAGTAATTATAAATCAGTTCGCAGTCGGCAGTCGGCAGTCTCCAGCTTCCATGGAAAACTAAAGACTAAAAACCAGGAACAATTAAACTAAAAACAAAATGGCAAAAGAAATAGGAGCGCTGATAAAGCTCCAGATAAAAGGAGGGGCGGCTAACCCTTCGCCACCAATCGGACCTGCACTGGGCGCGAAAGGTGTTAACATCATGGAGTTCTGCAAACAATTCAATGCAAGAACCCAGGATAAAGCCGGAAAAACAATACCGGTTGTGATTACAGTTTACACTGATAAATCATTTGAGTTTATTATTAAAACGCCCCCTGTTGCTGTGCAACTGCTAGAGGCTACCAAACTGAAATCAGGTTCTAAACAGCCTAACCGTGATAAAGTTGGAACTGTTACCTGGGACCAGGTAAGAACCATTGCTCAGGAAAAAATGCCTGACCTGAACTGCTTTACTGTTGAATCTGCCATGAAAATGGTAGCCGGAACAGCACGCAGCATGGGCATTAACGTAAAGGGCGAATTCCCTGCACCTTCTAAAAACTAAGCAACATGGCAAAACTAACTAAAAACAGGAAAAAAGCACTGGCGGTTTATGACCAGGCTGCTTCTTACGATGTAGCTAAAGCTTCAGAAATTCTGAAACAAGTCACATCCACAAAATTTGATTCATCTGTTGATCTGAGCATACGTTTGGGTGTTGATCCGCGTAAAGCCAACCAAATGGTGAGGGGTATTGTAACACTCCCTCACGGAACAGGAAAAACTGTTCGTGTGTTGGTACTATGCACTCCCGACAAAGAGGCTGAGGCAAAAGCTGCCGGTGCTGATTTTGTAGGATTGGATGAGTATGTGGACAAGATCAAAGGCGGTTGGACCGATGTGGATGTAATCATCACCATGCCAAGCGTAATGGCAAAAGTAGGTGCGCTGGGACGTGTACTCGGACCTCGCGGTTTGATGCCTAACCCTAAAACCGGTACAGTTACCAATGATGTAGGTAAAGCGGTTACCGAAGTAAAAGGCGGTAAGATTGATTTTAAAGTTGATAAAGCAGGAATTATCCAGGCTTCAATAGGTAAAACATCGTTTGATAAAAACAAAATTGCCGATAACGCCAACGAACTTATCCATAGCATCATCAAACTGAAACCATCTTCTGCAAAGGGCACTTACATTAAAAGTATCTACATGTCAAGCACCATGAGCCCAAGCATACAGATTGACACCAAATCGTTAAACAATTAATCGTATTTAAAATGAACAAAGAAGAAAAAAACAAGGCGATTGATGAGTTGGTGGAAAGTCTTTCACAAACTCCGCATTTTTACCTTACTGATATAGGCGATCTCACCGTAGAAGACACATCAAAACTTCGCAGGATTTGCTTTAATGAAGGCATACAATTGCAAGTAGTGAAAAACTCATTACTGAAAAAAGCATTTGAACGCTCAGAAAATAAATATGCTGAATTGCTCCCTACTTTAAAAGGTGCTACATCCATTATGTTTACAACTTCAGGCAATGCGCCCGCAAAACTCATCAAGAAGTTCCGTGCAAAAAGTCCTAAACCCATTCTGAAAGCGGCTTTTGTTGAAGAAAGCGTTTATTTAGGCGATAACCAGTTAGACATTCTCGAAAAAATAAAATCGAAGAACGAACTTATCGCAGATATTATCGCTTTACTGCAATCACCAGCGAAAAATGTTATTTCTCAGCTTTCAAGCGGTGGTCAGAAACTTTCCGGCTTGCTGAAAACGCTGGGCGAAAGACCAGAATAAAAAATAATAAAAAAGAATGCTTCCAACCCTAAATAATTAATCCAATAACTAACAATTAAAATAACAATAAAAATGGCAGATTTAAAAGCTTTTGCAGAACAATTAGTAAACCTTTCAGTGAAAGAGGTTAACGAACTTTCAAAAATTTTGAAAGATGAATATGGAATCGAACCCGCAGCAGCAGCAGTGGCAGTAGCAGCACCGGCAGGTGGTGCAGGCGGTGGCGCTGAAGCAGCGGCAAAAACAACCTTTGATGTAATCCTGAAACATGGAGGACAGGCAAAATTAGGTGTGGTAAAAATCGTAAAAGAAATCACCGGTCTTGGTTTGAAAGAAGCTAAAGACTTAGTTGATGGCGCACCAAAAGCAGTGAAAGAAGGTGTCAGCAAAGAAGAAGCTGAAGGTATCAAAGCACAATTGACAGAAGCCGGAGCGGAAGTTGAAGTTAAGTAAGCGGCTGGTATAGTACCTGGTTTAGTCCTTTTCCCGCTTCAGGCGAGGGGAGGACTAAACCAGTTTAATGTTCTTTGATTCCTTTTTTCATTTCAATTAAAACATACCACCGTGGCTCAACCTAAAAAACAACAACGCATAAATTTTGCTTCTATTAAAAATCCGATTGATTATCCTGATTTCCTGGATATTCAGTTGAAATCTTTCCAGGATTTTTTCCAGTTGGAAACAACTCCTGAAAACCGTAAACACGAAGGATTATTCAGGGTTTTTGCAGAAAACTTTCCAATCTCTGATGCACGGAATAATTTCGTGCTCGAGTTTCTGGATTACTTTATTGACCCTCCAAGATATTCTTTAGAAGAATGTATTGAAAGGGGCTTGACTTACAGCGTTCCGCTGAAAGCCAAACTGAAACTGTATTGCACCGATCCGGAGCACGAAGATTTTGAAACTATCGTTCAGGACGTGTATCTCGGAACTATTCCATACATGACTCCGAAAGGTACATTTTGTATCAATGGAGCTGAACGTGTGGTTGTATCACAACTGCACCGTTCTCCGGGCGTGTTCTTCGGACAAAGTTTCCACCAGAACGGAACAAAGCTTTACTCCGCAAGGGTAATTCCTTTCAAAGGTTCATGGATTGAATTCGCTACCGACATCAATAACGCGATGTATGCTTACATCGACCGTAAGAAAAAATTGCCTGTAACCACACTTTTGCGTGCCATCGGTTTTGAGAGTGATAAAGACATTCTCAACATTTTTGATCTCGCTGAAGAAGTGAAAGTAAGTAAAGCCGGACTGAAAAAAGTTGTAGGTCGCAAATTGGCTGCCCGTGTTTTGAAAACATGGGTGGAGGACTTTGTGGACGAGGATACCGGTGAGGTTGTTTCCATCGAGCGTAACGAGGTGATCATTGACCGCGAAACCATTCTGGAGGATGGACACATTGATACGATTGTGGATGCCGGTGTAAAAGCAATTATTCTGCATAAGGAAGATGCAAACTCCAATGATTTTGCCATCATTTACAACACGCTGCAGAAAGATACTTCCAACTCTCAGAAAGAGGCTGTGGAGCATATCTACCGCCAATTGCGTAACGCTGAACCGCCTGATGAAGCTACTGCAATGGGCATCATTGACAAGCTGTTCTTCTCAGACAAACGTTATGACTTGGGAGAAGTTGGTCGTTACCGTATCAACAAAAAATTAAACATGCAAACCCCGGTGGAAACGAAGGTTCTTACCAGGGAAGACATTATTTCCATCATAAAATACCTCATCCAGCTTATCAACTCAAAAGCGATTGTGGATGATATTGACCACCTGAGCAACCGTAGGGTTCGCACCGTTGGCGAACAGTTGTATTCTCAGTTCGGGGTAGGTCTTGCACGTATGGCTCGTACCATCCGTGAACGGATGAATGTTCGTGATAACGAAGTGTTCACGCCTACAGATTTGATAAATGCGAAGACCTTGTCTTCAGTTATCAATTCGTTCTTCGGAACCAACCAGCTTTCTCAGTTCATGGATCAGACCAATCCACTCGCTGAGTTAACACACAAGCGCAGATTGTCAGCACTCGGACCTGGAGGGCTTTCACGTGAAAGAGCGGGTTTTGAGGTTCGTGACGTTCACTTCACGCACTACGGACGTCTTTGCACCATTGAAACTCCTGAAGGACCGAACATCGGGCTTATTTCTTCATTATGTGTTTACGCAAAAATCAATAACCTTGGTTTTATAGAAACTCCTTACCGTAAAGTAACGGAAGGAAAAGTGAATATCAAGGAACCTGTTGTTTACCTGAGCGCAGAAGAAGAAGAGCAAAATACCATCGCACAGGC
>Ga0172375_10006859_pt1 | contig 15800 bp, 18 predicted proteins | sample LakKiv1m_FD_114537 | JGI IMG/M metagenome (GOLD analysis project Ga0172375, IMG submission 114537) | Freshwater microbial communities from Kabuno Bay, South-Kivu, Congo - kab_092012_11.1m | ecosystem: Environmental > Aquatic > Freshwater > Lake | place: Democratic Republic of the Congo...
TATCCAACAGGAGCTGGATAAACTTCACCTGCCTTTAAAAGATTTTATGGGCGAGCCGGTTTTCCCTTCCAATAACAGGCTGCCGCATAAAGTGCAGGAAACAGTTAATGGCTTCGGGGGGATTATGCCCGGCCAGACGCTGTATTACAAAACTACAGGGACAGACAGCATTCTCGCCATGCTTTGGCCATGGAAGGACGGCCAGCGCACCACTATTAAGATCATCCAGCAGGATAATAACAACAACTAAAAGATGAGTTTTACAAATCTGCAGAAAATTCCCACTCCGCTTGAGATACTCCAGCTTATGCCTATGCCCGAGAAGCTGAAGAAAGTCAAGGCATCCCGGGATAAGGATATCTTAAATGTTATAAAGGGCAATGACAACCGGCTGCTTTTAATTATCGGCCCATGTTCGGCGGATAACGAGGATGCCCTTTCGGAATATGTCCTGCGCCTGGCAGCTGTTCAGGCTAAGGTCAAGGACAAATTAATTTTAATCCCGCGTATTTATACAAATAAGCCCCGGACAACCGGAAAGGGCTATAAAGGAATGCTGCACCAGCCTAAGGCTTCAGGCGACCCGGATATCTCCCGGGGGATCAAGGCTATCCGGCGTATGCACATAAGGGTGTTGAGTGAGTCAGGTTTGAGCGCTGCCGACGAAATGCTTTATCCGGGCAACTACCCGTATCTAGAAGATATTTTAAGCTATGTTACAATCGGGGCGCGTTCCGTGGAAAACCAGGAGCACCGGCTGACAGTAAGCGGCCTGGATATCCCGGTGGGAATGAAGAATCCTACCAGCGGCGACTTGAATGTCTTGCTAAATTCCGTAGAGGCAGCCCAGATTGAGCATACATTTATCTATAACGGATGGGAGGTTAAAACTGGCGGTAATCCACTGGCTCATTGTATTCTCCGCGGAGCGATTAACCGTCAGGGCCAGAGCATCCCAAATTACCATTATGAAGATTTGATCCATTTTGTTCAGCTCTATTTAAAACGCAACCTGGCTAATCCTGCGCTTATTGTTGATACCAACCATGCCAATTCTGATAAAGATTTTACCCAGCAGCCCAGAATAGCTGAAGAAATAATGAATAGTTTGTCCCAGTCCAAAGACTTAAAGAAAACAGTTAAAGGCCTGATGGTGGAAAGTTACCTGGTTGAGGGAAGCCAAACAGTCAGTGGCAAGGTATTTGGCCAGTCAATCACTGATCCCTGCTTAGGCTGGGATGATACAAGGAAATTAATTTTAAGGTTAGCGGAGCTTGCGTAGTCAAGGAGAAGAATATGAGCTTAAAGTTTGATTTTAATAATATGTTTAATTTCAGCGTAGGGGAGCACGGCGTAAGCCAGCAGGATATTGATGAGATTCTTCCCGAAGCGCAAAGAGCAGCCACCCACTTGAAAAAGATCATTTCTAATCCCAGGGCCCGTGTCAAATTAAACCTGGAATGGGCTAAACTGCCTGAACAGGATAAGGGGTTTATTGAGCAAATCAAGAAGCTTGGAAAAGAAATATCCCAAAAATACGAAAATGTGCTTTTCTTAGGTATCGGCGGTTCATACCTTGGTTTGAAAGCCGCCCAGGATGCTTTATGCCTGCCTTATTATAATGAGTTTAAAACTTTAAGGAAGAAATCCCCGCGCGTATATTTTGAAGGCAACAATCTTGATCCGGATACCTTAAAAACCCTCCTGAAAAACATCAGCCCTAAAAAGACATTTGTTGTAGTTATTTCTAAGTCCGGCGAGACCACTGAGACTAAAGCCGGGTTAATGATTGTTGAAGCCTGGCTTAAATCAGGGGTGGGCGCAAAATACGGCAGGCAGATTTTAGCTATAACTGACCCGGAGTCAGGATCTTTGCATAAGAGAGTAGTTGCCGAGCAGCAAAAAGACGCCTTAAGTTTCCGTTCCTTTCCTTTATTAAAAGGGGTCGGCGGAAGGTTTTCGGAGTTTAATATGGGGCTTTTGCATTTGGCAATAGTAGGCGTGGATATTGCGGAACTGTTCAGCGGAGCCAAAGAAATGTATGCCAGGTGCAGCCAGGATAATATCTTGAAAAATCCAGCTTATATGTATGCGTTACTGCATGTTGTCCTTTACCGTAAAAAGGCGAAATCGCTGGCAATATTAATGCCGTTCTCTCAGGGTTTAAAATCTACCGCTGATTGGTATGTCCAGCTTTTAGCCGAGAGCATCGGTAAAAAATGCCATCGCAAGATTGTGGATTCTCCCGACGGCTCGGAAGAGTGGCTGAATGATAAGGATAATATATTTGCTAAGGGCAGGACGCCGATTTCCGCTGCCGGCACAAATGACCTGCATTCAATACAGCAGAATAATGTTGAGGGGGAAAATAATAAGGTAGTCACATTCATCCGCGTAGAAAATTTTAAAACAGATTTGAAGATTCCCGGCAAAGGCGACCTCTTATCCGGCAAGAGCTTCAGCCAGCTTATGCAGTTGGCGCAGGAGGCTACAGAATGGGCTCTGGTCAGGGAAAGCCGGCCGAATTGCGCGATTATAATGTCTGAGGTAAATGCGTTTAACTGGGGGGCTTTGTTGTTTTTCTTTGAGATAGCTACTGCTTTTGAAGGCGAGCTGCAAAATGTGAACGCATTTGACCAGCCCGGGGTGGAAGGTTATAAGAATTATATGTATTATAAACTCGGCAAATCTGGTTTGGCAAAAGAGATCTCCCTGGAAATTGAAAAAAGGCCTTTAATAAAAAAAGCTGAATATATATATTGAGAAAGGAGAGGCTATGCTGGCAAAGAAATTTGCGTTGGGATTCGGAATCGCAGTGATTTTCCCGATCATGGTCCACTACGGAGTGAGCACCTTTGTTCCTACCCCAAGCTGGCAGGACCGTTATTCTGGAGGCTACTATCAGGACTACAGTAATGCTACGCCTGAAGAAAAAGCAAAGTTAGACCAGGAGAGGAAGCAGCGCGATATTGAATGGACGGCAAAAGAGAAGCGTTTCCAGAGAGCATTATTTTTTGTAGCTGTTCCGTTAGGGATAGCTGCGATATTGGTGGGTTCTTTAGCCGCGATCCAGGCAGTCGGCACAGGGCTGATGTTTGGAGGGATATTCTTGCTGTTGGACGGCTATGCCTGTTACTGGTCAGAGTTGGCTGATTCTATGAGATTTCTTTCTTTGCTGCTTGCTTTTATTGTGTTGTTGTATGTAGGCTACAGGAAAATAGCTAAATAATCCAAGAGGGGCCGTTTCTATTTTTTAAATCTTAGAGGATAAAAAATAAAGACTGCCCCTTTTTGTTAAATTTTACCCGGATATGTTAAATATCGGCAGCTTAAAATTAAAATCAAATTTAATCCTTGCTCCAATGGCAGGAGTGACTGATTTGCCTTTTCGCATGCTTTGCCGCAGGTTCGGAGCTGAGTTGGCTTTTGTTGAGATGGTCAATTGCCGTTCTATCTCGCATAAAAGCAGGAAGACCAGGCATATGCTTTCTACTGAAGCTAAGGATAAGCCTTTAGGTGTTCAGATATTAGGGTGCGAGGATAAATATATCTTAAAGGCTTTGGATGTTTTGAAGGATTATAAATTTGATATCCTGGATTTTAACGCCGCCTGCCCGGCAAAGAAGGTAGTCCGCCGCGGTGAGGGGGCAGCGTTATTAAGGGAACCGAAAAAACTCGGCAAAATACTCAAGCTAGTGGTAAAGCATTCCAGGATTCCGGTGACCGTAAAAATGCGTTTAGGCTGGGATAAGGATAGCGTAAATGGCGAGAAGGTAGCTCTGTATGCCCAGGATGCCGGAGTCAGCGGTTTATTTATCCACGGAAGGACCAAGGCCCAGGAATATAGCGGGAGCGTGGATTATGAAGCAATCGCCAGAGTCAAGAAGGCAGTAAATATTCCGGTTATTGCCAGCGGGGATGTATTCACAGCGCAATTAGCCCAAAAAATGATTAATCAGACAAATTGCGACGGATTGGTGATTGCCCGCGGCTCATTTGGCAATCCATGGATATTCAAAGAAATAAAGGAATTCCTGAAAGCCGGCAAAACCCTTCCGAAACCAGCAAGGCAAAAAATAATTAAGGTAATGTTTGATCATCTGGATGCTTCAATAGCTTTTTATGAAGAGAGGAACGGGGTCATCCTATTCCGTAAATTTTTTGCCTGGTATACAAAAGGTATTCGCAATATCCGCCCGCTAAGGGAAAAATCCTCCCGCGCAAAGACGAAGAAAGATATGCTTGGGCTTATTGATGGATTAAGGTTATGAATGGCTTAATTTTGCCGGTAAAAAAGGAGAGGAATATGTTTGGGAGACGGGGAATAGCAATAGTGATGGCGGTAGTTTTTTTTCTGGCTTTAACGGCTAAAATATCTTTTGCCTGTACTGATTTCCAGGTTAAGGCCGAAGATGGCACTGTTGTTATCGGCCGTTCAATGGAATTTCCGGTAGACCTGCATTCTAATGTGGTAATTGTGCCTCGCGGAGAGAAATTTACGAGCGTAGATGATAAGGGGATCAAAGGTATAAGCTGGACGAATAAATATGGCTTTCTGGGGGTAGATGCCTACAACCTTAAAAATTGCTATGTAGAGGGTTTTAATGAAAAGGGCCTGTCTTTTGACGCCTTGATGTTTGCGGGCGCAAAGTATCAGCCGGCAGTGCCGGGTAAATTCGTTACCATTAGCAATTTTGGTTCCTGGATCATGGGAAATTTTGTGACAGTGGAAGAAGTAAAAGAAGCTTTGCCTAAGGTAAACGTTGCAGGTATCAATTTAAAAGAAGCTAATGGCAATCTATATATGCATATTGCTGTGCATGATGCCAGTGGGAAAAATCTGGTTATTGAATTTATTGATGGGGAAGTTAAGGTCTATGACAATCCGCTTGGGGTTATGACTAACCGGCCGGATTTCCAGTGGCAGGTTAATAATCTAAGGAATTATATAAATTTGGATGCGCACGACAGAAAAGACAGGATGCTTAACGGATTAAAACTAGAGTCTACTGGTGTTGGCAGCGGCCTGCTTGGCTTGCCCGGAGATTGGACACCTCCGTCAAGGTTTGTGCGTATCGCGTATTCTCTGGATGCGGCCTTGCCAGTGAAAGATGCTTCCGAAGCAATAAATTTGGCAGAGCATCTTTTAAATATTGTTGATATTCCTAAAGGGGCAATTAAGGAAAATCCAGCTCCGCTTATCCATATGGAAGGATATGCTCAATGGGTAGTGATCAAAGATTTGACAAATCTTATTTTGTATTACAAGACTTATGAAAATACAGCCTGGAAAAAGGTAGACCTGAAGAAATTCAGCCTTGAGCCGGGGGCTGCTCAAAAGTCAGCAGCGCTAGATGATAAGCAGCAAAAAGTTATTGATGTAACCGGTGAATTAAAATAAGATATAGGTAGATTGAAAGGCCGCGATAAAAATGGAGATGCTTGAAAAGTTCCTTAATGCCGTAGACGGATATGTCTGGGGCGTGCCTATGCTCGTATTACTGATGGGTACGCATATCTTTCTTACCTTCCGGCTTGGGTTCATACAAAAATATATTTTTAAGGCAATTAAGATTTCTTTTAAAAGGGGAAAAGAGGGACGTGGAGATATAAGCCATTTCGGCGCCCTTACTACTGCCCTTGCCGCAACTATCGGTGCCGGCAACATCATAGGCGTGGGCACAGCTGTTGCTGCCGGAGGGCCTGGCGCTGTGCTTTGGATGTGGCTTACCGGGGTTTTTGGGATTGCTACGAAATACGCGGAAGCGCTGCTTTCGGTTAAATACCGTATTACTTCAAGAAAAGGCACAATCTCCGGCGGCCCAATGTATGTTTTAGCTCTTGGGATGAAGTGCCGCTGGCTGGGGGCATTATTTGCTTTCTTTGCTGCGATTGCGGCGTTTGGTATCGGCAATATGGTCCAGGCTAATTCTATAGCTGTGCTTGTAAAAGATACATTTAATATTCCTCCTTGGATTACCGGGATAGTCATAACCGTTTTTACGGCAGTTGTAATAATCGGAGGCATAACATCAATTGCCAGGGTATGTGAGAAATTTGTTCCTTTTATGGCAGCGTTCTATGTTTTAGGCTGTTTTGTTATATTAGCGCTTAAACTTGATACAGTGCCTGCAACAATAATGTTAATACTTAAGAGTGCTTTTACCGGCCAGGCCGCCATAGGAGGGTTTCTCGGAGCGGGAATGAAGGAGGCTGTGCGATTCGGAGTTGCCAGAGGGCTTTTTTCAAACGAATCGGGTTTAGGAAGCGCGCCTATTGTTGCTGCGGCAGCACAGACCAAGCATCCTGTCAGGCAGGCATTAGTTTCTTCAACAGGGACATTTTGGGATACGGTGGTAATTTGCGCTATCACAGGGATTGTCCTGGTTAATTCCAATGTCTGGACCAAAGGTTTAGACGGCGCCTTGCTTACTAAAACAGCTTTTACTGCCATCCCATTTATAGGGCCGGTTGTTTTAACTATCGGGCTGCTCACGTTTGTTTTCAGCACAATTCTTGGCTGGTCGTATTATGGAGAAAAAGCGGCGGAATATCTTTTTGGTCATCGTGCTATAATGCCGTACCGTTGGATGTGGATAGTTGTGGTGATGGCTGGTTCTGTAGCAACGCTTCCCATTGTTTGGTCGTTTTCGGATATAGCCAATGCCTTAATGGCCATACCGAATCTTATTTCATTGCTTGTTTTAAGCAGCGTTGTGCACGCAGAGACAAAAGATTATTTAGCTAAAGAAATAAAAGAAGAGGAGGGTTAAAGATGGCGCATTTCCTGGCAAGGTGGCTGATTAATTCGTTGTCGATTTTTATTGTTGCTCATATTGTAAAGGGTATAGAGGTTTCAAGCACCGCTACCGTACTGGTGATTGCTTTGGTTTTGGGGATCATCAACGCTTTCTTGAGGCCTCTGATTATTTTAATTACCTTACCGATTAATATTATTACTTTAGGGGCGCTAACTCTTTTTATCAACGGGGCCCTTTTCCTTCTTGTTTCTAAAATTGTAAAAGGATTCGTGATTACCGGCTTCTGGCCGGCTTTCTGGGGGTACATACTTTTTAGCATTATCAGTTTTCTGCTAAGTTCTTTACTCGACTCTGTTAAATAAAAACTTTTCAAGCCAGAAAGACCCGGGAGCTTCAGTATGGAGTTTAAACTAAAAGCTGAGTTTATTGAATTAGATAATATGCTGAAGGTCCTGGAGCTGGTTGCCAGCGGCGCTGAAGCCAAACAGCAGATCAGGGATGGCTTGGTTATGGTGAATGGAGAAGTTGAATCGCGCGTCCGCCGGAAGCTCCGCTCAGGAGATTGTGTGGAGTTTGGCGGCCGGAAAATCAATATCGTGGTTTAAAATATACAAAACCCTTGCAGTTATTCGCAGTATGCAATATACCCATAGTTAAACGCGGCGCAGATTTTCTAAAATCTGCTTGTAGTTATGGGTATTAATTCGCGGACGCTTCGCGGATATACAATATCCTCCGCCTAATCACTCCGAGATTTCTTCGAAATCTTCTTCGTAGGCGAAGGATTAATGGTGGCTTACAACTTACGTTCACTTTGTTCCGTAAGTTGTGCCACCATAAACAAAAAAGCCCCGTATTTTCCCGGGGTTTCTTTGTAGGTGATAGGCCTAATAGCTCCCGCTATCGTTACTATCCTCCTAGTTGCTGTTCTGTTTCCTGATACATTGTAAGTATGCCACATATTTTCAGGGTTTTCAAGTACCCTCAAAAAATATTTTTTAAGGGGGGTTTGGCTTTTTATAGTATAATAAATCTATGCAAACTACGTCCATCCAATACCTTAAGGGAATCGGGCCGAAGCGGAAGAAAAGTTTTTCTGACAGGAACATAAATACTATTGAAGACTTGCTGTATTATTTTCCCCGGCGTTATGAGGACCGCACAAACTTTTCAAATATCTCGGGTCTTCAGGAGGGGCAGTTCTATACAATAAAGGCCCAGGTACTGGCCGGCGGCCAACGTAACTCCTGGCGCAGGCGCTCGTTTAGCATAACCGAGGCGGTACTTGTAGATAAAACAGGCAAGATCAACTGCGTTTGGTTTAACCAGCCATACTTAAGGGAGTATCTTAAACCCGGGCTTTCCATGATCCTTTACGGAAAAGCTGAAATTTATAATGGCAGGCTTCAAATGAGTAACCCTGAATTTGAGTTTCTTGATAGCGAAGAAGAAGATTCTTTAAATATAGGCCGGATTGTTCCTATTTACACCCTGCCGAAAGGTTTTTCCCAGCGCGGCATGCGCCATTTAGTTAAGAATGCCCTTGATGATTTTATGCCCAAGATTAAAGACTATCTTCCTTTTGACTTGCGCACCCGCAATAACCTGCTTAATCTTGCGCAAAGCCTCCTGAACATACATTTTCCGCAGGACCCTGTTTTGCAGAAACAGGCCCTTATGCGCTTGAGTTTTGAGGAGTTTTTTATTTTTCAGCTTCCTCTGGTTTTAAGGAAATTGAAGCGTAAAGAGAAAAAAGGGATAAGCCATACTGTTAATGGAAAGCTGATTGAGGATTTTATTTTGCAGCTGCCTTTTAAGCTGACTTCAGCGCAGCAGAAGGTATTAGATGAAATAAAAGCGGATATGTCTTCCGGCCAGGCCATGCAGCGGTTGCTGCAGGGAGATGTAGGTTCAGGCAAGACAGTAGTAGCTACGCTGGCTTGTTTGATTGCTATCCAGGGCGGTTACCAGGCGGCTTTTATGGCGCCTACAGAAATACTCAGCCGCCAGCATTACGCAAAGATATCCGCCCAATTATCCGGGATAGTTTTTAACGGCCGTAAACTGCGCGTGGGTTTATTAGCCGGGCAGGATAAAGAAAGGGATAAAATATATCAGGAGGTTAAAGATGGCAGGATTGATTTGCTTATCGGAACGCACGCCCTTTTGCAGGAGGATCTGAAATTTAAATCTTTGGGTTTTATTGTAATTGACGAACAGCATAAATTCGGCGTGGGCCAACGCGCGCTTTTGCCGAAGAAAGGCAAAAATCCTGATGTATTAATTATGACCGCCACTCCGATACCGCGCACCCTGGCGATTACTCTTTACGGAGATTTGGATATTTCAGTAATTAATCAGCTGCCTGCCGGCAGGCTGCCTGTAAAAACATTGCATTTCAGCCAACAAGATAAAGAGAGGGGTTTTGCGCTTGCAAAAGATGAACTGAGTTATGGCCGCCAGGCTTATATAATATATCCGGTAATTGAAGAGTCGTACGCTTTAGATATTGCCGGAGCGAAAAAAATGTTTGCTGAGTTAAAAGATGGGGAATTCAGGAATTTCAGGCTTGGCCTGGTCCATGGAAAGTTAAAGGCAAGGGAACAGCAGGAGGTTATGCTTAAGTTCAGGAATGGGGAACTGGATCTTCTGGTTTCTACCACTATTTTGGAAGTAGGTATTGACATTCCTAACGCAACTTGTATGATTATTGCTCATGCCGAACGCTTTGGCCTGAGCCAGCTACATCAGCTGCGCGGAAGAATCGGCAGGGGAGGCCTTCAGTCATTTTGCGTGCTTATTTCTGACGCGCAGACTGAAGAGTCAAAAGCAAGGTTAAGGGCGATGGTTTCATCAAGCGATGGGTTCCGTATCTCTGAAGAGGATTTAAAGATCAGGGGCCCGGGTGAGTTTTTCGGAAGCAGGCAGCATGGCCTGGCGGAGTTAAGGATCGCCAATCCGCTTACCCAGATGCAGATGCTTAAGGCAGCCAGGGAAGAGGCAATCAAATTACTTAGCCTGGATGCGCGCCTGGAGGAACGGCCGCATCAGTTATTAAAAGAAAAACTTTTACAGAGATTCCCGGAATACGAAAAACTTATTTTGACAGGTTAACATGCGTATAACTACAGGAAAATACCATAATAGGAAGCTATTTATGCCCCGGGGTATCCGTCCAACCCAGGATAAAGTGCGCAAGGCAATTTTTGACATATTGGGGGATGTGCAGGGATTGTCATTTTTAGAGCTTTATGCCGGTTCCGGGGCAGTTGGGTTTGAGGCCCTTTCCCGCGGCGTCAGTGAACTGACCATGGTTGAATGTAATCATGATTCGGTTTTGGCGATTAAGAAGAATATAACCATGCTCAAGGCAGTTGCCTGCAACCTTTATTACCTGGATGCGGAAAAAGCAATTAAACTTTTGTCCAGGGACAGCAAGAGTTTTGATATTATATTCCTTGACCCTCCATACCATGAGGGAATGGCAAAAAAAATCTTGCATACCCTGGAGGGTTATGATATATTAGCGCCCAATGGTTTGATAGTTGCGCAGCATTCCAAGACAGAACTGCTGTCCGAACCCAGCCCAAAATTCAGCCTGATAAAAGAAGCCAAGTACGGAGATACCTGGCTTTCTATTTTCAGCAAGAAAGAGTAAAAGATGTGCCAGGTTGCCATATATCCAGGGACATTTGACCCGGTAACTAACGGGCATATTGATTTAATCTGCCGCGCTCATGAAATTTTTCACGATGTAATCGTGGCAGTGGCGCATAACCCGCATAAAAAGCCGGTTTTCAGCGTTGCCGAAAGGGTGGCGATGCTTAAAAAAGCCACTGCGGGCATGGATGGGGTTAGGGTTACGCATTTTGACGGGCTGGTTGTGGATTTCGCCCGTAAGATGAAGGCAAAAGTTTTAGTGCGCGGAGTGCGCATGCTTTCGGATTTTGAATATGAATTTCAGATGGCTTTGACTAACCGCAAGCTGGCCGGCGATATTGAAACGATTTTTCTTATGCCGCATGAGTCGTATAGTTATCTTTCGGCCCGGTTAATTAAAGAGGTCTCCTGTTTAGGGGCGGACCTTTCAAACCTTGTGCCGGATTTTGTGGCTGAGGCCTTGCGGAAGAAATTGCGCGGGAAAAAGTGAAAATTTTCATTAATCAGGTCCCTGCAGAGGGGCTGCTTTTACAAGAAGAGGTTAAGCCCGCAGAGCTTGACCTTGAGACTGAGCTGGTGAAGTTCCGTTCTAATTTAAAAATAAAGGCGCAGGCCCTGAGGGTGATTAACGCGCTTATTGTAAAGCTGAATATGCGCGCTGTTTTATCCTCGGCATGTTCCCGCTGCCTGGAAGATTTTGAATGGCAGTTTTGCAAGGATATCCAGCTAAGCTTTCCTTTAGATAGCGGCGCTACATTTATAGATTTAAACCCTGATATCAGGGAAGAAGTAATGTTAGATTACCCCATGAAGCCCTTATGTAAGCCGGATTGTAAGGGGCTTTGTGTAAAATGCGGTAAAAACAAAAACCAAGGAGGATGTAACTGTGGCTCTACCTAAGAGAAAACATTCAGCACAGCGCGGCAGAAAACGCCGTACGCACTGGAAAATCAAGAAAACCAATTTAGTTCCTTGCCCGCAATGTAAACAGCTAAAGCTTTCCCATCGCGTTTGCCTGGTCTGCGGGTATTATGATGGCCGCCAGGTCGTGGAAATCAAGATTAAAGAGAAAAAGAAGAAGAAATAAGCACCTTAGAGGTTTGATCTAGCGAAATTTGAACACCTTATAATTTCTATTTAGTGAAATCCTTGCGCGGAGCGCAAGGGCCTGCCCGAGCGTTAGCGAGGTAGGGTAAGCACCTTCGAGCTTTGAGAGAAATAGATATATTAGGAGAAAAGTATGAAAATCGTTGTTGACGCGATGGGCGGCGACCATGCGCCCGATGTAGTTATTGAAGGCAGCCTTTTGGCGGTAAAAGAATACGATGTGCAAGTAGTTCTTGTAGGAGACCAGCCAAAAATAGAGGCCCTCTTAAGAAAATTTAAATATACCGGAAATAAGATAAGCATCCAGCACACCTCTGAAGTAATTGAGATGTGCGAGTCTCCTGCTACCAGTATCAGGAGAAAAAGAAACTCTTCTATTGTAGTCGGGATTAACCTGGTTAAAGAAGGCAAGGCTGACGCGTTTTTTAGCGCCGGGAATACTGGGGCAGTAGTATGCGCAGGGACCTTGGGTTTAGGCCTTCTGCCGGGTATAGAGCGCCCGGGTATTGGTATTGTTACTCCTACCTTAAAAGGAAACTCTCTGATTATTGATGTCGGCGCCAATATAGACCCTAAGCCTACCCAGCTGCAGCAATACGGGATTATGGCGGATGCTTATTGCAAAAATATTTTAAATAAACCAAATCCTACCGTGGGCCTGTTAAATATCGGCGAAGAAGAGAAAAAGGGCACGGAGTTTATCCGCGAGGCTTATGAGCTTTTAGAAAAAAGCAAGATTAATTTCGTAGGGAATGTGGAAGGTAAGGATCTTTTTACCGGCAAATGCGATATTATTATCTGCGATGGTTTTGTGGGCAATGTAGCTTTAAAGGTTTCGGAGAGCGCTGCTGAGGCGATGCAGAAATTCCTGAAGCGCCATCTTTTGAGCAGCATCTGGGGCAAGATTGGCTTGATTTTTATGATGCCAAGTCTCAAGCATTTTAAGAAAGAAATTGATTACGCTGAGTATGGTGGAGCGCTTTTGCTGGGAGTCAACGGAGTGGTGATTATCGGTCATGGCCGTTCAAATAAAAGGGCGATTAAGAATGCTATCAGGGTCGCTAAAGAGGAGATTGAGCGCCAGGTTAACGCCAAGATCCTTGAGGCCTTGAAGTAAGGAGTTATGTTGAAAAAGGTTGGGATTATCGGGGTAGGCGAATACCTGCCGGAGAGAATATTAACTAATGCCGATCTTGAGAAGATGGTGGATACTTCTGACGAATGGATTACTACCCGCACAGGAATAAAGCAGCGTAGGATTGCCGGGCAGAGTGAAGCAGTTTCGGATTTAGCTATTAAGGCGGCAAAAGAGGCATTAAGCGACGCCAAGTTAGCTGCCGAAGAGGTGGAACTGATTGTGGTTGCTACAATAACCGGGGATATGCCTATGCCGTCAACCGCATCCATTGTACAAAACGCCCTCGGAGCAAAGAAGGCCGCGGCATTTGATATTTCTGCTGCCTGCGCTGGGTTTGTTTATGGGCTTTCCATAGGCTACCAGTTTTTAGTAAACGGCACCTACAAGAACGCTTTGATTATTGGCGCGGAAAAGCTGTCCGCGTTTACCGATTGGAAAGACAGGAATACTTGTGTTTTGTTTGGCGATGGGGCAGGGGCTTGCGTATTGTCGGAGGTTAAGTCCGGAGGGATAGTTTCTATATATTTAGGCTGCGATGGTTCTAACCTGGATTTGTTGAATCTCCCCGCGGGAGGCTCAAGGATGCCGGCGAGCGAAGAGACAGTAAGAAACCGTATGCATTATATCAAGATGCAGGGTAATGAGTTATTTAAGATTGCGGTCAGGACCATGACTGAAGCTGCAGAGACAGCCTTAAAGCAGGCAAAGGTTACTTTTAAGGATATAGATCTTATTGTTCCACACCAGGCGAATTCCCGGATTATCATGGCAGTAGCCAAGAGGCTTGGTATATCGGAGGATAAGATTTACCTTAATATAGAAAAATACGGCAACATGTCTAGTGCTTCCACGATTACCGGGTTGGTTGAGGCAGTGAAAGAAGGCAGAGTTAAAAAAGGAGACACGGTATTGCTGGATTGCTTTGGCGGCGGCCTTGTCTGGGGGGCCTGCGTAATAAATTTATAAAATGGAAGTGAAAACAGCTTTTTTATTTGCCGGCCAGGGCAGCCAGTATGTAGGTATGGGAAAAGATTTGTATGAGTCTTTTCCTGAGGCCGCTAAGGTATTTGACAGGGCGGAAGAGTTATTAGGTATCCAATTAAAGAAGCTCTGTTTTAACGGCCCTGAAGAGGCGCTCAAATCAACTAATATTTCTCAGCCGGCAATAGTAACCGCCAGCATTGCGGCTTTTGAGGTTTTTAAATCCAAATCCAATCTCGCTCCTTCTTTTTTCGCTGGTTTAAGCTTAGGTGAATATTCCGCTTTGATTGCTTCTGGTGCTATCACTTTTGATGATGGTATCCGTTTGATAAGCAAGAGAGGTCAGTTAATGGAAGAGGCCTCCAGGAAACATCCCGGAAAAATGGCTGCGGTTCTAGAACTACCAGTGGAAAAGCTAAATGAAATTTGCCTGAAATCCGGAGCTGAAATTGCCAACCTGAATTGTCCGGGCCAGACTGTTATTACCGGAAAGGCGGAGGCGGTTAGCCAGGCTATGGAACTTTGTAATCAGGCTGGCGCCAAAAGGGTGATTCCTCTTGAGGTCAGCGGAGGGTTTCATTCTTCCTTGATGTCTGAAGCTGCTTTAGAGTTAAAACTGGTTCTTGATAAGATACAGATTTCCGAGCCAAAGTTCCCTGTTGTTAGTAATTATACTGCTCAGCCGCAGCTTCAGGCTGGCCAAATCAGGGAAAATTTAGTGAATCAGATAAAGGGATCGGTAAGATGGGAAGAATCAATGCGTTATATCTTATCTGAGAGGGTAACTAAATTCTATGAATTCGGACCGGGGAAGGTTTTGAAGGGTTTGATGCGGCGTATTGACAGCAGCGCGCAGGTTATAAATATAGAAAAGAAATCCGATATAGAGGGTAGTTAGTAGATAGTAGTTGGCAGGTAGGTTTTCCTAAATACTACCTACTACATACTACCTACCCTTAAAGAATTCATTAGGGAGGATATTATGAGATTAAAAGATAAGGTGGCGCTAATAACAGGTGGAGCAAGAGGCATAGGCCAGGCAATCGCAATGACATTCGCCAGGGAAGGCGCGGATATTGTTGTAGCTGATGTTAACCTGGAAATTGCCCAGAAAACAGCCCTTGAGATTGAAGGTTTAGGCCGCAAGGCAATGGCCCTGGAGATGGATGTAACCAGCTATGATAAGGTTGAAGAAGGAATAAATAAAATTCTTGACAAAATGGGAAAGGTTGATATATTAGTTAACAACGCTGGGATTACTAAAGACAATCTTTTGCTTAGAATGTCCCAAGCGGATTGGGATGCGGTGATTAATGTTAACCTTAAGGGTACATTTAACTGCATCAAGGCTGTAACCCGGCCGATGGTAAAACAAAGAAGCGGAAGGATTATCAGCATAGCTTCAATCATCGGATTAATGGGGAACCCGGGCCAGGCAAATTATGCCGCTTCAAAAGCGGGGATAATCGCTCTTACAAAAACAGTAGCTAAAGAATTAGCCAGCCGCAATATTAATGCTAATGCTGTAGCTCCCGGATTTATCCAAACAGAGATGACCGCCAAACTCCCTGAGGATATAAAAAAGAAGATGCTGGAGGCAATACCTCTAGCTAAGCTTGGAACACCTCAGGATGTAGCGAATACCTGTTTATTCCTGGCTTCCGATGAGTCAAGTTACATAACCGGGCAGGTAATAACAATTGACGGCGGCATGGTTATGGCGTAAATTTTATATGACACCCCGCGCTGGCACCCAACGCCAATAAGGAATTGCGTTGGTGTGCGCTAGGTAGCGCAATTTGCGCGGGTGTGTGTCTCTACACAAGGAGGAAAAAAGAATGGCAGTACAAGAGAAAGTAAAATCTATCATAGCGGAACAGTTAGGTGTAAAACCCGAAGAGGTAACTCCTGAGGCATCGTTTGTTGATGACTTAGGTGCGGATTCACTTGATACTGTAGAGCTGGTTATGGCTTTAGAAGAAGAGTTTGGTATTGAAATTCCTGATGAGGACGCAGAAAAGATCACTACTGTTGGCGACGCCATCAAGTATATTGACGAAAAAAGCGCCAAATAATAATTAGATAGTTTAAAATAAACAATTTACCCCGCATTTTAGCTATGGCGGGGTAAATTATGTTAGATTAAATATGAA
>Ga0172375_10006860_pt1 | contig 15800 bp, 13 predicted proteins | sample LakKiv1m_FD_114537 | JGI IMG/M metagenome (GOLD analysis project Ga0172375, IMG submission 114537) | Freshwater microbial communities from Kabuno Bay, South-Kivu, Congo - kab_092012_11.1m | ecosystem: Environmental > Aquatic > Freshwater > Lake | place: Democratic Republic of the Congo...
GCCGACGTGGCCGAGGCCCTGAACCTCGAAACCACTCCAGCCGAAAACGCGCTGGAACACTTGGTGGCCCAAGGGCAGTTGGTCAAGACCAGCCACCGTCACAAGGAATACTATCAACCGAGAAAGGCTTAACACGCACCATGCAAGACGATCAATCCACCACCTCCGTATTCACCCGCGTCAGCCAGTGGCTGAAGCCTAAAAAGGCCAGCGCGGAAGAAACCCCGAACACCACCGGCTCTGCCGAACACCCCGAGGCCCACGACACCATGCCCAAGGAAAAACCACCCATCAGCGCTGAACAGGATCCGTCTCAGACTGACGACACCAAGCCGCGCAGCCGGTCATCACGCTCCCGTCGCCGTGGCAGCCGCTCCCGCCGGGGCAAGTCGCCAGCCGGCGAGCAGCAACCGCAACTCGCGGAAACAACGCCAGACGCCGAGGAAACGCCGACTCCCGCGCCCTCTGCCAAGGGCGGCTGCAAGCTGCTGATCAACACCGACGAGCCCGAGGAGTGCCGCCTGGCAGTGGTGGAAAACGGCAAGGTCGAATCCTTCCACATCGAGACGGTGAGCCAGGCCCTGGCCAAGGGCAATATTTACAAAGGGCGGATCACCGCGGTGGAGGCCAATCTCCAGGCTGCCTTCGTGGACATCGGTCACGCCAAAAACGGCTTTCTGCCCTTCAGCGACATCCACCCGGAATACTACGCCGACGATGCCCCTACCGACGCCCACTGGAAGGATTTGCGCATCCAACAGGTGGTAAAAAAAGGGCAGGAGGTGCTGGTGGAGGTAGTGAAGGAGGCCACCGGCAACAAGGGCGCCATGCTCACCACCTATCTCTCGCTACCAGGCCGCTATCTGGTGCTGATGCCAGGCAGCGACAGCGCCGGCATCTCGCGCAAGATCGACAATGAGACGGAACGCCGCGAACTGCGGGCAATGATGGAAAGCCTCAAGATCCCCGAGGGTATCGGCTACATCGTCCGCACCGCCAGCCAGGAGATCACCAAAACCGGGCTGGCCCAGGATCTGCGCTACCTCTTGAACCTGTGGGAGGAGATCAAGAAGCGCGGCCAGACCCAGGCCACGCCGTCACTGGTCTACAAGGAGCAAAACATCATCTCCCGTTTCCTGCGCGACCACTACACCCCGGATATCCGCGAAATCCTGGTGGACAACCCCGAGGCCTTGGAGCAGGTCAAAGGTTTCTTCCAACTGTTGCCCGCCGCCCAACGGGACAAGACCTCGGTCAAGCTCCACCAGGGCGCTCAGCCGCTTTTCCACCAGTACCACGTGGAAAAACAGGTGGAGCAGATGTTCCAGCCCACGGTGCCGCTGCCATCCGGCGGCTCCATCGTCATCAACCCCACCGAGGCGTTGGTGGCCATCGACGTCAACTCCGGCCGCACTTCGAAGGATAAGGATTTCGAGGAATCCATCTTCCTGGCCAACATGGAGGCGGCGGAGGAACTGGCCCGCCAGTTGCGGATGCGCGACCTCGGCGGCCTGATCGTCGTCGATTTCATCGACATGCGCGAGGCGCGCCATATCCGCGAGGTGGAAAAAAAGGTACGGGAGTGCATGAAGCGGGACAAGGCCAAGGTGGATTTCTCCAAGATCTCCAAATTCGGCCTGATGCAGATCTCGCGGCAAAAAATGGCGGCCCCCATCCACACCGGCGCCTACAAAACCTGCCCTTACTGCCAGGGGCGCGGCGTGATCCGCTCGGTGGAGGCCCTGGCCCTCATGCACCTGCGCCAGATTCAGACCGGCATGAGCCGGCGCCAAGCAAAAAAGGTACTCTGCCGCCTGCCGATCGAGGTGGCCCAATACATTCTGAACAAAAAGCGGGCCGACCTGGTGGAACTAGAAGCTCGCCACCAGGCCGAAATCGTCATCGAGGCGGATCCGGCCATGACGCCGTCGGACAGCTCGGTGGAATTCATCAAGGGCGATTGACGGCCACCAAACACACTGTTACCATGGGCCAGATGACGCGTCTTCCATCGCGCCCAACCACGGAAAGGGAAAAACATGCCGCCCCAGGGCCGCCCCATAGACCCCGCCACCTACACCTACCTCGTGGTGGACGACAACATCGCCATGGTGAAAATGCTCGTCACCATGCTGAACAACCTCGGCTGGCGCAAGATTGTCACCGCCATGGACGGCAAGGAGGGTTGGGAGGCGATCCAGCTCGCCAATCCCCCCATCGAGATCATCCTCTCCGACTTATTGATGCCGAAGATGGATGGGCTGCAACTGCTCAAGCACCTCCGCAAATCGGAAACCCACTGGAGGATCCCCTTCCTCATGGTCACCGGCGTGGACGACCTGGATAAGATCATGTCGGTAACCGAGGAACACATCGACGGCTATCTCATCAAACCCGTCACCGCCGAGGTGCTGCAACAAAAAATTAGTTCCGCGCTCAAGAAGGTCTACGACCCTGACCCTTACCACCGGGCCCTCTTCGAGGGGAAACGCTTCCTTTACGAAGGGCGCCTGAAAGTGGCCTACCAGTCCATGCTGGAAGCGCGGAACCTTCAGCCAAACCAGACCGCCCCCTACTTCTACATCGCCCAGATTCTCGAAAAACAGGGCCGGCTCACCGAAGCCGAGGCCAATTACCAGATGTGCAAGGATTGCAGCAACGACCTCTATGTCCGTGCCCTGGACGGCCTGGCGCGCATCTACACCCAAAAGAACGAACCCGCCAACGCCGTCCTCGTGCTGCGGATGGCCATCGAGGTTTCGCCGAACAACGCCGACCGGCGGGTAAATCTCGTCCTCCAGATGAGCAAAATGGGCGACAACGACGGCGCCTCCGCGGAACTCTCCGCCGCCCTGAAACTCGCCAAGAAGGAACAAAAGCTCCCGCAAAAATTCATCGAGGCGTGCCTCAACTGCGGGATGGATGCCGAGGCCGAGGGGATCATGCACAAAAACCTCGGCGCCGACACCGAGGAAATCGTCACCCTGAACCACATGGGCATCACCTGCCGCAAACGCAAGGAGTATGAAAGGGCCAAGGGCTACTACGAACGGGCGCTGAAGATCTCGCCCAGCAACGATCTGGTCAACTACAACTACGCGGTGCTGCTAGCCGAAATGAAGGAATACGACACCGCCCGCGCCTTCCTTAACCGCATCCTCCGGCAGAATCCCAATTTCGAAGAGGCCGTAACCCTGCTGGCCAAAATGGACAGTCTTGGCGTGTGACGCTATGCCTTCACCCTCCAATTACAATTTCCTCGTGGCCGAGGACAACGCCGCCATGGCGCAGATGATCGCCAACATGTTGGGCAATCTCGGCTACAACAACGTGACCGTGGCCAAGAATGGCAAGGAGGCGTGGGAAAAGGTCCAACTCACCCATCCACCCTTTGACATCGTACTCTCCGATCTGCTGATGCCAAAGATGGACGGCCTGCAACTGCTCCAACGCATCCGCAAATCGGAAAGCCACTGGCACATCCCCTTCATCATGATCACCGTGGTGGACGACCTGGACCGAATCATGTCGGTCACCGAGGAACATATCGACGGCTATCTGGTCAAGCCCGTGACCCCGGACGCCCTGCGACAGAAAATCGAGACCGCCCTCAAGAAAGTCTACTCCCCTGATCCGTACCACAAGGCTCTCTATGCCGGCAAACGCCATCTCTATGAACATCGGTACGACGAGGCGTTGCAGGCGCTCACCAAAGCCAAGGACCTCCAACCAGGCCAATCCGCCACCTACTATTACCTGGGCCATCTGCTTGAGAAAGAGGGGAAACTCGACGAGGCCGCGGCCAACTACCAGCGCTGCAAGGATTGCAGCAACGACCTCTGGGTGAAGTCACTCGACGGCCTGGCCCGGATATGCATCAGACAACAAGACCACGGCGGCGCCGTGACGGCGCTGCTGAAAGGGATCGAACTCTCGCCGAACAACCCTGAACGCTATGTGGACCTCTCGCTGGAACAGCACCGGATGGGCAAGGGCGAGGCGGCCAAGACCGCGCTCACGGCAGGGCTAAAACTGGCCAAGAAGGAACCACGGCTGCCGCAGAAATTCATCGAGGCGTGCCTCAACTGCGGCCTTGACGCCGAGGCCGAGGAGATCATGCACAAAAACCTCGGCGCCGAAACCGAGGAGATCGTTACCCTCAACCACATGGGGATCGTCTGCCGCCACCGGAAGGAATATGCCCGGGCCAAGGCGTATTACGAACGGGCGCTGAAAATTTCGCCCAGCAACGATTCGGTCAACTACAATTATGCGGTGCTGCTGGTGGAAATAAAGGAATACCCTGCGGCACGCAAGGCGCTGGACCGCATCCTCAAACAGAATCCCGGGTTCTCCAATGCCTGGTCCCTGCTGGGCAAGATGGACGGCCTCGGCGTCTAACGCAAGCCAAGCAAGCCGACCAGCGCACCTTATCCCTACTCGTTTCAGCGTTTGGCGCTCTTGGGCGCCGGTTGCTTTTTGGGCTGGAAACTCGCCACTGCCCGATTGTGCTCGGCCAGGGTGGCGGAAAAATAGTGCGACCCGTCGTTGCGGGAGACAAAATAAAGGTACTTATCCGGCGCCGGATTGAGCACCGCGGCAATCGCCTCCCGGCCGGGGCTGGCGATGGGGCCCGGTGGCAGTCCAGTGTTCACGTATGTATTGTAAGGGGTGTCGGCCTTCAGATCCGCCTTGGTGATATTGCCATTGAAGTCGGCGATGCCGTAAATCACGGTGGGGTCGGCCTGGAGCCGGATACCCTGCTGGAGGCGATTCAAAAAAACACTGGCGATGAGCGGCCGCTCTTGGGGCTGGCCGGTTTCTTTCTCGACAATCGAGGCCAGGGTCAGCACCTGATGCGGCGTGAGCTTCTGACCGGCCGGGGCTGCGGCCATAAGCTCGTTAAGCACCTTAAGCCCCCGTTCCGCCATGGCCGCGACAATCTCCGCCAGTTCCTGATTCCGAGTAAAATAATAGGTATCAGGATAAAGATACCCCTCCAGCGTCTCCGCCTCAATCCCCAACCGCTCGGCGGTCCGCCGATCCTTGGCCATGGCGCTGAACTGCCCTGGCTTGGCCAGAAGTGCCGCCGCCACCAAGCCGTCAATCTGCACAATGTTAAACCCTTCGGGGATGGTGATCTTGTGGCGAATGCCCTTGCCCGCCACGAGAATCTGCAAAACCTCCTCCGGTGTCTGCCCGGGACGGAAGGCGTATTCGCCGGCCTTGAGCTTGGTGGCCACGCCGCGCAACCGCGCATACCACTGGAAACGGCCATCCGGCGGAATGACTTGGGCGGCCTGGAGATGCCCCTCGATCGCGGCCAGGGAGGAGCGCGGCGGGATCAACACCACCACATCACCGCCCTGCAAAGGGCCTGGGGTATGACCGTAGAGCAGCAGGAGAAGGCCACTGGCCACCACCAGCAGCAACAAAAAACCGGCCAGCCACCAAATGGGGCTGCCGGTTTTTTGTTGCTTGCGGCGCTTCAGACGGGCATCAAAATCCATGGTGCCTCACCAGGTTGCGACCCGAAGGCCAGGGCTACTTCTTGCGGAAGACCTGCGCCAGAATCTGGTCCATGTTCTTGACCGGCACGAACCTGATCTTGTCGCGCAGATCCTTGGGAATTTCCACCAGGTCCTTCTGGTTCTGGTCCGGGATGATCACCGTGGTGATGCCGGCCCGTAAGGCGGCGAGCGCCTTTTCCTTCAGGCCGCCGATGGGCAACACCCGCCCACGCAAGGTGATCTCGCCGGTCATGGCCACATCCTGGCGCACCGTCTTCTTGGCCAGGGCGGAATAAAGGGCGGTGGCGATGGTCACCCCGGCCGAGGGGCCGTCCTTGGGGATGGCGCCGGCCGGCACATGGACGTGGATGTCCACTTCATCGAAGTAATTGTCCTTGAGTTTCAACTTGCCGAGCCGCGAACGGCAGAAGCTGGCCGCCGCCTGGGCGGACTCCTTCATCACGTCGCCCAACTGACCGGTCATGGTGAGGTTGCCGCGGCCCTTGACGATGGAGATCTCGATATAGAGGATTTCGCCACCCACCTCGGTCCACGCAAGCCCCGTGGCCATGCCGGGTTGGTCGATGGCCTCGGTTTCCGCCTCGGGCAAAAACTTGGGCGGCCCCAAATACTGGCTCAAGGTGCGAATTGAGACCACATAAGGCCCTTTGCCGCCCTCGGCCACCTTGCGCGCCACCTTGCGGCAAACCGAACCGATCTCGCGTTCAAGATTCCGCAACCCCGCCTCCCGCGTGTGGTGGGTAATGATGCGGGCGATGATGTCGTCGTCCATCTGCAACTGCCTCGCGGTGATGCCGTTTTCCTTGAGCTGCCGGGGCACCAGATAGCGCTTGGCGATCTCGATCTTCTCCTCCTGGGTATAGCCGGCCAGGCGGATCACCTCCATGCGGTCCAGCAACGGCGCCGGAATGGTGTCGGTCATGTTGGCGGTGGTGATGAACATGACCTTGGAGAGGTCGCAGGGCAGATTGAGGTAATGATCCGAGAAATCGGAGTTCTGGGCCGGGTCGAGCACCTCAAGGAGCGCCGAGGATGGGTCGCCACGGTAATCGGCGCCCACCTTGTCGATCTCGTCCATCATGAAGACCGGGTTGTTGGAGGCCACGGTCTTGAGGCCCTGGATGATGCGCCCCGGCATGGCACCGATGTAGGTGCGGCGATGGCCACGGATCTCGGCCTCGTCGCGCATGCCGCCCAGGGAAAGCCGATGGAACTTGCGGCCCATGGCCCGGGCGATGGACTGGCCCAGCGAGGTCTTGCCCACGCCGGGCGGGCCGACGAAGCAGAGGATCGGCCCCTTGGTCGATTTATTGAGCTTGCGCACCGCCAAATATTCGAGGATGCGTTCCTTGACCTTGTCGAGGCCATAGTGATCGGCGTCGAGCACCTCTTTCGCCACCTTGAGGTCCAGCCGGTCCTTGGTGGATTTACGCCACGGCACATCGAGGAGCCAATCGAGGTAGGTGCGGATGAGGGCGGCCTCCGAGGCGTCGGGGTGCATCATCTCCAGCCGCTTCAACTGCTTGAGCCCCTCCTTCTTCACCTCGCCCGGCATCCTGGTCTTGGTGAACTTCTCGCGCAGCTCCTCGATCTCCTGGGAGCGTTCGTCGATGTCGCCCAATTCCTTCTTCAGGGCGTGGAGCTGCTCGCGCAGGTAGTATTCACGCTGGGAGCGGCTCATCTCCTCCTTGGCCTCGGACTGGATCTTGGCCTGCATGGTGGAGACTTCCAGTTCCTTTTGCAGGAACTCGGCCACCTTGCGAAGCCGGGAGACCGGCTCGAAGGTCTCCAGCACCGACTGAGATTCCGCCACCTTGAGCTGGAGGTTCGAGACCACCAGATCGGCAAGCCGCCCCGGCTCCTCGACGTTGTTAAGGATGACCATCAGGTCGGAGGACATGATGCCCTTGAGCGCCAAAATCTTTTCGGTCTGCTCGCGGACGTTGCGCATCAATGCCTCGACCTCGACGGTGATCTCGGCATCCTCCTCATCCTTGACCACAACGATCTTGGCGATGAGGTGCGGGGTCTCCTGGGTATAGGCCACCACCCGCGCCTTGCTCAACGCCTGCACCAACACCTTGAGGCGGCCATCGGGCAATTTCAGGGTGCGCATCACCATGCAGACCATGCCCACGTCGTAAACGTCGTTGATGCCCGGCTCGTCCTGGGAGGCATCGCGCTGGGTCACCAGCATCAGCAGCTTGTCCTTGGCCATGGCGTCGGTAACGGCGCTGACCGAAGCGGTCCGGCCGACAAAAAGCGGCAGGATCATGTAATTAAAGACCACCACGTCACGCACCGCCATCACCGGCAACTGCTCCGGGATATCGCGCTCGCTCGGCTCGTCGTCGTTGACTATGGGATTCATGGAATCGTCAATATCCACAACTTCCTCCTTACACATTATAAAAAGCCGCCACCTTGCGGCGGGGCAACCGATAGCCAGATCGACACCCAGCCTTTCCGGAGTGGCAACACTAAGCACTTCACCCGACGAAGTCAACCTGCTTTCTCGGCCGTACTCCGAGGCCGGCCAGTGGCCCACGGACCACCGGCCAGGCCCGTAAATTCCCTTGCGCAACCAGGCACTTTGCACCATATTGGGGCCAATAAGTCGGTTGGCCATGCCAGCCTAATCATGCCATGGCAGTTGCCAAAACTCAACGACCTTGAGGTGGTCGCCGTGCTCCTGAACCCCTCGCTCTTTTTCGACCTGGCCGACTGGGGACACCAGCCGCTTTTTGACGAAAACAAGCCGGCCTGGCAAGCACTGGCCGGCCTCAAAGCATATATGGACACCCAGAACTACCAGAAGTGCTTCGCCACCCTGGCACCCAGCGGCCCGCTGGGCCAAACCATGGTCCTGCACCATGACGCCCTCTTCGACGCTACCGAATGCGCCATCGAATTCGGCGATGCCACCAAGGGTAAACTCATGGTCAGCCGCGGCGGTAACCTTCTCGAAGGCGCCAGTGTCATCATGGCCGGCGTGGTGCTGGTCGGCAGCCGCTTTCGCTTCGGCCAGGGAATGCTGGTGGAAGCCGGCGCCTTTCTCAAGGCGCCGGCCATCATCGGCGACCAGACCGAGGTGCGCCAAGGTGCCTATCTGCGGGGTTATTGCCTGGTGGGCAAACGGTGCGTGGTTGGCCACACCACCGAGGTAAAGCACTCCATCATGCTCGACGACGCCAAGGCCGGCCACTTCGCCTATCTCGGCGACAGCATCCTCGGCAACCACGTCAACCTCGGGGCCGGCACCAAGCTCGCCAATCTGCGCTTCCAGAGCGGCGAGGTGGTGGTGAAGAGCGAAGGCGGCCGCATCCCCACCGGCCTCAAGAAGCTGGGATGCATCTTTGGCGACCACTGCCAGACCGGCTGCAACTCGGTGACCAACCCCGGCACGCTGCTGGGGAAAAAATGCGCGCTGATGCCCAACACCACCGCGCCCTCGGGCTATCACCCGGACCGGACGCTGCTGCGCTAAATCCCGGCCTGGGCACCGCCGAGGTAGTGGTAGAGGGCGAAAAGGAATTCGTAACAGAGGCTGATGGTGAGAAAGAAACGGATCCGGCGCGACCAGGGCAGCGGCTCCTTGGCCATACGCTGCACCGTCGAAACGGCGACCAGGGTCAACCCGACGGTGAACGGCACGGAGCGAAGCAGATGAAGCCCCGTGGCCGTAAGCGAATCCAGCGACCGGCCGGGGAAATAGCGGAAACTCGCCAGCAGGTAGAGGGCGAGGAGCAGAACGAAACCAACAATCCGGCGTACGTTGTCCATGGCATCATCCATTGTATGGAACACAGGCGCCCTACTCTAGTCGATTTGTCACGAAATGCAACGATGATGGATGCAACCCCACTCCTCCCCGGCCGGCAGCCATGAGTGATTTTCCCCTGCTGCTCTGCCCCGACACCCAGCCCTCGGCCACCGACTGCCGCGCCTTGCTCCTGCTCGCCGATTTCATGACGTATTATCGTGCCCTGGCCGATGACCCGATACCAGCGGAACTGCAACCGCTGGCAGCAATCGGCCTTTGCCAGGGGCGCACCCCGGTCGCGCTGGGCGACCACCTGCCCCGCTTCCGGCAACTGCTTCAGGAACTCGGCCGCGCCGGCACCGAATTTTACGGCGGCATCTTGGCCAGGGCAGGGCAGCCCCTTCCGGACGAGGCCGCGGTCTGGTCGCTGGTGACCAACCTGCGCCAGCAGGGCAGGAGAAACACGGAGACGGAACAGGAACTGGAAACCATCTGGAATGCGCTACTGCTGCTGAAACTGGCCGAACAATACCAAGCCGGGGAACGGGAGATCGCCGCCGAACTAGCGGCAGTCGAACACAGGCAGGCGACGCTTTTCGAAGAACTGAAAGGCGACGCGGAGTTTGCCGCGCAACTGGCGGCCATCCAGGCCGAGGAGCAGACAACAGCCGGCGTGAATCAGGAGCGGCTGACCAGGGCCTGGGGCCAGCTCTTTCTGCGGGATAACCAGGAATTTCCGCTGCTGGCCGTGCCCCATCCCGGCTCGGCCCTGCTGCTGCTCGACCTCGCCGCCGCCTTGAGCGACGCCCGGCCTATCGCCCTCGGTACCCTGCCGGTGCCGGAACCACCCGAAGCCGATTTTGCCGATACCCGCCGGCACTGGCAGGCCAGCGAGGCCGATCTTCTAGCCAAGCTCCACGGCCTGCTTTTCACCTTCGCCCGCGAGGGAGTGGCCGAGCCGGCAGCGTGGGCGGCCGTAAGCCAACAGTGGGAACAGGCCGTGCAGCGCCACTTCGTTGGCCAGCCCCAACGCCTCCTCACCATCACCGCCCTGCCCGGCGTTCCGTTGGCGAGCCTCCTTGCCCGCCTGGCCAGAGGCAACAAAAAAGGCCACGGGGCGTTCCCCCATGGCCTCCTTGCGTGTTGGGCGGTGCCCGCCTAGCGGTAAGGGTTGATGGTCAGCACCGGGCAGGGGGCGAGTTTCACCACCTTCTCGGCCACGCTGCCGAAGAGCACCTTTTCCAGCCCCTTGTAGCCGTGGGTGCCCATGACGATGAGGTCCACTCCCCCATCTTCGGCGTAACGCAGGATCTCGTTGGCCACATCGCCGCGCAGCACCATGGCGTCGTGGGTCACGGCGGGATCCAGATTCTCCGCCACAAAGGCCGCCATCTTCTGCTGGGCCGCCTGCACCATCTCCTCCTCGAACTGGGCGATGGGGATGTGCGGCACGAAGAAACCGGAATAATCGTCAAAGCTCTGCACCACGAAGACCACGCTCAGGTGCGCCTGGAACTTGCCGGCCAACATGACGGCGGACTGGAGGATCTTCCGGGAGTTCTCGGAAAAATCGACGGGGACCAGAATTTTTTTGATCTCGTTCATACCCCCTCCTTTGTGGTATAGATTGGGGCCATGCACTGTGCAGGCCTCTCTTTTTTTGTAGCAATTCCCGGCGCTCCCTGTCAAGGCGACCAAAAATTAGCGCCTATTCCCAGCCGGATAAAAAACACCATGCCGCCCGGCATCATGCTCCCGTCACCCCGCCCATGCGTCCACTGATCGGTAAGATAGAAGAAATTTTCGGCCCGGATGGCTTGCTGGCCCAACGGTTGCCGCACTTCGAAGCGCGGGAAGGCCAGGCCCGCATGGCCGCCGCCGTGGCGCGGGCCTTGGAACCCGATCCGGAGAGCCGGAGCAATCTGCTGGCGGTGGAGGCAGGTACCGGCACCGGCAAGACCCTGGCCTATCTGATCCCCGCCGCCATGAGCGGCCAGAAGATCATCATCTCCACCAATACCATCAACCTTCAGGAACAAATCCTCGCCAAGGAGATCCCTTTCCTCAGCGAGCATCTGATCCCCACCCTCTCGGCGCTCTGCGTCAAAGGGCGCCAGAACTACCTCTGCCTCTACCGCTGGCACCAGCTCTACGCCGCTCCCCGTGGTCGTCTCTTTGCCCAGAGCGAGGAACTGGCCGCCATTGCCGACTGGCTCACGGCCACCACCACCGGCGACCGCGCCGAACTGGCTTGGCTTCCCGACGATTACCCGCTCTGGCACCGGATCACCGCCACCACCAGCCAGTGCCTCGGCAGCCAATGCCCGGAGAGCGGCAACTGCTTCCTCAACTTGCTACGCAAGAAGGCGGCCAAGGCGCAATTGCTGGTGGTCAACCACCACCTCTTCTTCTCCGACCTTGCCCTGCGCCGTTTCGGCCACGCCGAGGTGCTGCCGCGCTACGAATCGGTCATCTTCGACGAGGCGCATCACCTGGAAAATGTCGCCACCCGCTACTTCGGCGCCACCATCAGCCACTACCAGCTCGCCGACCTCGCGGCGGACATGGAAACGCTGGCCGAAGCCGACCTTACCGGCCACGACCGCCAGAAGACCCTGCAACTCGCCCGGGCGCTCGCGGTACAGGCCGAACAATTCCTCGCCGTCTTCCCCAAGGAACGGGGGCGCTTTGCCCTCCATCCCTTCATCGAGTCGTGCCGGGAATGGCCAGCGGAAAAGGAGGCGCTGACCGCGGCCCTGCTTTCCCTTACCGAACAGGCGGAGACGCTGCTGCCGATCTCCGAAGCTTGGGGCGGCATGATGCGGCGCGGCGAGGAACTGCTGCGAACCCTCGAAACCATAACCAGCGACCACGACTCCCGCCATGTGTATTGGTACGAGCGGCGTGACAAGACCGTGGCGCTGTCAGCCTCGCCCATCGAGGTGGCAGCCGAGCTGCGGGAATCCCTCTACCCCGAGGTAAAAAGCGCGGTCTTCACCTCCGCCACCCTTACCACCGCCGGCACCTTCACCTACTTCGCCAGCCGACTAGGCCTGCCAGACAGTGCCGAAACCATGGTGGTTGACACCCCCTTCGACTACCAAGGGCGCACCCTGCTTTACGTGCCGTCCAACGGTTTTCCCGAGCCCAACCAGCCAGACTTCGCCGCCGCCACCGACCGCACCCTGGCCGAGTTGGTGCAACTAAGCAATGGCCGGGCCCTGCTGCTCTTCACCAGTATCAGCGCCATGCAGCGGGCCGCCGGGGCATTGCGGGCCACACTGCCCTACCCTCTGCTCGTGCAGGGCGAGGCGCCGAGACCAAGATTGCTCGAACATTTCATCAACGAAACCCACTCGGTGCTCCTGGCGGTGGCGAGTTTCTGGGAGGGGGTCGATGTGCCGGGCGAGTCCTTGAGCGCGGTGATCATCGACAAACTCCCCTTTGAAGTTCCCAGCGATCCTGTTATCATGGCGCGAGTGGAGAAGATAAAGGAGGAGGGGGCAAATCCATTTGTCGAATTCCAGACCCCGCGGGCCATCCTCACGCTGCGCCAGGGGGTGGGCCGGCTGATGCGCACCGCCACCGACCGGGGGCTGCTGGCAATTCTCGATGTCCGCCTCTTCACCAAGCAGTACGGCCGCCTCTTCCGCCAGAGCCTGCCGCCCAGCCCCGTCACCCGCAACCTGGCCGACGTGCTGGCCTTCTTCACCCCAAAGTGATATGGATCAAACCCTGCGCGACACCCTGAAAACCGAGGCCGCCGCCATCGACGCGGCCATGCAGGCCGACTTGGCAATGGTCGAAAGCCCGCTACTCCGCGAGGTGCTCCATCACGCCATCTTCCTGGGCGGCAAGCGCATCCGCCCCCTACTCGTCCGTTTCAGCGCCTGCCTCATCGCCGCGCCTTCGCCGTGCCTCAACACCCTGGCCAGTGTCTTCGAATACCTCCATGCCGCGAGCCTGCTGCACGACGATGTTGTCGATCACGCCGATCTACGACGCGGCAAGGCCACCGCCAACCAGCTCTGGAACAATGCCCCGGTCATTCTGGCCGGCGACTACCTCCTCGCCCGGGCCATGGGACTGGTCGCCGCCCACGGCGGGGCCGAATGCCAGCGGCTGGTCGGCGAGGCGATCCGGGCAATGGTGGAAGGGGAGTTCCTCCAGATGCGGGTGGCCGAAACCCAGGATCGTTCCGAGGCCAGCTACTTCGCCATCCTGCATGGCAAGACCGCGGCCCTGATCGCCGCCGCCTGCGAGGTGGGCATCGTTATTGCCGGCGGCACCACCGCGCAACGCCAGGCGTTGCGCACCTATGGCACCAACCTCGGCCTCGCTTTCCAAATCATCGACGATCTCCTCGACTACGAAGGCGACCCGGCCGAAACCGGCAAGGCGGTAGGCAACGACTTCCAGGAGGGCAAGATGACCCTGCCGCTCCTCATCGCGCTGGCCACTGCGGAAGAGGCAGGACGCGACCGCCTGCGCGGTTGGCTGACCGCCCGCCCCGAAACACGGCGAGCCGCCTTCGGCGAGGCGCAGCAGATCCTCGCCACGAGCGGGGCCTTGCAGGCCAGTCGCACCAAGGCGGAATCCCTCATCACCGAGGCGGTCGCCACCCTGAATCTCTTTCCGGACAACAAGGCCCGGCAAGTTCTGACCGGACTGGCTGGCTACGTCCTCACCCGCACCAAATAGGAAAACCATGGCGACCAAGGCCCGCAACCGCCAAAAAAAAACAAAAACCCGGCCCCACGGCCGCTACCTGCTCATCCTGCTGGCGCTCACCAGCCTGGCTGGCGTCGGCTACTTCGTCTTCCTCCAAGCGCCGCTCTTTACCCAGCCTGCCGGAACAACACCGACCGCCAACGTGGCGGACGCGCCCCAACCGCCAGCGGAAGAGCCGCTGGCTACGCCGCCCCCTGCCGAACCGCTGCCGCCCGAAACCTCGACACCAGCGCCAACGGCAGCCACCGTGGCAAACATTCCGCCCACCGCACCGCCACCAATGACCGCGCCGGTCCCGACGCCACCGCCGGAACCGGCTGTCGCCCCCGCAAAATTATCCAAACAGGCCGTCAGCCCACCAGTCACCAAAACCGCCGCGCGGAAAGCGACAGCGGCGGGCAAGAAGCCCATGGTGGCCATCATCATCGACGACATGGGCTATCAGCCCGCCGTTGGCCAGAAGATGCTTGCCCTGCCGCTCAACCTCTCCTTCTCCTTCCTGCCCGCCGGCCCGCAAACCAGGGAACTGGCCACCGCGGCCCAAGGCAAGAAGCGGGACATTCTCCTCCACCTGCCCCTGGAAGCCACGGACGCTAAGGTGGATCCCGGCCCCGGCACCATCACTGTGGCAATGGGCGCGGAAGAAGTGCGGAAGCATTTTGCCGACAATCTCGCCCAGGTGCCCATGGCCATCGGCCTCAACAACCACATGGGTTCCCGCTTCACCGAAGAGCGGCCGGCGATGGCGACCCTGCTCAAGGAGGTCAAGCAGCGCGGCCTCTTCTTCCTCGACAGCCGTACCTCGGCCAAGAGTATCGCCTGCGCCGTGGCGAAGGAAGAAGGGGTACCCTGCCTGCCGCGCCACCTCTTCCTCGACAACGATCAGACCCAGGCGGCCATTGCCAAACAAATCGACGCCCTCCTGGCCTTGGCGACTAAACAAGGCTGGGCAATCGGCATCGGCCATCCCCACCCAGCCACCCTGGCCGCCCTGACCGCCAGCCAGCAGAAGATCACCGAACAGGCGGAGGTGGTCGGCATTGGCGCCATCTTCCGCGCCCATGGCCGCTGATAACTTGCCAGTTGCCATCGCCATCCACCATGGGTTGACGGGAAAATAATTTTCTTTACAAAATGGCAGGCGCTCAGTATTAAAGTAAGTTCTTAATCGATCAGCCAAAGGGAAAATCATGGAAGAAAGCCAGATCGCGGACATTGCCAAACTGCTCAAGACCATGTCCCACCCCATCCGGCTCAAGATCCTTTGCCTGCTCCAGGATCGGGAACTGACCGTGGGCGACCTCCACAAGGAGGTGCAGACCACCAACGCCAATGTTTCCCAACACCTCTCCATCCTCCGCAACCAGGGGATCATCACCTACCGCAAGGATGCCAATTTCATCTACAATCGCATCGCCGAGGGGCGCGTCACCGACTTGATCCGCACCATGCGCGAACTTTTCTGCGAGGCGGGGCACTAAACCACCGCCATCATCTTCCCTCCGGCCTTGCGTTGTAACGCGAGCGGACTTACACTTGCCGAAACGAACAAACCAGGGCAAATTTTGCCCCCCCGGAGGAACACCCCATGACGGTCAATGACTGGATTCACATCTTCGCCGGCGCCTTCATCCTCATCAGCCTCTCCCTCGGCACTTGGGTGCATCCTTACTGGTACTTCGTCACCGCCTTTGTCGGCGCCAACCTGTTCCAGTACGGCATCACCAAGTTCTGCCCCTTGGGCATCATCCTCAAGAAACTGGGCGTGCCCGAAA
>Ga0172375_10006862_pt1 | contig 15798 bp, 13 predicted proteins | sample LakKiv1m_FD_114537 | JGI IMG/M metagenome (GOLD analysis project Ga0172375, IMG submission 114537) | Freshwater microbial communities from Kabuno Bay, South-Kivu, Congo - kab_092012_11.1m | ecosystem: Environmental > Aquatic > Freshwater > Lake | place: Democratic Republic of the Congo...
AAAACCTCTTTTGCCCGCTTTAAAACATTCATCTCTTTAACGCCGCCTCTATATTTTTAACCTGGCGCAGCAACTGTCCCAATTCCTTAATGCCGAGCATATTCGGGCCGTCGCAGAGGGCTTTTTCCGGCTGGAGATGCACCTCCAAAAACAACCCGTCGCAGCCGAATGCCGCTGCTGCGCGCGATAACCCGGCGATAAATTCCCTTTGCCCTCCCGAAGAGCTGCCCCTTCCGCCGGGAAGCTGGACACTGTGCGTAGCATCATAGATTACCGGGTAGCCGAAAGCGCGCATTATCTCTAAACTGCGCAGGTCGGAAACCAGATTATTATAACCGAAACAAAAACCCCGCTCGGTAATTAAAATCGACTTATTGCCGGTGGACTCAATCTTTTTTATTATCGGCAGGATGTCTGCCGGAGCAAGGAACTGCCCCTTTTTTATATTTACAACCCTGCCGGTCTTTGCCGCCGCCACTACGATGTCTGTCTGACGGCAGAGAAATGCCGGAATCTGGATTATATCCAGCACCTTGGCCGCCTCGGCAATCTCTTTTTGACAGTGGATATCGCTTAATACAGGGACTTTTAACTTCTCTTTTACCTCGGCGAGTATCTCTAGGCCCGCCTTTATCCCCGGCCCGCGAAAAGATTCCAGCGACAATCGGTTTGCCTTATCAAAACTGGCTTTAAAAATATAGGGTATGCCTAAGCTTCCAGCGATATCCCTTATTTTTTTACCGGTCTGAAGGCATAGGTTTTTGGATTCAATGACGCAGGGCCCGGCGATTAACACCAGCGGGTTTTTATCCCCGATGTTTATATTTTTTATTTTGACTTGGCGCATAGTAGTCTGTTTAATGTTAAAAGTTTAATGTTAAATGTTAAACATTAAACAATTACGTAATTTTTAAACGCTGCTTGACCTTTTCGAGGTCTTCGAGAGTATCTACGCCAACGGTATCGTATTCACTCTCGATAACCTTGATGCGATATCCTTCCTGCAATACCCTTAACTGCTCCAGGCATTCGGTCTTTTCTAAATTTGAAATGGTAAGGTTCTTATAGATAAATAAAAAGTCCTTTGTATAGGCGTAAAGGCCGATATGTTTGTAATATATCGGATTTTTATTGGTAGAATTAGAGGCAAGATAAGGAATGGGCGCTCGCGAAAAGTAAAGCGCAAAATTATTTTTATCCGTCACTACCTTTACCACATTCGGGTCGTTAACCACCTCCGGCTCGCTGATCTTTTTCATAATTGTCGCCATAGAAAGCGTCTTGTCGTCCAACAACGCCCGCGCAACATCGTCAATCATCGTCGGATGTATTAACGGCTCATCTCCCTGAATATTGACCACGACTTTTACGTCAATGGGGTTGATCACCTCAATAATCCTGTCCGTGCCACAAACATGCGCCTTGGCGGTAAAGGCGACTTTCGCGCCAAAGCCCTTGGCGGTTTCCGCTACCTGCTCATTATCGCAGGCGATGATTAAGTCATCCAAAAGAAATGCCTGTTTTGCCCGCTCCCAGACATGCTGGATCATCGGCTTACCGCCGATATCCGCCAAAACTTTACCCTTAAACCTCGTGGAGGAGTATCTTGCGGGGATTATGCCGATGACATCCATTATACCCCTAACCTTTCTGAAAGTTCCTTTTGCGTGGTAGTGGCAGTGCCGATTTTACCCACGACAATGCCGGCGGCGTAGTTAGCCAAGTGTGCCGCCTCTAATTTAGCTGCGCCGCTGGCAAGGGCCAAGGTAAACGCGGCGATTACCGTATCCCCGGCGCCGGAGACATCAAATACCGCCTGCGCCACCGTCGGGATATGCACCGTACGGCCGCTTTTTTCAAATAACCTCATCCCCTGTTCGCCCAAGGTGACCAGTATTGATTCTAATCCTAAGTATTTGAGTATGCGGCTGGCCGCCGAATCTATATCCTTATCGCTGAATAACCGGTCGCTGTCCAAACGGAATTTATTTGTGGTGTCTTTAAGTTTAATATTACGAATGGCATTTTCAAGTTCGCGCCGGTTAGGCGTAATCGCAGTCACTCCGCGGTAATACTGGAAATGCTCTTCTTTCGGGTCAACGGTAATAATCTTTTTCTTTGCCCGGGTGAGCATCGTCAACTCCTCAAGTAAATTCATATTAATCACACCCTTGCCGTAATCTTCAATGATGATGCCGTCATAATCGTCTATACCGTCTCTTATGAATTTTATAATTTTAGAGTTTAGCTCCTTCGCCAAAGCATGGGTATGTTCCCAATCAACCCTGACTACCTGCTGATGGCCGGCGATAATCCGCGTCTTTAAGGTAGTATGCCTGTTCGGCTCGCTGAATATCCCTGCGGTATTTATTTTTCTTTTTTTTAATTCGCCGGATAAAATATCGCGATATTTATCCTCACCCGCCACTCCCGCCAAAGTCGCCTTTGCTCCGAGACTAGTTATATTAGCGGCGACATTTGCCGCCCCGCCCGGCACATATGTCCTTTTGTTTGCCCAGACTACCGGGACCGGGGCCTCCGGAGATATCCTCTCCACGCTACCCCAGATGTATTCGTCAAGGATCAGGTCCCCCACGACCAGTATGCGGGCCTTATTGAATTCAGAGATTATCTTTTTTAAGTCTTTCATATTTTTTCTATTATTGCCTGCGCCAAGAGCGGGAGCATGATCTCGTGATGCCCGACGATATAGTAACCTTCTCCCTTAGGAGAGACCGGCCGTAAGACGATATTCTGCGCCGGCCGGTATTGATAGAGCATGTCAAAATTTGCCGCCGTAAAATTTTCAACCTTGTTCCTCAGATTGCGCGCCAAGTTCAAGGCCTTCAGGAACACTTCCGGCAGGATTACCGCCGAGCCGAAATTTAAAACCACCCCGCCTTGATTTAATCCGCACACATTTTCCACTAAGATATGAAAATCGCGTAAACTCCCTTCGCCGCAGAGGGCGGCGTCAAACGATGGGTGCTGATGGATAATGTCTGTGCCGATAGCGACAAACACGCAAATTGGAACCTTTAATTTAAAGGCATTTGCCAATAAACTTAAATTCTTATAGCGCAGTTTGGAATTGGCGATTTTTTCTGCCACTGCCTCGCCTAAACCAAGGCCGTTACCTACCCCCTCCTTGACAGCATGATTTAGGAACTCCGCAGTCTGGCGGCCCATTCCGAATTTTCCGTTCTTTAGATTTTCTGCAACATCCTCGGAGGTTTTGCCCTGCAGGGCGAGCTCAAAATCATGGATAATGCCGGCGCCGTTTAAGGCCACACAGGTAATGACCCTCCGACGCATAAGTTCTATTACTACAGGACCCAGACCGCACTTTATTACATGCGCCCCGGCCATAAAAATCACGGCTTTTTTCTTACGGCGGGCAAAGACAACCCTATCGGTTACAGCGCGTAAGTCCTTTGCCTTTAATATATTAGGCAGGGATTTATAGAAAGACGAAAACCTCCTGCCGCGCATAGGAATAGCGGCAAAATCGCTTGCCTTCACCTTGCTAAACCTCTTGCCTACCGAATATGTCTTTACCTTATTTATATTGAGCATACCGAAATTATAAGTATATCATAAATTATGCCAAGTTCAACCAATTATTGGCCTTCTAACTCCGGCGCACTTCTGGAGCTCCTCTTCCAGCCGTTTGCGCTCGTCAATCTCAAGGTGCAGCTGCTTATTGATGATGTCCAGCGCCCGCGCCGAAATTGCCAACTGCGCCCTCTTCTGCTGTATCCGGTAAAGGATGACGCCGGCGAAGATAAATACCAGCAATACAAAACCCACCATCAACAGGTTATTCCGGGAATTCTTATTCATCGGCCCGGCAATCAAACTATAATCCGCAGCCACGATTAATAGCCAACTGTTACTGCCGAAATGTATCGGGCTAAAGGCAAACAACCCCTCTGTCCCTTGTGCGTCGGAACTCGCCTTCTGTAAGACATCCTTGAATATGGACTGGTTAAAAAAGCCGTCTCCCGCGATGCTGTTTAGGCCTGAACCGATATATTTTGCATCGGGGTAACTTAAAATCCGATTATTGCCGTCTATAAGCAAGGCGCGAATCTTATCCTGATTAATGTGGGCAACCAGCTCATTTATTTTCTGCGCCGGCAGTAAGGCATAAAGCATCCCGATAAACTCTCCGTTCTCAAATACCGGCTGCACCAATGCCAAACTCATCCCTTTCCTTAAAGAAACAAATAACGGGCTGGTAAAGGGCCTGCGGCTTTCCATCACCTCTTTTACCCCGGGCATATCCGATAGGTCCTGGTCAATAACGCCTTCATTGAATGGGCTGACATTGACCACCATTCCTTGCGCATCAAGCAAGTAGATTACATCCACGATTTTCCCCACATCCCGATAGGAATTCTCCATTGCCGTGCAGTATTCGGGATTAACGGCCTTGCCGGATTTATCCCTAATCAGGCGGCAGGTGACGAATTCCGAAGAAAGAATTTCTAATTCCGTATATATGTTGTCGATGTAACTTTCTATGCTCTGTGCCTCAGACTTGGCAGTGAGCAACAACTGCGCCTGGGCCTGCGCGACCATTACCCTTTCGAAATCATTGTGGTTCTGCCAAGCCAATAACCCCACGCCGCCAAGTATCGCCACCGCCGCTATCACCACCACCGTCCTCTTCACCACATCGCTCATATTGTCTCCTTACGCAGTTAGCGTCTGGCTTGTGTTGCTTTTTCGCGTGGACTCCCATAAACGCCCCTGTCGTTTTGCTCTTTATTCTTTCAAAATCATATCCGCTGCCGAGATGACATCGTCAACGGTTATTGCCTTGAGGCATTTGAAGCCTTTGACGCAGTTGTGGGCGAGGCACTCGATGCAGCCGACGTCCTTGTGCAGGAATATATCCTTCTTGCCCCGCGGCCCCCAACGTTTGGGGCCTAATCCCGCCTGTGCCCTGCCAAAAATGGAGATTACCGGAGTGCCGACGGCAGAAGCAATATGCACCGGCCCGGAGTCATTGGAGATAAACAATGCGCAACGTTTAAGTATGCTGGCCAACTGGCTCACCGAACTCCTGCCTGCGAGGTTTATCGCCGGAGTATGCAACTTCGCCTCCACCGCCTTTGCCTTCTCAATATCCTTTGGCCCGGCAAGAATCAGAATCTTGAATTTGTATTTCTGCGCCAACTTTTCCGCAGCTTCCGCAAACCTTTCATTAGGCCAGATTTTGGACGGGCAGCTTGCCCCGGAGTGAATTGCCAATATGCGGTCGGTGGCTGCGATATTATTCTGCATCAGCACTTCATCAACCCAATCCTCTGATTCCGGTTTGAGCGGCATAAATAAATTTAAATCCTGCGGCTCGACCCCTAAGTATTTTAATAAGTCAAAGTTATATTCCAATTCGTGTTTTTCGCCTAACTGCTTTGTGTGTTTTATCCTGTCAGTCAACAGGAACCCTAATTTGCGGTCATAACCGACTCTCTTGCGTATTCCGGCGAAATATGTAACCAGATGCACACGGTTGGTCGGATGCAGCACCAGCGCTAAGTCAAATTTTTTCTTCTTCAACCGCCGGGCAAACTTCATTGAGCGGCGCCAGCTTTTGTGTTTGCCGTCCTTGTCGTAAATAATCACCTCGTCCAGATAAGGGTTGCCGTCGACGATCTCCTTAGCGTATGGACTGACCATCATCGCGATATAGGCATTCGGGTACCTGTCTCGCAGCGCCTTTATTACCGGAGTAGAAAGTAATACATCTCCAATCCTATCCGTCCTTACAATAAGAATCCTCTTAAAATCTTCGGCTCGACGAACGACGAACGACGAACGACGAACGACTAATGTTTCTACCATCCTCAACACATCCTCTACCTTTACCAGCCGCATACACTCCATCGTCCCGAACCTGCACTGCGCCTTCTCGCAGGGCCGGCAGAATATATCCCGCTTCACCACGGCACAGTTATCCGACCATGGCCCGTATTTTGTGTCATTGGTCGGCCCGAAAATCGCCACTTGCGGCACGTTCAGATAACTCCCCAAGTGCAGTACCGCGCTGTCATTGGTGATTAATAATGCCGCCCTCTTTAATAACGCCGCCAGCTGCGCGATAGTGGTTTTTGCGCAGAGATTTATGATTTTCCCGCCGCAGTCTGCCGTGATAAAATCCGCTATCGGCAGGTCGGCGCTATCCCCAACCAGGACTATCCTGTAATTACGCAGCAATAATTCCCTGCAAACCTCAACGAACTTCTCCTTCTCCCATCTTTTTATATGGCTCCTCGCCCCCGGGGCCACGAAGATTATTTCATCATGCGCGCCTATATCATTCTGCCTCAACAGGCTGTCCGCATAGCTGCCGTCCTGCGGGCTTATATATAATGACTTTCTGTCGGCGGCCTCAGGCAGGCATCCTGCGGCGCGGTATAAATGCCTTTGTTTCATATGCCTTAAATTCTGCGGCGCACGCCTGCCTTTATATTTGGCGGATAATAGCGCTCCGAAAAGGGTATTGCGCAAATCAATGATTACATCAAATTCCCCCTTTTTTAACTGCATAAAAAGCCCGAAGTTCCGCCTCATGCCGCAACGTTTCCGATAAATTATAACTTTCTCTATCGAGGGGTCATTTTCGAACAACGGCTTGGCTCGCTCGGAAGTAACTACCGTAATTTTTGCCCCCGGGAACCTGCGACGCAAAAAATCTAAAGCCGGCAAAGTCAAAATAACATCTCCGATATTGCTTAAGGTAATAAAAAGTATCTTTTTTGCTTGCATCAAAGTAACCTTATGTGACATTATGTAAGATTTCTGAAAAATTCTGTTTGACACGAATAGACACGAATTTATTCGTGTTGATTCGGATTTTAATTCGTGTAAATTCGTGTTAAATGACAGTTTTTCAAAGAGAGATATGTAACCTTATTTGCCCTATTACATCATCGACGCTAATTGCCTTCATGCACTTATTATCCTTGCAATGCGCCACATAACAGGGGATTTTACATCCGATATCCTTTGAAATGATCGCGACATTCTTTCGCGGGAAAGGCCCGGTTATAGCGGGTGAAGTGGGGCCAAAAAGCGCGATTATTTTTTTTGCCCCGACACTAGCGGCGATATGCAAAGGCCCGGTATCGGCGGTAATGAATAAATCCGCCCGCCTGCACAAGGCGCCCAATTGCTTTAAATTAAATACGCCGCAGGCAATTAAAGGTTTTTCTTTAAGGCCGCGGATAATCTCCGATGCTAAGGGCCGGTCGTGCTGGGCGCCGCTGATAATGACTCTTGCGCGGAATTCCTCCGTCAATCTCTCTGCCAACTCTGCCCAATTCTCCTTCGGCCAGCGTTTAGGCAGCCAATTCCCTCCGGGATTTAATACCGCCAGAAAATCTTTTTCGCCGATGCAATTCTTTTCCAAGAATGTTTTTACAAAATCCTCGTCAGCGGTATCTATGAAAAATTCCGTATACCTGTCTTCCACCCTTAGGCCCGCCTTTTCAATGATATTCAGGTAATAATCAATACGGTGCAGGCTGTCACGCTCGGGGGGAATGATTTTTTTGGAAAGTAAAAATCCTCTTTTTTTCGTCACATACCCGATTATCTGCGGGATGCCGGCAAGCCGGCACAAAAGCGCCCGGCTAAATGAACGGTGCAGTAAAATCGCGGTATCGAATCTCTTGCTCTTTAACTGCCGGATAAAACGCAGCTGCGCCATCAAACCCTTGTGTCTTTCCCTTTCGTTAAAAATCAAAATCTCATCCAGATTGGGATTGCCCTTTAAAACCGGATAGCAGCGCTCCGGGATTATGCAGCAGATGTAGCCATCAGGAAAGTTGCGCCTGATATTGCGTATCGCGGCAGTGGAAAATAAAACATCCCCCACCCAGTTGACGTTAAAAATAAGGATGCGCTCCGCCCTTAATCCCATTTTAATCGCTCTTTAGCTCTTTCATAAAAGTATAGAGGCCGGAAGATTCCACCCAGAAGACAAATAGATTGCCCGCATTTTCAGAAATCCTCAAACGCTTCAAGGCAAAGACATCATCATCAGGATAATCCCTGCCCGGGTTCGTGGCTACCGCGGCCTTGTATCCGGCATCAATTACCAGTTGTCTTATTTTGGCATTGAATCCCCCCTCGGGATAACTAAAAACTGTTACCTCTCTGCCTAACTTTTCCTCTAAAATCCTCTTGGATTCAAATATCTGCCTCTTGATCTCGTCATCGGACTTTAAATTTACCAGCGGCTCCGGCCCCACGGCATGGCTGCCAAAAAATACTACCCCGGAATCCTGCATTTCCTTAATTTCTTCCCAGCCGAATTTTTTCTTTTGAGCATTGCCGATTTCTTCCGTAATCACAAAAAACGCCGCTGGAATCTTGTATTTTTTTAATATAGGAAAGGCATAGGTATAATTATCGGCATAACCATCGTCGAAAGTGATGGCTACGGTCCTCGGTGGAATTTTCACTTTTTGGCGGATTAAATCTGCCAGTTCTTCTACGGTAATTACATTATAACGGTGCCTTTTTAAAAAGCGCATCTGCCGCTCGAGAGTATCCACTGAAACCGCAAGGCGGTATTCGTATTTTGCCCCGGGCAGGACCTGATGGTACATCAATATCGGCGCAACATAATGTTGTTTGGCAACGAGAATAAAAGTGATAAATGCCAGGATAACTGCAAGCAAAAGGCCGAATATAATCCTTTTTAAACTGCGCATTCCAGATAAACCCTTTCGGTCCGGGAGACCATTTTTTCAAGGGAAAAATTATTTTCTATAAAAATTCTTACGTTTTCGCCCAGATATTTTCTTTTTTCAGGGTCAACCAGCAGTCTTAATATCGCCTCTGCCAAGGCCGAATCATCCGCCGCAGGGACCAACAGGCCGTTATAGCCGTCCTGCACCAGGCTCTTGATGCCGCCGACATTAGAGGCAACTATTGGTCTGCCCGCGGCCATCGCGTCCATCAACGCCAGCCCTAACCCCTCCCTCAAAGAGGGCATCACGAATATGTCCATAACGCAAAGGGCTTTTTGCATATCCTGCGCCCGGGGGATAAAAAACACGTTTGCGTTTATATTTAATTTTCCGGCTAAATTTATCAACTCCTGCCTCATTCTTCCCTCGCCGATAATAAGCAGCTGCGCCCGCGGGAATTTGGCGAGGACGCGCTTCGTCGCCATAACCAGATACTTCTGCCCCTTAACGTCGGAAAGCCTGCCGATATGGCCGATGGTTAACCAATCACCCAGGCCCAAGGTCTTTTTCGTATATCGTATATCGTATATCGTATATCGTTCAAAACTTTTGATATCAACTCCGTGGTTGATAACTCTTATTTTTCCTTCTTCAACTTTAAAATCTTTTATCAGGTGCTCTTTAACTTCCTCGCTGATGGCGATTACCAGTTTTCCCCAACAGGGAAAAATCCTTCTGCCCAGCCTGGGTTTAAAAAATCCGTGGCAGGTGGAAATATAAGGCGCGCCGGAATACCTGCTCAATAAATGCCCCACGACCTGCGTGGTGCGGCTGTTGCAATGTATAAGGTTGATATTTTTTTCTTTTACCAGCGGCAGTAGCTTCAAAAGGCTGCCAAATACTCTCGGGCTGAATTCGCATTTTGTCTTGATGGGAATACGGATATGCTCTATTGCCTGCGCGCTAAATTCAGACAACAGTTCCCCGCCGCTGGAGGCGACAAAGATATTGTGCCCCCTTTTTTTTAACATGGTTGAAAGGCGTAGAATATAACTGGTAATCCCGCCTGTGTTTAGATGATTGGCGATATATAGAATATTCATCGGCTTATCGCTGCTATTTCAATAACCTATCCACCGCCTCCAGCACCTCCTGCGGTTTTATCATCTCCATACATTCTTTCGTCTTGCATTTTGTTTTATAGCAGGGGCTGCAGGCGAGGTCTTTTTTGATGAGCACACAATTTCCTGCCGGCGGCATATGCCGGCGGGGATCAGTCGGCCCAAACAGCGCTACTAAAGGCACATCCATCGCCGCAGCGATATGTAAGGGCGCGGAATCAGCCGAAATAAAAACGCTGCATTTTTTTATCAAGCTTGCCAGTTGGTTGACGCTGGTCTTACCGCAGGCGTTAATCAGTTTGATATTCTTGACCGCGCTAACCAGCGCATTGGCCTCCTCTATATCATCATCGCTGCCGGTAACGACCACCCGCACATCAATTGCCCCCAGCCCCTGCAATAATTTTACCAGATGAGCCCGCGGCCAGTTCTTGGTAAACCAACGGGAACTGGCAGAGATATTTATCCCGATGAGCTTCTGGTTCTGCGTCAGCCATTGTGAACTCAATAATTCGTCAACGTATTGACAGTCCTCCTGCGATGGCCAGAGTTCCAGATGCGGCTCCTTCAACTCTATGCCCAGCATCTTCAATACCCTGAACTGGTGTGTTAGCGGGTCAATCGCCGGTTTTTCGTCCTTGATACTGTGATTCAGGAGAAACCCGAATTTTTTATTATCATAGCCGTAGCGCTGCGGCGCACGGCTCAAAAAAGATAGAATATGGCTGTTGCGGTTATTCTGCAGGTCAATGATGATGTCAAAATTCTTCCTGCGCAGCATGCGCGCTAATTTGAGCAGCCCGAAAAAACCCTTATCCCTGTTTTTGAAATCGGTAACCAGCAATTCGTCTATATAGGGGCAGCCCAACGCTACCTCTTTGAATTTTTCCGCCACCAGCAGGCTGATTTTGTAATTAGAGGGGAAATGCCGGCGGATTGCTTTTATTGCGGCGCTGGAAAGGATGATATCTCCAAGTGAACTAAATTTTATCAGCAGTATCTTCAGGCTGCCCAGCGCGTCATTATAAACATCGATGGTGCTTTCTACCATGCGTTCCAAGGTATAATCCCGCCGGACTTTTTTTACGGCGTTCTGCGCTAAACTACGAGCAAGGCTTCTGTCTTTAAAGAGTTTTATCACTGCGTTGGCCATGCTTTGCGGATCGCTGGGGGGCACAAGCAGTCCGTTTATGTTATCCTCAATGATATCCACTACCCCCCCGACTTCCGTCGCCACCACCGGCACGCCCTTTGCCTGCGCTTCAATGATTACCCTGCCGAATGCCTCGTGGGTAGTAGTAGCCAGGACCAAAACATCTAAATGGGAGAGTATCTCCGGGATGTCGCGCTGGGTGCCTAAGAATTCCGTGCGATTCCATAGGCCCAGCCGCCTTACCAAGGTTTGCACCTTATCTTTATATGCCTGCTTGGATGCGGGGGCGTCTCCGACTATCAGGATTTTTAGCCGAGGCGCCGTCCGCAAAACCCTGTCCATCGCTTTAATAAAATCCAAATGCCCCTTTAAAGGAGTAATCCTGCCGATAATCCCGACGTTGAAATCCTTGATTTTATCCGGAGGCTCTCTATACTTAAACCTTTCCAGGTCCACGCTGCGCGGAATTAGCCGTATCCGCTCATGTTCGACACCGAAGTCATCAATCATATGCCGGCCAATGGCATTGCTTAAGACGATCACCCTCCTGCCCCATCCCATTACCCGGCTTAAAGATCCGTTGCTGTAATAGCCGTGGCAGGTGGTGATAAAAACTGCCGGTGTCCCTAAGCGCGCAAAATAAGCAGTCCATGCCGGCATGCGCGAGCGCACATGCACGATATTAACCTGCTCATTGAGGATTATTTTTCTTAAACGGGGAATGTTACGCAGGATAGCAAAGATGGATTTTTTATTTACCGGCAGCTGGTAATGGATTGCGCCGTATGATTGCAGCTCTTTTACCAGCACGCCGCCGGCGGAGACAACCACTGCCTTATGGCCGCGCTTTACCAGCTCCCTGGCTAAATCCAGTGTCCCGGTCTCCACTCCGCCGACATTTAATTCCGGAAGGACCTGCAGGATGTTCATATAAGTAATTTCACCGCCTCTTTAACCTTGAAATCATCGTCTGAAAAGCCTATCTGCGGCCTATCCCGCCACAGATCTCCGATAGCCTTATTTAAACCGTCCGCCTCAATCAGGCGGATATAATTATTTTTTTGGAAATACTTCAGGAATCTGCGGTGTTTAACGTCTAATCCCGGCGCATTAAAGGCCAAAACATATTTTTTGCTCTTCGCTGCTTCGCTGACCATGGAAATACTTTCCGGAGAGACAACCACGATATTGCTTAAGCCCAATATCCCGCCGACGGCCTCCGCTATATTATTTTTATTGGCGATGACCAGCAGTTTACAGCGGGGATAATCTTTGAATTCCGATTCTATCAGGTTTTCTATCTCTACAGACGTGCGGCGGGAAGTAGTCGCCAGAATATCGGCGTCAAGTTCTTCCGCAGCGGCCTTGGCCTGTTTTATTACTTCAGCAATAAGATTTTTATCAAGGCGGAAGTTCTTCGCATCACCTCCGATTAATAAACCAATATACAATTGCTTATCGCTTATCGCTAATCGCTTATCGCTTTTTCTTGACGATATGCGCTCTGCGATATGCGATATGCAGTCATTCATATATTCTTTATTTATCAAATTCAGCGCCCCGTCGGTTATAACAACGTTTTTCCTGCGCGGCGGACGGTCATGCCGCGGCATTACCACCAAGTCAAATTTTCTCGTGCTGAATATTGACGGCCGCATCAGCGCTATTGACTTAGCCAGATTCTCCCGCGCCATCAGAAAATTCACTACGGCAACTGATGCTCCGCAGGAGATTATAAAATCATATTTTTTACCCGCCAGGGCACCATAAGTCTCTCTATCCAACAACGCCTTCAGGCAGCCAAGGCACCCTTGACAGCGGTATCTTCCCGATAAACAGGCGCTTAAGGTCAGTCCTAATTTACAAAGTTTATTTTTATATTTTACTTCCACAATATCTATCGCGGCGGCGTTATTTCTCTCTTTGAGACATTCCTCTAAGATGCCTGCTATCGCCTGCGACTGGCGCAGGTGCCCGGCCTTGCCGTCGTGTAAAATAAGTACGTTCTTATCCAGACCGTATTTCCAGATCTTATAGGACCAAAGGTATTCTTTCGGACAGGCAGTGATGAACTTTTCGAATACCCTGATTAGCTCCTGCAGGTTATACTGAACATCCTTGCCGCGCTCCCCGGTTTTTTTCACATCATACGGCGCGCCGAAGATTACCCTGATGTACGGCCCGTTTAAACGCACGTAAAAACAGGGAATAATCGTGGCCCCGCTCTTTAATGCCAGTTTTACTCCCCCGGTGCTCATAGAGGCGCTGCGGCCGAAAAATTTGACTATTGCGCCGCTTTTACCGCCCTGATCAGCGGTGATGCCGATGGCCTCGTTTTTTTTGAGCACCTCTATCAACTGCCGCAGTTGATTTTCGCGCTGGATTACCCTGCAGCCCTGCCGGGTGCGGTATGAACTCAATATCCTATCCAACCGCGGGAATTTCTGGTCGCGCACAAAAAAATTAAAGGGGAATACCAGATGCGCGCAGATGATATTGGAAAGTTCCCAACTGCCTTCATGCATGGCTAAAAGAATGACGCCTTTACCTTTTTCAAAAGCCGCCTGCACATTTTTCTGCCCCTTTATCTCTATGTATTCTTTGAGGTAGTTTTTATCTACCAGCGGAATAAGAAAAACCTCCATTATATTCTCGCCGAAAGTGCGGTAAAATTTACGGGTGAGTCTATTTAATTCAGACGGAGAGATTTGAGCGCCGAATACGGTCTTCAGGTTAGAATAAACCAGCGGCCTGTGCCGGATATCAAAATAATAATATACCCCGCCCAAGAACCTTCCCAAGGCAAGCCCGAAGGCCTTGGGGAAACAGCGGATTAGCGGCCCTGATACTTTAAAAAGAATACAGAGCGAGCAGTCTATTAAGAAATCGCGTCGTGTCATTATTTTTGATTGCGAGTTCGATACGCAAAACCCAGATTGGCATATCGCAGAGCGCATATCGCATATCGTAAATTCTTGCCGCGTCTTTTTCGGTAGTGATAATATTATTTATGCCCTTACTTTTAGATTCGCTGAGGATTTTTTCCAAATCTCTTTCGGTATAATTATGGTGGTCGGGAAATTTAAAAGATACCCCTATTTTTATCCCTAAACCGGCAATTAATTTTTCAAACGAGTCCGGATCGCCGATACCAGAAAATAAGGCCGCTGTTTTGCCTTTTAAAATATCCACCGGCAATAGTTCTTCGGGCTTTGTGATATTGTAAAAACCTAATGGCTTATGCACTGATTCTACAACCTCTGCCCAAGGATTAATCTTATGCAAGATATTTTTTAACCTCCCTATATCATCTGAGTTAAAATTGGTCTTGGCCAGAACAAAGATATCGGCGCGCCTTAACGAAGAAAGCGGTTCACGCAGGGCGCCTCTTGGCAAAAGATGACCGTTGCCAAAAGGATTAGTAGAATCTATGGTGACAATCTCCAAATCTTTCTTTATCCGCCATTGCTGAAATCCGTCGTCCAGTATTACGGTGTCCGCGCCATATTCACTAACGGCTTTACGCGCCCCTCTGATTCTATCGGCGTCAACGATTACCGGCACGCCGCTTAATTTATTTGCCAGCATGCAAGGCTCATCGCCCATTGTTGCGTCGTTCGTCGTTCGTCGTTCGTCGTTCGTATTTCTACCGTAACCTCTGCTTAATATGGCCACCTTACGGCCCTGCGTCTGCAAATAGCGCGCGATATACTCAACTAAACTGGTCTTGCCGGTGCCGCCCAAGGTGATATTGCCGACGCTGATAACTTTGCAATTAATGCGGCAGAGATCCTTTCGATAAAAGAAAACCAAAATCCTCACCGCTAACCCATAGATAATAGACAAGATAAACAAAAAGCCCTTGATTAGACAACTGCCGAAGCCATTTTCTTTATCGGTAATTAAATTATAAAGATACTGCCGCATATTATTCACCGCTTGCTATTCCGAGGCGATACTGGAAAGATTTCTCTCAATAAATTCGAGCAGCTTCTTCTGGACGGGGCCGGAGATATCGCGGAATTCAACGCCCATGCCGGGTGAAAATTGCGGCTGGACCTGTTTATCTGAAAGCCAGACTACTGTGGCCTCTAATTCCAATTTTTCGCCTTTGGGCATAAGGGTGAGGCTTAAAGTTACTTCATCCCCGAGTTTAAATTTATCGCAGCCGTAAACATAGGCGCCGATGGCGCTGAAATTCAATATATCCACCCCAAAACTCGGGGCATCTTTGTCGTATCTGGACATAACATGCGCCTTGATGTCAATGGGCAGACGCTTAAACCTGCGGCGCAGGGGCAGCTTTTTAATGTTTTCAATATTCTGGTCCTCGCGGAAACTGTTGAGCGCCAAATCCTCGGTAGCAAAACTTTCAATTACCTTATCTATTCCGGAAATGAAAAATATCCCCTTAAGGTGCGCCGGGACATTGGAAAATCTAAGCCTCCCGTGGTTATTGGCCACCTCTTTATAGGCAATAACAATCACCGACACCCCCATATAATCCACGAAATCCACCGCCTCAAAATTACAGAGTATATCCTTATACCCCTCGTGGACACAGTTGCCCACTATCTCTACAAGCAGGGCCGCGTTTACGTCGATGCGGCCGATTAAATCCAACACGATAATATCGTCAACCCGCCTTGGCCTGATTTGCAATTCCGACATAAAGCAAGCCTTCCTTTCTTTTGTAACCTATTATACCACAAAATATTAGGGGTGGAGAAAAATAACTTATCCGCAGTATCGTTTCAGTAGTCTTGCGTTCCTGTGGGTGGCGCCCTGGTTTTCCAGAATAGCCTGCCGGGCGCGG
>Ga0172375_10006863_pt1 | contig 15798 bp, 15 predicted proteins | sample LakKiv1m_FD_114537 | JGI IMG/M metagenome (GOLD analysis project Ga0172375, IMG submission 114537) | Freshwater microbial communities from Kabuno Bay, South-Kivu, Congo - kab_092012_11.1m | ecosystem: Environmental > Aquatic > Freshwater > Lake | place: Democratic Republic of the Congo...
AGAGCAATTTCAGCAGGCTTGCCAGGAACTGCGCCTGCAGGATGGGCAGGGTATCTGGTGGGCCATTGACCCCGGCACCGGCGGCTGGCTGCGCTATGATCCCGGGAGCGGTGCCTGGCAGCCGATGCCTCTCGGCACCGGCCCGCCGCCTCAAGCATCCTCGGGGCCGGCCTTCTCTCCCACCACCGGGATTCCCACTCCAGACTTGGCATCCCTCGCCCGGGTGTTGGAGTCCAATCCCTCCGGAATAATCCAGGGTGCGGTGGTCTTTGTCCTGAGCGCTATCATCTCCTTCGTGGGATGGGTCCCCTTCAGTCTGCCACCCAAGTGGTTCACTACCTTAGTCCCGCCGGGCAATTGCGGCAAGTACAAAGTAGGTTCCCTGGCTATGTACCTGTGCTCCGCCAAGATTGCAGTGTTTATTCTGTTGGTCCCCTTGCTCACCGCGCTCTTCGTTTTCCTGCTGCGCCGCCAGTTGGCCAAGCTGACGGCCCGTGTCCTGCCCCGGCTGCCTGCAGCGATGCGATTTCTGGTGGCCCCGGCCCTGGCCACGTTGTTTTTCGTGATCGTCTGGGCCGGCGCGCATTACCAAACCGGCGGGGCTACGGGCCTCCTGCCCCAAAAGCTCTTCCCGGCCCTGATCGGCCTGTTCACCTATATCACCTGGCGGTACGGGCCGGATTTGCAGCGCTCCCTGGCAGGTTTTTTTAATAGTCGGGATAAGGTGCCGAAGTTATTGCGATTTCTGGCTGTAATCCTGGTCCCCAGCTTGCTGGCCCTGGTGATCACCTACCAACAGCGGGTCTCAGCCACTGCCACAAAGGAGCAAGTGGTTGTGCTGGTGGGCCTGGCAATGGGCTACCTTATGCTGGCGCCGCGGTCGGGAGACCTGCTGGCCGGGATCAAAGGCATGATGGCGGGGAAGGAGCGGCAGCCATGAGCTGGATGGTTCCCGAATCTGCTGGCTTCTCGCGGGCCCCTCACCTCCAGAGGCCCCGGAAAGACGGGGAGACTAGCCTGCAACCCTATGAGTTAGTTTTCAGCGCGGTTCTGGGTGCCCTGGCCCTGGCCGCAGCGGCGAACTATGTCTGGGGCGTTATGCCCCCGGCCTACATGGTGTCGGTGGGGGCCATGCCCCTGGGGTTGCTGCTGGCCGGGGTCATCCTCTGGCGCCGGGGACTGCAACAAAATCTCCACCGCGCTTGCGGAACTCTCCTAATGGGAGTCTTTTGGGGCTTGGTGGCAACCTTTGCCTACGATCTATATCGTCTGCTGGTAAAACTCATTCTGGCCCTGCAGTTCGACCCCTATCGAGTGCAGCCAATCTTCGGGCACATCATCACCGGCCTGCCCACCTCCCACCCCCTGGCCCTGTTCCTGGGGTGGGGGTATCACCTCTGGATGGGTATCCTATTGGGTATGCTATTCACCTTGATGCGACCCCGAGGCGGGGCCCTGGGCGGCCTGGTATTCATCACGATTATTCAGGTCTTACGGCTGGCAGCTTACCCCAGCGTGCTCCAGGCCAGCTGGGAGGACCCCGAGTTCCTGGCCAACGGCGTCATCGGCATGGGGCTCTGGGGGGTGGTAGTCGGGACGGGCCTGCGTTACCGGGGGTGGCGTGATGCGTAACCGCCGTAATCATCTTCTGGTCTTGGGATTGCTAACTACGCTCCTCCTGGCCCTGCCAACGGGAAGCCTCTGGGCCCACGACTGCTCTAGCCCGGCGGACTGCGAGCAGACCGCAGGCTATAACGCTATGTTGGCCATCGTCGGGGGCATTATGGGCATCCTGGCCAGCTTGTTAGGGCCGTTGCTCTCCGGGGCCACGCCCCACCCACCGGCACTCCCTCCCCAGCCTGAGATCGGCCCTGCCCCGGTATCCCCTTACCCGGAAACTTGGATCGGTCCGGCCCAACCTGAAAAAACGCCTTCCCAGGAAGAAATCTTTGCCTCCCAGGGCGAGATTGGCATGCCGGCGGAAAACCAAAAAATCTATGACAAGCTGAAAGAGCAGGGCCTGACGGATCGCGAGATTGAACAGTATTTTAAGGATGCCGAGGCCGAAAATGCCAATCTCAAAGCGGCGTTGTGGGATGTAACTGACCTTGGAAACCGGCTTGACCTGTTCCCCAGGATTAATGAAGGCATTGGCTGGGGTTTGGATTATCTCGAACAATTCACCGGCGGTCCGGGTAAAGGGGTCAAGATTGGCTTTGACTTTACCAAAGGCGCCATCGACGGTTACTATCAAGCCCAGGGCAGCGGCCAGCCTTATACCCAAAAGGATGCCATTATCGCCGGCATCCGGGAAATCATCTGGGACCAGGTTACCAAGCCTCTCATCGCCAGTGGCAAAACCGATTTCGCAGAACCCAAGTCCTTAAAATTCTACCAGGACCTTATAAAACAGATTGAAACCACGAAAAGCGAATATTATGGCCCCACGGCATCGTGGCTCATCGATCAAGGTTACAACTTCGCCACCAGCATTAAGGATACAGGTCCAAAGCATTCGCCCTACGATATGGAGGTGTATGAAAATGCTCTTAAGCCAAAGGACTAGTACAATCTAAAGTTTGACCTGGATTTAGAACCCGATACTTCCTTCCCGACTGGTACTCAACTTAAAATTATGGGTTGGGGCCTGAGATGTGTCCAGGAGTTTGTTATGAACAAGCCTATGGAAGAATTTGAGGTAACCCTTCCTACCGACCTGTGGGCGAAAATGGGCAACCTGCTTCCAGGCCCCAAAAGTGTTATCTCACCGCTGCGTGACCATGGGTCTCAGCCCCTTACCGGTGATCAGGTTCAGGCTCTCCATAAACTGGGAATAGTGGATCATAGCGGTTCTTTATTACCGCGCAGCCGTCGTTCCCTGGAATTCTTGGCCAAGGCCAAAAAATTTGCCCGGCTCAATATCTTGTTGGGGGGCCGGTCCATTGACAAAACCTTTTTTTACTCCCCGGATGCCCTCCATGCCGTATCTCTGACCTTGAGCAACCAAGGCCTGATCCTCACCGATCCCGCCTCCGCCGTGGAGGCGATAACTGAACTGGAACAATTCACCGGCGGGAGCAGTTTTTTTAATCTCAGCTTCAATAATGAGTTCACTCTTCCGGAAGCCCTGGTGTTGGCCGCAGTTATTGACTGGCATCGCCAAGCCCTTTTGCAGGCTTACTTTGCTGATTCACCGCCTGATGCCCGGTTTTGTGATCTGACCTCTCTCGCACTGGCGGTCAACCAGAGCACGGTGAACCTGTTGTGGCTGGTCTCTGCGCTCCGACATGTTGCCAACTACCGTGAGCCGTTTTCGGAAGCCGATATCATCGCCGCACTTGCCGCTTTGGCGGAGAGCGGGCATGTCACACTCAAAGACCACGCCTGCTCGCTGACAGGAGCAATCTCGACCCTGGCCGGGCGCTATATAGTCCTGGATAAAGCCGTATTATTCGAAACCGGCGGCGACTTAGCGGGTGCCGGGAAGATCGGCCTGGCCCGGTGCGCCTGCCTGCAGGCCGGGGTTAACGATCTTCTGTTTATGGAAATTCCGGACAAAGTTCGTCTGGTAACGCTCAGCGCTGCGGTCCTCAAAGCCATGATTGTCCAGGCCTTGAGCGACCTGCAGTTTCCTGCGGTCTCGGCACCACCCGAAGCGGTGCTGGAACAGCCGCCGTGAGCCCGACCTCCGAGTTGACCTGCCCCCAATGCCGGGCCCCGGTTCACTCGGACGGCAAATTCTGTGACTCCTGCGGAGCTTCCCTGACTGCGCCACCTCCCAAAGCTGAACCGTCCGGGCCCTCCGCGGCTATCTGTTCCCAATGCCAGGCGCCTCTGTCTCCCGCAGCCAAGTTTTGCCCCAGTTGCGGCGCGGCAGTGGCGGCCGAGCCCGCCGCACCTGCTCCGGCAGCACCCACAGCCTGCCCGCATTGTGGTCGGCCTTTGAAGGCCGGGGCCAAGTTTTGTGGCGGTTGCGGTCAGAAATTCTAAACGAATCTGGAACGGAATCACATGGTCCGTTATCCGGGAGTGAAAAAACGCATGGCGTCCATATATCTGCACCGAGTCAGAACAATCCCATATGTTTTCTGCCGCCTGGCCCTAATCGCCGTGATTTTCTGCCCCATGGCGTTTTTCGGCATCACATCCCAGGCACTGGCGGGTCCCCCGGCGGTTTCGGCCCAGCAGGCTATCACCGTGGTACAGAATCTGCCGGAGGTGAAAAAGTTGCTGGCCAAATCTTCTTCTCCCAAGTACAAGGTGATCCTGAACGATGAGGAACCGAACCGCTATGTCCTGCGCCTGGTGATGTTCATGCCGGCTCTGGGAGGTGATCCGCCCCGCATGACCACGGTGAACTGGTATGCGGTGGACAAAGCTACAGGCCTGGCGTACAGCATCACCCCAGGGGTGGATTGAGTCAATGGTCCTGACCACCGGCGTCGGTTTCTGTGAGCACTGCGGTGCGCCGTTGGACGAGAGGGCGCGTTTTTGCGAAGCTTGCGGGCAACCCGCAGCGGTTCCGGGAGCCCCGCCTGCGGCGGCTTCCCCAGGGGCACCCGCTAAGTCCCGGGCTCCCTTGGTGGTTGCCATCGTGGCCACCGCCGTCCTTGCCTCTATCGGAGGCGGCTACTGGTTTTGGTCCTCCCGGCCACGGCCTCCTCTGGCCTCCTTGACAAAGCAGCCACCACCACCCCACGCCACCCAACCCAGCCAGGCCGAAGGCCACCACGCCAAGGGTCTGGAATATGCCAAACAGAAGAACTTCGACCAAGCCCTGCGGGAGTTTAATCAGGCCATTGCCTTAAAACCGGATTATGCGAAAGCTTATGTCGTCAGGGCCGGAATCTATGCCGCGCAGAAAAATTTTAATGAGGCCTTGGCTGATTACAGTAAGGCCATCACCCTGAAACCCAATATCCCCGAGGGGTACTTTTGGCGAAGCAGTATCTATTATCAGCAAAGGGATTATGATCGGGCCCTGGCTGACCTGGACCGATATCTCTTCTTAAATCCCAAAGCCGCCCGGGGATATTTTTGGCGGGCAAAAATAAATGTGAATAAACGGAATTATCAGGCGGCCCTGCCTGATGCCGATAAGGCCATCTCCTTAGATCCGCAGAATAGCGGTTACTACTATCTACGATCCCGCATCTACTTGGAAATGGGGATGGCTCGAAAGTCCGAGGAAGACTATCAAAAGGCCAAAGCTTTGACTTCGCCATCTCCATAACAGGTATAATTCTATGGAAAAACCGCAGATTTGGGGCATCGCCGGATGCGCCCTCCTTCTCCTGGGCGGGGTCGCTCCCCTGTTGAGCATGGGCGGTAGAAGCGTCTGCTTTTACGATCTGCCCTTTTTCTACAAAGGCACTTTTGTGGTCATGATCCTGGCGTCAGGCTACCTGATTTGGAAAAAGGATTACAAGCCCATGATGCTCACAGCCACAGTGATTTTGTTGCTGTTTTTAGGCAAGTTCATGGACGCCATAAATATGCCGTTTATGGTGGATATGAGCTATGGTTGGTGGGTACTGCTGGCCGGGATCATGCTGCTGTCAAAGGCTTCTACGTTTCGTTGGCGGGACGGCCTGAGGGCCCTGATCCCAAGAGATTTGTCAGGTGGCGCAGCCTTTCGCTCAAAACCACCCCCGCCCCCGGTGAAGATGCCGCCGTCCTCAACCGTTGCCCCTCCACCTCCGATGGGGGCCATGCCGCCGCCACCACCGCCAATACTAGGCATGGCGACGCACCCATTCACAGGGGTTCCAGTGTGCCTTCACTGCCGGGCTCCAGTTTCAACCAGCGCGAAATTTTGTCGGACCTGCGGTGGTCCTTTGCCAGCGATGGCCGCCGCGCCACCGCCGCCCATTTCGCCGTCTTCAGGACGCATCTGCCGTAAATGCCAGTCACCCCTGTCGGCTACCGCGAAATTCTGCCGCACCTGTGGGGTCGCGGCACCGCCTGGCACCATGCCTCCGACCAATTGCCCCCGATGCGGAGTGCACTTGGATCCCGAAGAACGTTTTTGCAGCGGCTGCGGCCAGCAAATTACCCCGGCCTAACCGGGGCTTCAGAGAAGGACCTGATCCACCTAGTCTACCGACCATGACAGGCAGCCTGAAGGATCACTTCGATGGCTTCCGGCGTCCCAGACACCGAGGATGGCTCCTGGTAACCCTGGCCGCGACGGTGATCATCATTGACCTGCTGATCTGGTGGTTTACCGTCTACCAGGATATGCAGCAACGGGAGGAGGCCCGCCTGGAATTATGGCAGATGAACCTCCCTTATACCCGGGAAACCTTCTTTAACAAGATACGGGAAGGTGACGTTGACGCGGTGCGGATTTTCTTAATTGCCGGGATGAGTCCTGTGGAAAGGAATCAAGCAGGGGAGACGTCCTTTAGCATTGCGGAAAAATACCCTCACCCTGAAATCATGAAATTATTGACCGAGAGAACGATCAGGGGCGATTTCGCCAAAACCCGCCGCTCCCCGGAAGACCGGTGAGAGGAGAAAGCCCATGAACACATCGGCAAGTTTTTGTGAACACTGCGGCGCGCCGCTGCAAGCCGACATGCGCTTCTGTGAGACGTGCGGTCAACCGGTGGAGCCTGCCGCGGTTATTGCTCCATCCCCGCCTCCTGCTTCTCCCGCAGCTCCAGTCCAGGCTGCCTCTGCACCGGCACCGGCGGCTGCCACTTCCAGGCGAACTTTTCTCCTGGTAGGCGGCGGCCTCATCGTCATGCTGGCCTTGGGAAGCCTGGGGTACTATTATTGGTACGGGGTCGCCCGGCCTGGAGCCACCCCAAAACCACCCCCGACGCCCACACCGCCCCCCTTAGCGGACTCCAGCCTCCAGCCCTCCAGCCCTCCGGTGCCGCCGCCCCCGCCGGTTCCCCCGGCGCAAACCACTCCGCCCCCCGGAAACCTACAATACTTTTACTATATCAATCCGAAGTTCCGGTATATTATCAGTTTTCCCCGGAACCTCCTGGTCCCCCAGGGGGTGTTTCCCTCAGGGGCCGGACAGCGATTCCTGGCGTCGGAAAATCAGGCCGTCCTGACGGTGTGGGGAGAATATCAACAAATGGGTGATTCCCTGGGAAAGCTTTATCAGGATGTGATGAGGGAGCCGAACCGGACCTGCACCTATAAGGTGTTAAAAGGTGATTGGTTTGTCATGTCGGGATACCTCTCTGATGGGAGAGTTTTTTATCGCAAGACGTTATCTCAGGACAAGATGTTTAAAAGTTTTGAAATTACCTACGACAAGAACCAGAAGGATTTATATGACCGTATCGTAGCTCACCTGGCAAAATCTTTTGAGAATACTCGCCCAGTGTATTGATAGGTCCAGGATGTCTTCCCCCTGGTGGATGACCGTCAGGTATGGCGGAGGGGCAGACCCTGATGGACCCCCTGAATTCACAAAAGATTCGCCTGAACAAAACTTTGGAGGTGTGTTCATGATGTCCAAAACCATGACTTGGAAGCTCGCCCTATCCCTGGTGGGCCTGATGCTCTGGGCCGGTATGAGTTGGGGCAGTGATGCTCCGGCCACATCGAACAGTCCCGACCCGGCCATGCGGGCCTTCACCCAGGCGATGCTTCGCAAGGATCCACGGCGGCTGCTGGCCTTCTTTCCTCGAGAGTCCGCCTGGAAGTTTCAATCCTACGAGATCGGCACCAACAAGCTCACCTCTTCCAACCAGGTGAGTTATGCCAAACTGGTGAACGACTTTCAGAAAAAAACCAATTGGTACGGCTTTTTCTTTAACGATCCCAACGGCTACACCTTCCGTCTCCATTTCATCAGGGGTGAGCGGTGGCGGAAAGAAGGCCCCGACCTCTTTATTGCGCCCCGGAGCGAAGACGGCCGGACCTACATCAGATGGAAACGGGAGAGAGGAAGATGGGTAATTGCAGAAATTAGCGAAACTGCACCATAAACGCAGCCGTTTCTCTATTAGACCACAAGTCGAATAACGCGGGAAAGTTCCACCCCCAGGCTCCTGGTCAAGGCGCAAAAGGTCACAATTGGTTAAAAACCAGCCTGTGACAAAATCTTCTGCGGAACTGCACCAGGCTTCAGGTCAAGGCGCCATAGGTCGCACCTGGAAGTGGGCGCCTGACCTCCGGGTGGGGTGTCGCTCCAGCGTCCCTCCCACCGTGCAAAAACAATGGCCCGGCCCTGGTCCACAAATTTTGGGTCAGCCCCATCCTCTGCCACCTTCTCTGGGAGCCCGGTGGCCAGATCCACCAGGTAGATGGGACCGTTCCCCTGTTCGGGAGAATAACATAGTATCTTGTTGCCGTCGGGGGAAAAGCTTGGGGTCCAGTAGGCTTTTCTTTTCCACTCATTTTTATCGGAGGGAAAGCGCAGCAGGAGCTTGCCTTTCAGGTCAGTCACCACAAAGCCCCCGGAGACATCGCTGCCGATTTCCTGGTACACGATTTTTTTTCCGTCCGTAGAAAACGCTGGATTGCTGTAAACAAAGCCGAAGTGGAGGGGCACCCCGGGCTTGCTCACTACTTTCCTGGAGTCCCCGGTTTCCACCTGGGCAATCACCACGGACATGGCGGCAAGAGTGTAATATAACTTTTCTCCTTGCAATACCTGTTCTTTCAAATGGGCATCGGCCAGACCCACCAATACCAGGCTTTTCCCATCCGGCGAAAAGAATGGGTCCACGCCCATTTGCATACCCTTAACTTTAAAGAGCCTGGCCGGACCGCCCTGAGCTGGAACCAGATAAATCTGGCCATAATGGATCTTCTCCTCCTTGGTCCCGCCCTTGGGTTTCAACTTCAAGACGCTACTCCGAGTAAAGGCCAGCAGGGTGCCGTCCGGCGAAACCACGGGATTTCCATCCTTGCCGAATTCGGTTAGTTGCTTCGGGTCCGTGCCGTCGATATTGGCAATCCAGATATTGCCTCCCCGCACGAATGCCAGCTTTTCGGCTCCCCAAAGTGGTTGGTGCATAAAGAGCAAGAAGCTCGCCATGCTTAAGAAAATAGCCCGTTTAACCATCTTAACTCACCTCCTTAGCGATCTTCCTTGCGGAAGAGGTGGTCACCCTAAGACCCACGCCTATAATCAAAGGGACGCCTGGTTTGATCCCCCACAGTCGGCCACTGCCAGGTCCAACCACCTTCTGGATGCCATTTGAGCCGCCTCATCAGCTGGAAATCCACAAGGATTGATGGTTATGGGACGTTGGACATTCCCTGGAGTTTTACCAGATTAGTGTGGCGATGGCTCTGGGTTGGACTTTAGTTGTCCTGGCGGCTTCATCCCCTTCTTTTTTTTCAGCCTCTCCGTACTTCTTTGCCTGGGAGGGTTACCGAAAGTTTCTGTTTTAAAACCAAATCCTTTGATCGAGAACATGATAGCACAATATTCCCTAAGGAATGATAATTTCTAAGAATTTTTGGTATTCCATAACCTCCTGGGTCATACCCGATCGGGTAGGAGGGGGCCTTGCGGCCCCCGTCCTCCCACACCACCGTGCATACGGTTCCGTACACGGCAGTTCCTGAAGCATATTAAAGCCGAGGCGGTGATTAAGCGGACTCTGAGGCAACCGCCGCTTTCAACACCGCAACATCTTCGGGTGAGAGTACTTCTCCTTGCCGTGACCCTTGATGCACCGCTTTGCCCCATCAGGGATTCCGTCCCCTACCTGGCTAAACGGCGTTAGTCTTTTCAGACCAATCTTCTGCGTCTCCGAAGTCATCGAACTTTGAAACTTTTACCTCATGCTTCAGGTTCGGGCCTTCGGTCCGGTGCTGGACCTACTATGCCCTCTGCTGACTTCTGCCGACCCTTCCCGACACCTCTCGATGCTGGTAGCACAAGGCAGATCGACAGACCTCCCCGGGTAATGCGCACCCACCTTCACGCTTATGCCCGCCGCATCTACGCCCAGGCCTTCTGTGCAGGTACCGGGCTTTAGAGATAATCGCCTCCTCACCCGGCCTGGACGCCTCATATGCCGTTTCTGTTCGTCAGGCCAGCGCTTTGCCTGCGGCTTCCTTCAAATTCCACCTCGCGATGGACAACCTTGCCGTCTGGCTAACAGTTCCCCCTGCCGAGCCTGTAAAGGACTTGCACCTTCAAGTGGATGCGCCCTGCCGGGCGCACGATCAAGACCACCCAGCGGGACTGCCGGGTGTCCAATCTTAAGGCACAACGGGACTATTACCGGGCCATAGCGGCGATTTTACAGATAAATAGATGATACAGACATTTAAAAAAACAAAGTTTTACGCATCTATGCCGACAGGGGCGCCTGCTCCGACAAGCAAATTAGGCTCCATTCTCGCAGGCGCCCCTGCCCCGGCTATCTCGGAAAGGAAGGCTTCATTAAAAACCGCTTGACATGCATGAAATGATGCGAGAAAAAGTATGACCAAATTAACCACAATCTGAAGAAAAATCAAGGTCCTGCGACGTACAGCCCCCAGATCAGAAACTTAGCCTTTTTTTTGAAAAAATTGTGATATGGAATAGGCGATTGTGAGAATCGCGGAGCGCATTCTCATAATCGTCATCATGAACTATAGCGATTGCCAAAAGTTTTTTCCGGTATCAAGCATTCAAAAATCCCCCCTAACCCCCCCTTTGCAAAAGGGGAAAACTATAAGAAATTGCTTAGAAAAGTCCCCCTTTGAAAAAGGGGGATTTAGGGGGATTTCAAAATCAAAAATCAGAAAGAATTTTTGGCAAACGCTATAAACCTGGGTTTGGGGGAAGCGGTACGGATTTGGGCTATGGCGATTCAACAACGGGTGTTTGAGTTGGTGACGGAGGTTTTGGAGTGCTAGGGCCTGAACGAGGCGTAGCCTGAGGGATATTTTGAGCCCAGGAGGTTATCCCCGAGGGCAAAGAGCAGGCACGGATAAGACCGGCACGGATTTGGGGCGAACGGGTCCCTAGGGTGCCTGGCCGGGCACCAGGAGTTACAGGAGTTAAAGGAGTGAGGTTTAGGTGGCCGCAGTAGTTCATGAGGAATCCCAGACGGGAGGCGCCGGAGTCGCTTCATTGCCGAGCAGCCGGCGGCGGAGCAAGCGGCCGCCGCAGTTCGGACAGATGGTGAGGTCCACCCCGGTGAGGGCCTGCAGCTTTTCCTGCCAGGTTGGGGTGCGCTGGGGGTGTCAAGCTCTCGGGCTTGGGGTTCATGAAGGGCTCCCGGGGCTTGAAGGCTGAGGAGGGTCCGGGCCTGATCCAGTTTGGTTTTGGCGTTGCTGGGGGGCCATGAGGCCATAAATGACGGATTTTGACGAACCGGGGCGGGAGAACGTGCAGCAGGAAGCGGCGGATAAACTCCGGGGCGGTGAGGGTCACCAGCCTTTTTTGCCCAGGCCGGCTATTGTCTCGGGCTTGGAAGGAGACCTTGCCCTCGGTTAGGCTCACCAGGCGGTGGTTAGAGATGGCCACCCGGTGAGTGTAGCGGCTGAGGTAATGAAAGGCCTTATGGGAGCCGCCGAAAGCCTCTTTGGCATAGATGACCCACTTTTTACGTCTGAGTTTTCGCAGAAAGCCCGGGAACTGTGCTGGAGGGACCCGGTCCCCCAGTCTCCCCTCAAGGTAGGCCTTCTCCAGGGCCTCCAGGAATTTTCCCCGGATGATCTTGGAGAGCGCCTTAACAGGAAGCAGGAAGCTGTTTCTGGCGGCAATCCATCTTTCGCCATCCAAACTGAGCCCGCCGCCCGTTACCGCCAGGTGCAGATGGGGATGAAAGTTGAGGTCCTAATCCCAGGTGTGCAGGACCGCAGTAAACCCAATCTGGGCCTTAAGGCGCTCATAGTCCAGGGCCAATTGCAACAGAGCTCGGGACGCGGCCTCAAAAAGCAGATTGTAGACGAGTTCCGGATTGCACCGGGCCAGCATCTGGAGTTCATGGGGCAGGGTGACCACCAGATGGAAGTAATGGGTGGGCAGGAGTCGCTTCAGGCGCTGGGCCAGCCACTTGGCCTGTTTGAGGCTCTGGCACTTGGGACAGTGGCGGTTTCGGCAGGAGTTATAGGAAATGGCAGAGTAGCCGCAGCTCTGGCTGCAAACGTCCACATGGCCGCCCAAATGGGCGGTGCGGCACCGTTCGATATTTCGCATGGCTTGGTGCTGCCCGGGGCTGAGGCCATGGTCTTGGCGGTAGCCCGGGCCATGGTGGCGAAAGATCTGGGCCACCTCCAGGGCTGGTCTGGACATGGAGCCACCCCCGTTATGAGGCGGGGTGGATCAAATCCAGTGGGCTCAGTAGCTTCTGGACCAGAGGGTCGGTGACGTGGGTGTAACGCAGGGTGGTGCGGATGGAGCTGTGGCCCAGGAGGACTTGCAGGATGCGGATGTCGGTGCCCCTCTCCAATAGATGGGTGGCAAAGCAGTGGCGCAAGGTGTGCATGGTGACCTTCTTGGTCAAGCCTGTCTCCTGGATGACCTTCCGCAAAACCTGGCGCACGGCCGTGGTGCAGATAGGGCGATGGGGTTTATATCCCGGGAAAAGATACTCTCCTTGGGGCCGTGCTTTCCGGTAGTACTGGCGCAACAGGTCCAGGAGACTCTCTGCCAGCATGACGTAGCGATCCTTCTTCCCTTTCCCTGAGCGGACATGAATGCGCATCCTCTGGCTGTCAATATCGGCGATCCGCAGTCCGCATACTTCGGAGATCCTGAGTCCAGCCGCATAAGCCGTGGCTATGATGGCTTTGTGCTTCACTGAACGGATGGCCGCAAAGATCCGGAGAACCTCCTCCGGGCTGAGAATGACCGGCAGGGTCTTGGGCCGTTTGGGATGGGAAAGACCTTTCACCACTTCGGGTCGTTTGAGGGTGACATTGTAAAGGAACTTGAGGGCGTTGACGTGCATATCCAGATTTGCCGGGGAGGCTTGGCGGTCCCGGACCAGATAGAGAAGGAAATCGCGCACCTCCTGCTCCCCCATCTCCTCCGGGGATCTCATATAATGCTTGGCAAAATGGCGGGCGCAGCGCAGGTAGTTCCTCTGCGTGTTGGGGCTGTAGGCCTTGAGGAGCAAATCCTCTTGCATCTGATCGTGTAGCTTGCCCATAGTTTTCCTCCTGATTGGATTTAAGAGGAAAAAACTACCCGTAACTATCCGGGGATACGAGAAAAAAGGTGGGATTTTGCTTTTGGCAGGACTGCGGTCTAAGACAGGACTACGACCATGGAGTCGGTAAGGCTTACTCCACGCGAAGCGTTTAGTTTATGGTCTTCCTATCGCAATGGCCACCAAAGGCCTCTTTCTCATAGAAAACCATGATCCCGCAAGACAAGCATCAAAAGCCCGTATGGGAAGCTCGTGCCTTGGCCTCGGTTCGGTCCGGGGCTGTTGGCACCCTTGGAGGCAGGTAGATGCAAGTTGGAGAGTACTTACGTGATAAAAGTTGCGTGGTTACAAGCGCCGCCTCGGGCATCGGTTTTGCCCTGACTGAAGCGCTACTGCAGGCGGGCGCGGTTTTCTTTATGGCGGACCGGGATACGAAGACACTGACCTCTGCCGTCGAGCACCTTAGCACTTATGCCGACCGGGTTCATTCCATGTCTGTTGACGTGACGAACCAAGAACAGGTCCGGCATATGGTTGAAGACGCCGCCTCGCGTCATGGCCGGCTCGATGTTCTTTTCAATAACGCCGGCATCGAAGGCACCTTGCCATTTGCTGATGTAACGCTGGAACACTGGCGCCGCATCATAGACCTCAACCTCTGGGGTGTCATTTATGGGGTTCACTTCGCCCTGCCGATCATGCGCAAACAGGGTGGAGGGCACATAGTCACCACCTCATCTCTTGCCGGGATCGTGCCGATCCCCTTCCAGGCCTTATACTGCACCACCAAGTATGCGGTGGTGGGTCTTAGTGAAAGCCTGCGTTTTGAGCTTCAGGACGAGGGCATCCATTTTTCCGTCTTCTGCCCCGGCAGTGTCATCAGCCGTATCTGGGGGACAACGGTTATGGGTGAGCGCATTGAACAAAAGCCCTCGGCCGAGGCGATCCCTGCCGCGGATGCTGCGCAGACTATCCTGGCGGGGGTGGCCAACCAGGATGGCATCATTGCCCTGCCTGAATCAGCCCGGTCGCTTTGGCGTCAGTATTGCAGTGCTCCTGAAGTCGCTGAAAATTTTCTTCTGGATATGGCTCGACAGCGCCGCAGCTCTTACCAGACGAAAGGGTGGTTTTATTAACTCAAATTATAAGAACCGTTGGACGCCAATAAATCATGCAGCCGGTTGACTCTTACATCCGCACGCAAGGAATAATTTGCGCCGCGATCAACGCAGCGCTCAACCCGGTGGTGGCATGGCTAGTTTACCGACAACTGGATTTTGTGCTGCTTTGGGGAAGAAACAGCATAGTCGCCGACACCGCAGTGACTTCGGTCGTTCTGACTCTGCTGGTGACCCTGTTTACCACCTCGAGCGTGCGCCAAGCTCTTCAAACCAGGCGCGTCAAAGCAACCGAAGGATTTCCCCAGGGGGGGACGTCTGCTTTCGCAACTACCCCGCCGTGCTTGGTCTCTTGGACTGCTGCTTGGGCTTGGCATCGCTTGCGTCCTCACCCCGCTCACGTTCGGGTTGGTCAATGCGCTTGGTTTTTCCGGACTTCCTTTGGCAGGGTTCACGCTGTTCAAGGCTATGTATACTGGCCCGCTGGGGTTTATCGTGACGCGCTGGGTGATCCTGCGGCAGCTATTGGGTTAGTTGTTCAGCCACCTTCGGGGCGGCAAGTTGTATTTCAAAGATGCCAATACATTCTGAACAAGCTTGGGAGCGATGCCTATTACCTTTTTGTGAAACCGATAGACTCCGCCTAAATTTTTCCAACTGATAATCAAGATCATATGCGGTTTCTGTTCGTCAGGCCAGCGCTTTGCCTGCGGCTTCCTTCAGATTCCACCTCGCAATGGACAACCTTGCCGTCTGGCTAACAGTTCCCCCTGCCGAGCCTGTAAAAGACTTTCACCCCCAAGTGGTTGCGCCTTGCCGGGCGCACCAATGAAAAAGCTCTGGGTTAAAATCACCAGGGCTAAGTTGAGATTCTTGCTCGAGTCGAACCCCAAATTTGAGATCAAATAAGTAAAAATGCCTATCGAAATTTTCGCTATTTTTAACCAAGGCGCCGAAGGGCCTTCTGTCCAAGCCATTAAAATTATTAGGCATGTAGATGCCAGTTTTTGCAGGAAAAAGTCCCGCTGGGACTACTTGATTTGGGATGGACGATCAATTGGACAGCAGTCAGGATTTAATTTCTAAAAAGACCAAACCAATTCTCACCAAGTCCGTGCCGCTATAATCGAAACCAATAGATAATACGAGGGTTCTAAGCAAATTTCCACTTTCCGCACCCAAACCCATTACAGGGGCAACTAGGTAAGAAGAAAAGAATTTGTACTTGATGATAAAATATTGAACCTAATAAAATGGTGAGTAGGTTGGTGAGTAGGTTGTGAGTGACAGGGGAGCAAATCCTGTCACTCGCTGCAAAATAGAAGTGTTAACCGTGCGGGTTTCCAGGGCTCACGACTCGGATGAATGTTCTGAAAATCCGCGTGTCCCCAGTTCGATTCTGGGCCCCGCCACCACTGATATCAAAGGGTTAACTCAAATGGGCTGACCTTTTTTGCTTGCCATAGAAAATTTATCCCACGTCAAGATTGTCCCACCAGGGTTCATTGGCCGCCGATATAATTTCACAAATAAAATGACATGCCGAAATTACCGGCAGTGAAAAGCGGTGGAACATGGCCGCGGTCTTGTGCCCGATCATCTTC
>Ga0172375_10006864_pt1 | contig 15796 bp, 15 predicted proteins | sample LakKiv1m_FD_114537 | JGI IMG/M metagenome (GOLD analysis project Ga0172375, IMG submission 114537) | Freshwater microbial communities from Kabuno Bay, South-Kivu, Congo - kab_092012_11.1m | ecosystem: Environmental > Aquatic > Freshwater > Lake | place: Democratic Republic of the Congo...
AGTCATGATTCTTCATTCCTTAACGATAATCCCATCCTCTCCTTCTTCCAGAGCAACTGCATTGCTTTCGTCCGTATCCACATGAAAACTGTTTTTGAAATCCGGTGAAATCCGGACCATGACTTGATGGAAAGTTATCGCCCTTTGTTTCGAATCCACCCGGACGGAAACAAGCTCTTTATCATTCAATCCGTTTTCCAACGCTGAATCCGGATCAAGATGCAGATGCCGCTGACTGATAATCACTCCCTCTTTTAAATTAACTTTTCCGACTGGGCCGATCAGGGAGCATTTTTCCGAACCGACTAAATCGCCAGAGGTCCTGATAGGCGGCCGCAGACCCAGTTTCCGGGCATCGGTCAGGGATATTTCCACCTGCGTCTTATTTCTAACGGGGCCAACGATCCTGACATTTCTCATCTCCTCTCCTTTCGTCTGTAAAACCACTGTTTCCTCGCTGGCAAATTCGCCAGGCTGAGAAACGTCCCGCAACTTTTTTAAATGATGATCGGGTCCGAAAAGAACCGCCAGATGATTCTGGCTTAAATGGACGTGACGGGCGGATATTTCTACGGGAACCTTAAACATTTTTACTTAACTTAATGATTTGACTTTTGTTCAATAGGCCTTTTTGCGCGCCAACCTGGTCGATGACTGAGGCGCTGTTGGTAACGCCCCATTTCAGAGCCCGTTGAATATCATCCGGCTTATAAAATAGACTGGCGATAAAGCCGGCAGAAAACGAATCGCCGGCACCGGTAGCGTGAATAACTTCGGCTGGGGCGGCCTTCTGATGATAAATTTTTCCGCCACAACAAGCCATGGCCCCTTTCTTGCCGACAGTTATCACCGCAATCCGCGACCCCATTTTATAGAGCTCCTGAAGCATTCTCTCGTCACTCAAATCCCTGGTTTTCGCTTTCGATAAGACCAGCTCCCTGGCCTCATCGTCATTAACGATTAAAACGTCTGTTTTTCTCAAATACTTATCCAGCCTTTTCCAGCCGGCTTTAAGTTGCACATTGGAAGGATTCCAGGCCATTTTTACCTTTCCTGTCTTAAGTGAAAAAGCATCTTTGAGAAACTTCTCCCAAACCGGTGAACTTAACGAAGACAAGTACACCCATTTTACTTTTCTCGCCTCTTTCCTGTCTATTTTTAAAACCAGTTTGTCATTAGTACCGCGGTAAGCGAAAATGGCGTGAGCCCTTTTGCGGTTGCTTAAACCGAGGATAGTGGAGAACCCCGTGCTGATCTTTTTGTCTATCTGGATCCAGCGCGTTTCCACGCCGTTGCTTTTTAAACTCTTAATTAGTTCTTCTCCTTCCTTATCCCGGCCAACCCGGCCCATAATCGCCGTTTTTAAACCGAGCTTGGAAAAACCGACCGCAGTATTACTGGCTCCGCCTCCGGCTTCGAAATACACCCGGTTCACGTAAATCTTGGCGCCCAGTTCGAAACAAATCAGACGCTGGCACAGCGGATTCTGCGGGTTTTCGACAATGGTGCCCTCTTCCGTCAGGAAGATGACGTCTCTCATTATTCCGCCGATGGTCAAGATATCGTATTTCATATGGTTAGAAATCCCTTAATTTAGCCTTGTGGTTTTTCTCCATCATATCAATGATTTTTTTCTCTATGACGTTTACCTCTTCCGCCTTCAAAGTCCTTTCTAAAGACTGATAAGTGACGGAAAAACACAGATTGCGTTTGTTTCCCCCAAAATATTCGCCCTCTACTAATTCGGAAAAACCGACCATTTTAATCAGGTTATCAATACGACGGATATCGTCAGATATAGCGAACCAATCGAGGTCCTTCTTGTCCATGATAAAGGAAAGGTCTCTTTTCACCTCCGGATAACAGGAAATAGATTTAAATTCCCTTTCTTTAAAATCGAGTTTGGCCACGGCTCCCAAATTTATTTCAAACATGATCGTCAGATCGTGATCCAGTCTATATTTTGTTCTTACGGGATCAAGTTTTCCTAAAATGCCGATAACCTCTCCCTGCGCCTCAATCCGGTATGAGCCGTTCGGGTCGAACCATCGTCCGTTCAAAGAATTCTTAAGAAAATCATCATCCGCTTTCCCATATTTTATCTCCAAATTAAGATTGCGAGAAAAAACCTCTAAAACGCCCATAGCCAGAAAAACCGGTTCCTGTTCCAAATGATGAAATTCGCTTTCCTCTTTCCCCGGGAAAACGATCACTCCTCCTAATTTCTTTTCCTCTTGATAATCTCCCCTATTCTGATAGAAAATATGCCCCACTTCGAAAATCCGGAAATGGGAATAATAATTGAAATTCTTTTCCGCTTTTTCCAAGAGTAGAGGCAAAAGCGTGGTACGTAAACAGGCCTGCTCTCTGTTTAAAGGATTTTCCACTATCAGATGCTTTTTCCCTTCCACCATTCCCGAAGAATCAAAAGCGTAATTATAAAGCTCGCTGAATCCTAAGCCGACAAGGACGCTCTTCATTTTTCTTTCCAAAACCAATTCCGGTTTCTGTCGGAAAGGACGCAATTCTCCTTTCATAGGCCGGGGGATAATTTTTTCCGAACCGTAAATTCTGACAATTTCTTCCACCAGGTCCTCGAAAATCTCCACGTCCCGACGATAAGGGGGAATAATTACCTGCCATTGCTTCTCATTTCCCTTTATTTCCATACCCAGATTTCGTAAAATTTTTTTCATGGTCGCAGCGGTTATTTTTTGTCCTATAAAATTGCCAGCCCTGACCGGATCAAAAACGATCTTTTTCCCTTGTTTTAAAATTTCCTCCGCTTTTCTGCTTTTCAAATCATATAATTTCTCCATTAATTTCCCTTTGGCCAGCGACTCCACTAATTCTACGGCCCGTTGCCGACCCTGCTCTGTAAAAATCAAGGGTAAGTCCTTTTCAAACCGGATGACCGCTTCCGTTCTTAAACCCAGCCGCCAGGAAGTCCGGCGAACATTGACCGCGTCGAAGTTCGCCGCTTCAATGACGATCCGCCTCGTTTTCTGAGTTATGGCCGAATCCCTGCCTCCGATAATGCCGGCTAAAGCGATCGGCCCGCGATCATCGGCGATAACCAGATCCTGTTCTGACAATTCGTATTCCTTGTCGTCTAAGGCGACGATCTTCTCATTTTTTTTCGCCCGGCGGACCGTAATCCCGCCTTTGAGTGAATCGGCGTCAAAAGCGTGCAACGGCTGACCCATTTCCAAAAGAACGTAATTGGTGATATCCACGATATTGTTGATAGGATTGATTCCCAGATTTTTTAGCCTGTTCTGCAACCAATCCGGCGAGGGCATCACTTTTACACCTTCCATCAAGGCCGCGGTATAGCGAGGACACAAATCCTGGTCTGTAATCCTGATTTTTAAAAAAGACTTACCTGTTCCTTTTCTCTTTGTTGTTTTCCCCTGCCTTATCTTCAGGCCCATGATGACCGCTATCTCCCGACAAAATCCGACGTGGTTGAATAAGTCGGGACGATGAGTCAATGATTTGTTTTCTATTTCGAAAATGTAATCATCCAGGTCTAAATATTCACGGAAAGCCTGTCCTGTTTTCGCCTTGTTATCTAGAATCATAATGCCTTGATGGTCTGATCCCAGCCCCAGTTCGTCCTCGGCGCAAAGCATGCCGCCTGATTCCACTCCCCTGATGACCGCGGTCTTTATCTCCAAGCCATTAGCCAAACGCGCGCCCGGCAAAGCCAAGGGCGCTTTCTGTCCTGGTTTGACGTTGGGAGCACCACAGACGATTTCCATCTTCTTCCTGCCGACGTCAACCAAGGCGATTCTTAGCTTATCCGCCTGGGGATGAAGTCTGACATTCAATATTTTCGCCACCACGACGTTGGCAAACTCTTTCCCGGTCTCAGAAATATCTTCCACTTCCGCCACCTTCATGCTTAAAATTTCGCCCAGTTCCCGGGGATTTTTCAGTTTGGGTAAAAATTCCTTTAACCAGTTATATGACAATTTCATAAGATATAAAAACTAAATTTAGAATTGCTTGACGAACCGGAGATCTCCTCCGTGGAACAAACGGATGTCGCTGATCTTGTATTTCATCATCGCCAGTCGGTCCAGACCGACGCCGAAAGCGAATCCCGTATACTTTCCCGCCGGATAGCCGGCGTGCTTAAAAACCGCCGGATGAATCATGCCTGAGCCCAGGATCTCCACCCAGCCGGTCTGTTTGCAAACCGGACATCCCTTGCCCTGGCAGTTTAAGCAGGCGAAATCGACTTCGAAACTCGGCTCAGTAAAAGGAAAATAGCTGGGTCTCATCCTTATCCTAACTTCCCTGTCGAATAAAACATTCAAAAAATTCCTCAAAACATGGACCAAGTTGGCGACGGTGACGTTTTCGTCCACCATAAAACCTTCCACTTGATAAAGAGTATGTTCATGTGAAGCGTCCGTGGCTTCATGGCGGAAACACCGGCCGATGACGCAAGCTCGCAACGGCGGCTTCCTCTGTTTCATGATCCGCACCTGCATGGCTGAAGTGTGCGTCATTAATAACAATCTTTCCTTCTTTTTCTCTCCTGACAACGGCTGCAGATAAAAAGTATCCCACATGTCCCGTGCCGGATGGCCGGCTGGAATGTTTAATGATTCGAAATTATAATAATCGGTTTGTACTTCCTCTCCTTCCCAAATCTCAAAGCCCATGGAGGAAAAAATATCCGCCACTTCGTCACGCATCCGCGTCAACGGATGCAGATGACCATAATTCGCCGCTTTGCCGGGTAAGAGACAAAAATCCTTCCCTCTTCTGACGGAAGAAACGTCTCCCTGTTTTCGTTCGTTCAAAAAATCCTCTATTTCCTTTTTCACCTGGTTGGCAAAAGCGCCAACCTGCCTTTTCTGCTCTAGGCTCAAGTTCTTCAAGCCTCGCAAGATTATAGTCAGCTGACCGTCCTGACGACCCAGATACCGGCGCCAGATCTTTTCCGTCTCCTCCGGCCCTTTAGCCTGCCTTGTCTCCGTAAACGCCTTTTCCTTTAATTGTCTTATTTTCTCCATCATATCGCACTTTTGAATTTTTTACGCGAAGAAAGAAAGAAAAATTCCAAAAACACCAGGAACAGGAAGAAAAATATTCCGTTCCACCAGCGCAGCAGACCGGTTTCCTGTAAAAGAAGCAGGCTGACTGCCAGCATGCCTAGCCACACTCCCTGACGGAAAGAAACTTCCACCTGCTTGAAGACCGGACCCTGCCTGAAACGAGCGCGGGCCACGAAACCGAGAATGGAAGCCGTACCCAAGATTGCCAGAAACAGGCTGAAATAGAACAAAATAAAACCGATTAAACCGGTTTCTTCGGGATTGACCAAAAACAGGACCGCCGCCCAGGCCAGCCAGCAGATGACGGTCAGAATCAGCATTAGATTAAGGTATTTTTTCAGGCTCATAAAAAACGTTTTAACATTTTAACGCTGATATTATAACACTTAAACGGTTGTTAGCAAGATTCTATTCCTGCCGATACTGGCAGATGTGGTAGAAATCGCAGAACTTGCAGGTCCGGCTCGGCGTAGGAGAAAAATCCCCTTCCTTTATCTTGATGATGGTTTTGATTATCTTTTCCTCCACTTTTTTCAAATCCTCTTCCTTGCCTAAAAAAGAAACCTTTTCACCCGTTTCCAAATAATGGAAAGTGAGTTGCTGAACCGGTTTGTCAAAAGCCTCGGTCAATTTTCGCGACGCTAGTTGGTAGATATAAAGCTGCTGTTTTTTTTCCAGATCCATATCCTTACTCCCGCCCTGACCGGTCTTGTAGTCGATGATTTCCAAACCGTCGTCCTTTTCGTCCACCCGGTCGATGAAACCTTTAATGATGTATTCTCCTATCCTGAAATTGAATTCCTTTTCCAGATATTTTATCCGGGGATCGGTATTGATCATGTCGTCATAAAACATTTTTAAAATCTGCCTCCCTTTTTCCTTGTATTTTTTCTGATGCTCCTTGCTTTCATACCATTCGTCGATCCAGCACTGTTCGTAGATTTTCAGCAGATCGTCGAAGGACACGACCTTCTTGCTTTCTCCTTTCCTTTCCTCTTTGACAAACAGATTCCCCTGCCCGGACTTTTCGACCGTTCGCCAGGCCTGACAAAACTGAAAAAGGGTTTTGTGCAGGCTCTTGCCAAAACTGAAAACGTATCTCCCCCGGCACGGAATGTTCAAGATGTAGGAAAACTTGTATTGTAAAGGACAGGTATCGAAGGCGATCAGTTGGGAAAAACTGAACCGCACCGGCAGAATAGCCGGCTTTTCCCTGACTGAACCGACAATGGGCCGCGATAAAACATCCGTTTTCTTTTTCTTAGACAAAGCCTCCTGATCAGCTACTAGATTCAACTCATACAGGAAACGTGAGGGTTTTTTCATGGTCTTTCCGCCGTAGTCGTCGGCCGCAGTCAGATACAGGCCGTATTTAGCCCGAGTCAGAGCCACGTAAAAAAGCCTTCTCTCTTCCTGTAAGTGGATGTCTCCCTGAGGAATGATTTCCTTGATTAGGGCTTCGGGCAACTCAATGGCTTCGCGGCGCTCAATGGTCGGAAACCTCTTGTCCACCAGATTAACGATAAAGACGTATTTGAATTCCAGTCCTTTAATGCCGTGAATCGTGCTGACTTTAACCGCTTCCGGACCTTCCTCTTGTTCGGCATCCATGCTTCCGGTGTCTCCTGTAGTAATCATTAAATCCATCATGCGGTTGAAATTACTGATCGATTTGTCAAAATTAACCGCCTCAAAATTCTCCACTTTTTTAAAAAACTGGTTGAGCCAAAAAACCGTCTCGCCAGTTCTTCTCTCGTTCTTGTCTCCCTGACCAGCCAGAATCTTCAGATAGCCGGAATCTTCCAAAAAAGCGTAGATCACTTTGCTGACACTTTCGGTCCGGGACAGCTCGGTGTGTTTTTGAATCAGAGATAGAAATATGTTCAGCTGTTCCACGGTATGCGAAGAAAGTTTGGGTACGATGCCGGCTTTTTGCATGGCTTCGTAAAGCGACCATGATTTTTTGTAGGCGAAATTAGTCAGACTGGCCAGATCTTCGGCGCTGATCTTGTTATAAAAAACCGGAGAGACTAAAACACGGTAAACCGCCGGACTCTCGTGGTAATTATCCAGTAACTTCAAATAAGAAAGTATATCCAGGATAATCGGCTTGGAAAAAAGACCTGAACGGGCTAAAAATTGATGCGGCACGTTAGCCACGTTCAAAGACTGGACAAAAAGCTCCGCCTGGCTGTTGGCCCGTACCAGGATGGCAAAATCATTCCAGGTCGCTTCCTTATCCCTTTTTTTCAGCTCGATTATCTTTTCCACCACTGTTCTGGCCTCTTCTTCCTGCGTCTGAGCGCGCCAAGGCATGATTTCCCCTTCCCCCTTGTTTTCCGCCCTGAGTTTTTTCACGATTTCTTTCTCCTGCGCCTCCAGTCTTTCCGGATTGTTCAACTGGATGAAGTCATAAGCCAGATCCAAAACATTCTGACAGGAACGATAATTTTTCACCAGAACGATCTGTTTCGCTTTAGAATAATCCTTTCTGAACTGCAAGGCATTGTTGTAAGAGGCGCCGCGCCAGAGATAAATAGCCTGATCGTCGTCCAGTACCACGGTCAGATTGTCGTCAGCGCCGGCCAGTATCCGTAATAATTCATACTGCGCCCAGTTGGTGTCCTGAAACTCGTCGACTAAAACGTATTTGAACTGCTTTTTGTATTTTTCCAAAATCTGCGGCCTTTGTCTGAAAAGCCGCAAAGTATAGTTGATCAGATCGCCAAAATCAAGGGCATTGTTTTCTAAAAGCAACTGTTGATAAAGATGATAAGCTTCTGCCAGTTCCTGCAAACGGCTGGTTTCTCGTGTCATCTGCTCGCCAGACATGGTCGTATCCTTGTCCATTTTCAGATTCTCTACGTATTCCAAATACTGCTCCGGACTGATCAGTTCGTCCTTGGCCCGGGAAAAATGTTTGACTAAACTCTGGATGAATTTAGTCGGATTGCCTAAAGGGCGGTAATAATCAAGATTGAACCGGGAAAAATTTTCCTGGACTAAAAAACACTGCTGGGTTTCGTTAAGTAGTTTGAAGTTCAAAGGCAGGCCTATGTCCAGAGCATGTTCTTGCAGAATTCTTTCGCAAAAAGAATGAAAAGTGGATATCCATAAATCCACGTAACCATAGGGCAAAAGACGGTCCACTCTTTCTTCCATTTCCTGGGCCGCTTTTTCCGTAAAAGTCAAAGCCAGAATTTCCTCAGTTTTAGCCAAATCGTTCAATACCAGCCAGGCAATCCTCCTGGTAATAACGGTTGTTTTGCCTGTGCCGGCACCAGCAATGATCATTAAAGGACCGGCACCATAACTAACCGCTTCCTTTTGCTCCGGATTCAGGTCCTTTAATATTTTTTGCAATTGTTCTTTTTCCGGCATATGTGATATTTTAACACAAAGTTCCGGGCTTGTCGACTTGACAAAAAAGAAAAATCCTGTTATTCTTTGAGATAGAAATAAGGGAGGAAAAAATGAGAATATTCAATCTATTCTGGGTGAATTGTCTGGGTTTATTATTCTTTCTGTCAGGAATGATAGCCCTGCTATGTTTCTACGTAGTCAGAATAAAGGGGATGGAGAATAAAAAAGCTTTCTCTTTGTCTATCCTCTTCCTCTTGGTCGTAGTGTCCATAACCGGCTACGTATTCTTCCTGATTAAAATCATCAATTAAAAATTGTAAAGCTCCTGTAAGGGAGCTTTTATTTTCTCAATCAAGACAAAACAGACCTTTTGCGTTCTTAGTGGTTTGTCTGACCACCTGTTCGAAGGAAGCGCCCTTTATCTCTCCTATTTTCTGAGCTATAAAGCGAACGTAAACGGGTTGATTCCTTTGGCCGCGATAAGGCTCCGGAGTAAGATAAGGGGAATCAGTTTCCAATAATATTTTTTCCAACGGCGTCTCGCGCATTGCCTCCAAAACCGCCGGATCGGCGTTCTTGAAAGTGATGGGCCCGTCAAAACCGACATAAAAGCCAAGATCCAAAAATTCCCGTACAATTCCTTTATGTGAAGAAAAACAATGAATCACGCCACAAGGTCTTTTCTTAAGTTCTTTAATGGTTTTTATCAATTCCAAATAAGCGTCTTCTCCGTTCTCTTTACTCCCCCGGCAATGGAGAATCACCGGCAAATTAAAGGAATCAGCCAAAAAAACATGCTGCAGAAACAAAGTTTTTTGCTCTTCCTTATTTTTCTGAGAATGATAAAAATCAAAACCGGTTTCACCTACGGCTTTGACTTTTTTTTTGTTTCCGGTTATCAATTCTTGGTATTTTTTTTCATTGAATTCCTCGTCTCTGACATGGATGGGATGCAAACCCACACTGGCGTAACAGTCTTTGAATTCTTCGGCAATTTCAACCGCTTTCACATTGGTTTCCAGATTTGAACCGACATTGATGACCGCCTTTAAACCGTTCTTGAAATTATCCTTGATAATCTGCCGATAATCTCTCTGAAAGGCCTGAAAATTCAAATGCGCATGCGTATCAATCATAAAAAATCAAACCTTAATGCCCAGATCTTCAGGTCCGTATGGCAAAGGCAGCAGCTCGGAAATCCTGGCGATCATGATTTTCTTTTTCCCTGTATCAGACATAATTACTTCCATGTCGCAATTTCCTCTTTGAGAAAATTCGTAAATCATCTGCCGGCAAGAGCCACAGGGCGCAATCACGGTCCGGTTTTTCGCTCCTCCTTTGGCAATCACGGCCAAAGCCCGGAAACGATGTTCACCCGCACTATTGGCGTTGATCAGGGCCGCCCGCTCGGCACAAAGGGTCAAACCGTAACTCGCGTTTTCCACATTCGCGCCAGTAATAATTTTCCCGTCCAAGGTAAGCAAAGCAGCGCCTACGCGGAAACGACTGTACGGCGCATAAGCCCTTTTGGCCGCTTTTTCGGCCTCGTTCAGAAGAACTTGATATTCTTTTTTTAAATCTTTGAATTTAACCTCTTTCATCTTATCTTATTTATTTCTCTTACCCTCTCATTATATACCCTTTACGGCCCGGAGACAAGGAATCTTGACTTTTAAAAGGCAAATGATATGATGAATATATATTAAAATCAACGGAGGGAAAGATAAGATTCGGAGATATTCATTGGTTTGAGGTCCAATCAATAATCGGATCGCCGGTGAATGTCTCCGCTCATTCGCGCGCCAGATAAAAAGGCCGATCCTCCCGGCCGTCAGGATTCTAATCTGAGTTTCGTAATTTCATTATCCTGTTATCTGGCGCCCCCGATTTAAAAGCCACCTGCTAATCAGGGGGCTTCTATCTTATATCTATTTTTAGAATATTTGATTGTTTGAATACCTAAAAGGGTCCTGTTAGGACCCTTTTAAATTGTTGTGATGATGGGACGTCCCGTGAGGAGACGTCTCAAAAACCATAGTGAAAAATCCGATAGTTCCGAATAGGAACATACTTTTCACTATGAATTCGAGAAATGGATCGCCGGGCAACCCTAGCGGAGGGTTTATTGTCCACTCAGGGGCAATTAATAATGAAACAACAAATCCCGTCAGGATAAACCCTGCAGTCCCCCAAAAGACCTTTTCCCATCTTTTCATGATATCCTCCTTTTATTTAAAAGATATTTATATTCAAACGTTTAAAGTATAGCAGAAAATATGATTTTGTCAAGATAACTTAAATTTCCGTCATTTCGTAATCCCATGTCCTACTGATGTATTCCCGGCAGAATTTCACGTGCGACAAAGGGTCCTTGTGATTAGCCTCCTTAAAAACATCGCGTCCGTTGACCTTGTTAATCAGATCAACGCTGGCTTTGTCGATAGCTACAGGATTGGAAGAAAAAAGAACGCCTATGTCCGGCGAAATGATTTCTCCGGGATGCTTGCCGCAGTCGCAGAGACGGGTGACATTCTTGATAAAACTGACGTAAAAGGTGTTTTTCGGCAGATTGTCGATCACGGCCGCGGCTCCCTGTCCCAGTAGATCGTCAAATAAAGCCTTTTTCAGTTTCAGACATTGCGCCGGACAATGGAGCTGACAAATGGAACATCCGAAACAGGCCTCGTAATCAATCTCCACCTGACCGTCCGTGATTTTCATGGCCCTGGCCGGACAAAGATCAACTCTGATTTTTTATCAAATTGATTTTCTTTTCTCGACGCCAACCCTTAATTTCGGATTCCCTTCGCCTCGCTTCTTTTAATGTTTTAAATTCTTCAAAATATTTTAAAATAACTGGCCGGCGAATTTTAGTATAATGCGCGCCCCATTTTGATTCGTTGTGCTGTTTTATTCGTTTGATTAAATCATTAGTGCATCCTACGTAAAAAGAATTGTCGGCACATTCAAGGATATAAACGTTATATGACATAATTTAATTATATCACTTCTGCCTCGCTTCACTCGGCATCAATGTCTTCGTCGCTATTTATATGGTGAAGTGAAAACTTTGAGAAGTGGAAGCGACGAAGAGCTGCGGGGGAAGGAATCGAACCTTCATTCACAGCTCCAAAGGCTGCTGTCCTGCCATTAGACGACCCCGCAATTTTTTATATTATATCACTTTTTTCGCTTTCCGCCACTTAAGGAAATATCTGAATCCGCTCCTGATGTGGATCCATGTCGCTTTGGTAAGTAAGGAACGCAGAGCCGAACCGTCGGCAGAAAGCCGACGGTGGAAATGAACCATCTGCGCCTGTGGCAGATAAAAAACCTTGTGTCCCGACTGCCAAACCTGCCGGCAAAAATCCACGTCCTCGAAATAAGCGAAATAATGCTCGTCGAAAAAACCTACTTTTTCGAAAATCTCCTTTCTGACCATGAGGCAAGCGCCAATCAGCCAGTCCACTTCCCTAACCTGTTGATGGTCAAAATCGAACATCAGATAGCGGGCCAGTTCCTTTTTAAACCATGGCCATTTACCCAAACAGGTCCTTCTGACCGCCGGAGTCAACAGATTGGGAAAACGGCAGCAGGAATACTGGATACTCTTGTCCGGATTAAGCAGCTGCGGTCCGACTATTCCCGCCTGGGGATTCTTGTCTAGAAATTCCTTCAGCCTGTTTACCGCTTCGGGCATGACGATGATATCCGGATTCAAAATCAAAACGTATTTCCACTGCGTCAGCCTAATGGCTTGATTGTTGGCCCGGCTGTAGCCCAAATTCCTTTTGTTGAAAATTATCCTGATCTCCGGATCTTCTTCCTTTAATCGGGATAAATATTCTTGACTGCCGTCGCGCGAACCATTATCCGTGATAATCAGTTCATGGGAAGGCAAATCCGCTTCCTGTAAACTTTTCAGGCAGTTTTTTAAAAGATTCTTATGATTATGATTGAGAATGACTATCGATAGCTCCATATTAATGATAAAAATGCGATTTATGCGTCCAGATTCTGATCTCTTTGGGTAAGGCCTTGACCTGACGCATAATGACTCTCCTTTTTCTTAACATTTTCCCACATTTAAGGAGAAAAGAAAACTCCGCCCTGAATAACACTCCTGGTCTGGTAAATAGTAAATATGTCCTTTTCCCTAAATGGTAGAGAAAAATCCGAAAAAAAGCGGAGAAAAAATTTCTGGCCTGAAGATTTTTCAAAAGCAACCATAAATGATTGCGATGGGAAAAAAACTCCACCTGTGCCGGCCGCTCCAGATGACTTTTAACAATTTCCTGCAGGCTCGGTTTTTCTTTCAGGCCGGTTCCCCGATAATGATATGCTTTGGCTTCGGGGACATATCGCGCCGACCAACCGGCCAGACGCAAACGCCAGGCCAAATCCACGTCTTCCTGATAGGCAAAAAAATCCTGATCGAAATATTCTTCCCCGATTTTTATTTCCTCCAGGGCCGGACGGTAATATAAGGCGCAGGCGCCGGTCAGACCGAAAACTTCGGTCGATTTGTTATATTGTCCCTGATCATTCCGCCCCTGTCCCCTTTCCACGAAATGATAATTCCTAAGCAGTTTCAAGCCCGTGCTGTCCAGTATGTCTGTCCTTATCTTCTCATCACATTCCGGATCACCGCTCCTGATCTTCAAAAGTTTGGGGCCGAAACTCGCAATCTTTTCTTTTCCTCCCTTGATCGCCGCCTTCATAATCTGTCCCAAAAAATCCGGCTCCAAGACGATGTCAGAATTCATGATCAGAACGAACTCCGATTCCCTTAGGCTGAAACCCTGGTTATGAGCCCGGCTAAAACCCAAGTTCTTATTATTATGAAAAACGAACAGTTTGTTGGTTCGGCCAAATTTCTCCTTAATCTTGTCAGGAGAATATCCCCTGACGATTTCCAAAGTTCTATCAGTCGAGCCGTTGTCGATTATAAGCAAAGAAAAATTCTTGAAAGACTGCTGAAAAATCGAATCCAGACAATCCTTAAGAAACTTCTCGCTGTTCCAGGTGACGATCTGAATGATGAGTTTAGGTTTGGTCGCCATTTTCGCAATTATTAATCAAGGACGCGGTAAAAACCACGTAAAATATCCCTAAAGGATGAAACAGGAACGGACCGGTCAGGGTGGCCGTCATCAAAGCGGCCAGGCCGGCCAGCAGACCGACTACCAGTCTTTTTTGCCAAGTTTCGGTCAGTTCCCTGATTTTCCTCCACCCCTGATAGAAAATATAAAACAAAAGGGAAAGATATGCCAGCAGGCCGAAGAATCCCAGCTCCAGCCACATTTCAAGATAACCCCAGTCCAGATGAAAAGTAGACTTCTGCGTCTGCGTAACCGGATCGAAATAGGAAACGGTCGTGCCTAAACCGTAGCTGAGGACCGGTTGCTTTTTCAGCTGGTCGAGCAACCGGGGCAGGATGTTCATCCTGCTTAAGGAACTTAATTCCTCGTCCGGCGTTACCACGGTTTGAATCCTTTGCCCGAAAAACAATACGCCCTGGTTTCCCCATTCACCGGTGGCCAGACCGAAAATGACGAAAAATTCAAAAAATAAAAACAATACAGTAATCACGGAAAACCCCAACCAGCGCCGCCAGGGCAAGCCCTTGCCCAGCACAAACAAGCCGACGAGAATACCGAGAAAATAGGCGCGGGAAAAATTAATTAACATGACCAGACCCGCCAGCCAAGCCGGCCAAAACCAAATTTTCTTTTCCCTGATTCCTGAAGTGAATAAAAAACTCAAATAAACGAGGAAAAGGGGTAAAAGCAAAAGATGCGCCGAACTGACGATGCGGAAAAATCCCGTTCCGGTATCCGTGGCTTTGCCGATCACCGTGCCCCGCCACCACCAATAAAACTGGTCATGGACATTGACCAGGCCGGAAACAAAAAGCACAAAAACGAAAACCGTCACCAAAAAAACGCCTATTGTGGCTACTCGTCCGATTTTCAACGTTTCATCTCGAAACTTCCTGACTTTTAAAAAATCCAATAAAGGAAAAATAAGAAGGAAATAAGAATAATTAATAAAATCTTTAGTGGCTAAAACCGGATCGTTCTGAATCAGTCCCTGAAGGAAAGCGAGAAAAACAATCAGAAAAAAAACGGAAAAAAACAAAGGCAAACCGGACTGAAAAAAACGTTTGAAAAAATCTTTTTTCTCCTGTCCGAGCATGCGTATGAACCAGATGATCATAACCGCCAAAAATAAAACCAGCCGAAGAGAAAACCCGGCGAACTCGAAAACATGACCTTCATGGCCGGAAAAGAACTCGAAGATCAGAAACAGGAATCCGTATTCCGTTTTCCGCAGGCCAAAGAAAACGGCAGCAATGACAATCAGCCAGAAACACGGCGCGACTAACCAATGATGTAAATACGCCAAAAAAGAAAATAAATGAAAGAGAAAAAAAGCCAAAAGTATTGCTCCAAAGGTTGTGTGCCATTGAATATTTTTCATTTGACGATCAATTAATCCTCGATTCCATTAATTGATTTTTAATTTTTTCTTTATTTCCCCTTTTTTCTTATTGGAATAAATTTCGCTCAGCCGCGCCAAAAACAGACTCAACGGCTGAGCCAAGACAATGGGCCAGTAATAAGAAAAAGGATGATATTTCTTGAAATAAAGTAAAAGACTGTGATTGTAAATTTTCTGCTTATCCCTGGATAAAAGCTGGTTAAAACTCTGACCGCCGTAATGGATAACCTTCGCTTGGGAATAATAAACTACTTTATAACCGGCTTGTTTGACGCGATAGCACAAATCCACGTCTTCGAACCATAAGTGAAAACGTTCATCAAAGCTTCCCACTCTCTCCAGAATTTCCTTTTTCATCATCATGAACGCGCCCGCTACCTGATTGACCTCGCTGGTTCGGTTGTAATCGAAATCCCGGCGAAAATATTTTCTCATCATTCTGAGGCCGGGCAGCAAATACTGGAGCTTCAGTAGCAGAACCAGCTGGTTTCCGACTTTGGGAAACGACTTCACCGAGGGCTGAACCTCGTTGTCCGGATCCACCAGCCGGCAACCGATTATTCCCCAGTTTTTGTTTTCCGACAGCAACTTCATGGTCTTTCCACAAACATCGTCGACGATTTCCGTATCCGGATTAAGAAACAATACGTATTCTCCTTCGGCCTGTTGCAAGGCCTGATTATTGGCATGGCTGAAACCAAGATCACGGTCGTTTAAAATTATTTTTAGATTCCGATTGCGCAAATCTCCCAAGTATTCCCGGCTACCGTCACGCGAACCGTTGTCCACTACCAGAATCTCCGCTTCTCCTTCCCGAAGACTGCGGAAAAGGGAATCAAGACACCTTTCTAAAAGAG
>Ga0172375_10006865_pt1 | contig 15796 bp, 15 predicted proteins | sample LakKiv1m_FD_114537 | JGI IMG/M metagenome (GOLD analysis project Ga0172375, IMG submission 114537) | Freshwater microbial communities from Kabuno Bay, South-Kivu, Congo - kab_092012_11.1m | ecosystem: Environmental > Aquatic > Freshwater > Lake | place: Democratic Republic of the Congo...
AGGACCGAGACCACAACCACGGCGATACCCACGCCGCCCCGGACCGGGCCTAGCAGATAGCGGAGGGAATCGAACAGATCATCAGATACCCTTGATTGCCCAAGGAATTGGGCCATCAGAATAAACAAGGGCACGGCGATCAAAACATAATTGTTCATCAGCCCGAAAGTTCGGGTCGCGAACAAGTTCATGGACGAGGGGCCCAAGGAGAGGAGTCCAAAGATGACCGCGAGCCCTCCCAGAACGAATGCGAGAGAGTGTCCCATGAACAGACCGACCAGCAGCCCGAGGAACATCAGAATCGTCAGCACTTCGGGGCTCATTTCAATCATAGATCAGCTCCTCCCCCGTTAAGGCCAGATGGACTTTCTGGACGAATATGGCCAGCCCCTGGAGCAAGAGCAACCCAGCTGTCACCGGGATCACCGTTTTGAGGGGATAAATAGGGGGCGCGAAAACACTCCAGCTCGTCTCCCAAGTCGCCCAAGACATCGAGGCATACTTGATGCCATAAGCCAGCAGAACCACGTTGAAAGGAAAGAAAAAAATGATATAATTCACGATGTCCAGGATGGCTCGTTTTCTTACCGGAAGAGTATTGTACATAATGTCCACTGCCACGTGGGAGCCATGGAGTAGAGCGAATCCGGCGGGGATCATGAAATACGCCCCAAAAAGATGGGTGCAGGTCTCAAAACTCCAGATCGTGGGGGAGTAAAACAGTCTCCTCATGATTATTTCAGTGACTGTCAGAATCATCACGACGGCCACCAGCCAGCTGGAAATGTTGCCGACCCACTGATTGATGCTGTTCGCCATCTTGATATACAGCCGAATAAGCTTCATAGCTCACCTTACTCCTAAGTTAGCGAGAATCCTGCCGGGTTAATGGGGAAACCACGCGCCGGAACCGTCGCCGGAAGTTGGTAAGGCCCTCAGGATCTTCCTCCCGAGGGCCGCAAGAGGATCAGAGGTTATTTGGCCTTTTCGGCCGCCGCTTTCAGTGTTTCCATATCAGGAAGGGCGACGTCTCTTTTCAGGAGTTGCAGTTCTTTGTCTCGCCAGTAGGAAATCGTCTCCATGGTTTTATACAGGGAGTAAACGGCCTTGGCGAACAAAGGGTTCTTCTTGGCTTCATCCACGAAATGCTGATAAGATTTCTTCTGAATTTCCTGGAGGGCGTCGGCGTCCAGAGGCTGAACCTTGGCGCCCTTTTCCATGAATTTCTTGGCATAGACGCCGCTCTCGTAGTTGTAGTGAGCGATGCTCCAGACCAGGTTGGCTTCGGCCGCGATCCGAATCTTATATCTCAGTTCGTCGGTTAACGAGTCCCACGCCTTCTTGTTGATCATGATGCCGGTGCAAGAAGCGGGCTGATGCCAGCCGGGGACGTTCCAGTATTCAGTGACTTCTTGGAAACCTAAGCTCCAGTCGTTGTCCGGGGTGCTGAATTCGGCCCCGTCAATGACACCCTTTTCCAGAGCCTGGTAGAGCTCCTGGCCGGCCAGCATGACCTGGGCCGAGCCAAGGTCCTTCAGGATTTTCCCCTGGAACATACCGGACATCCTGAATTTGCCTCCCTTGTAGTCTTCCAGCGTCTTAAGGGCCTTTTTGCCGCGGATCCCTGATTCCGCGGAGATCACGTTGGTGAAAATGTAGCGCATACCGTATTTGCCATAGACCTCGGCGGCTATCTCCGCCCCGCCCCCGGCGTAGATCCACGTGACCACGTCCGTCTGAATCGGCCCGGCCGGCAGACCGCCGACGACGTTGAAGGCCGTGTCCTTGCCGCCCCAGTACCCGGGCCAGTCAAAACCGGCCTGAACGGTCGCACTTTGCACGGCGTCGAAAACCTCAAAGGAGCCGACGATCTGACCGGCGGGATAGAGCTTCATTTCCAGTTGGCCTTTGCAGAGCGCATTTACCGTTTCAACAAAGTGTTCATCTGCTTTGATCAAGGTAACGGCCGGGGTCCAAGTGGTAACCACTTTCCATTTGATGGGTCCCTGAGCCGAGGCCGAGGCGACGAAAGCCAGCATCGCCAAAACGGCCATGCCAACGACCAGCAACCTTCCGGGCCTGAACTTGTTCATGATTTGCCTTCCTCTCTGTCTTCTGCTGATATTTCTGATGCCGCAAGACCTAGACCTCCAAACCGATTCTCCCACATCCCTAGTTCACTCAGGTTCACCAACGTGGCGGCATCATGTTTCATCCGGATGCTTGGGCACCTTGCCCACCGCGGTCCCGGTCATGCAGACAGCTCCGTCCCGAGTCCGCAAGGTGGATTCTATGACCACGCGTCTCGTGTGATGCTCTATTGCGGTCAACACTGATTCAACGGTTACTGTGTCGCCGACCCTGACGGGAGCCAAGAATTTGATCTCCTGCGACAGATGGACTCCGCCCAGGCCGACTAAATCCGTTAAGGTGTAGTCAATCAGGCTCGCCGTCAACATGCCGTGCACGATCCGGCCGCCGAAGCAAGTGGTCTTGGCGTATTCCTCATTGACGTGCAGCGGGTTGAAATCCCCGCAGATGCCGGCAAAAGCAAATAGGTCGGCATCAGTTATCGTCTTGGCGAAAACGGACTTGTCCCCGACTTTCAATTCGTGCAACGATTTCCTTCTCATATCTTCATCCCAAGTCGATCGCCCCCCCACTTCTTCAAAGTGCGCTTGTCCACCTTGCCAACCCCCAGCAGAGGCCATTCCGATCCTTTGATGAAAAGGACATGCTTGGGGATCTTGAATTTCGCTAGCTTGCCCCGGCAGTGTTCCAAAACACTCTCTTTGGTCAATTCCACCCCTGCTTCAGGTTCAATGACGGCCGTGACAGCCTCGCCCCATTTTTCATCCGGAACGCCTATGACTTGGACGGACTTGATCCCGGGAAGGCATTCGAGGAATATTTCGACCTCTCTTTCCGAAACGTTTTCCCCGCCGGTCTTGATCATCATCTTGAACCGACCTCGATAGATGACGAAACCGTCCTCGTCCTTCCATCCATAGTCCCCGGAATGAAAGAAGCCGTCCTGGTCAATGGCTTTCTTGGTCTCTTCCTCGTTCTTTCGATATCCTTGGAAGCGGCTCCAGCCTCTCAAGCAGAGTTCTCCAGGCTGATTGGGGGGCAACTCCGCGCCGGTCTCGGGGTCGACCACCTTGACTTCGATGCCCGGCCAGGGCTTTCCGTTGGTGGACTTCCTCTTTTCGTAGTCGGTCACGTCCGGCATGCAGCTCACCCCGGTGCCTTCGGTAAAGCCATAGTGATGGGCAATGATCTTGGTATTGGGAAAAATATCTTGACATCTGTCATACCAAGTCGGACCGGTGGCCAGGAGAATTCTGTCCATCGTGGAAACGTCAAACTCCCGAAAGCGAGGATGGGTTTCGATGGCGTTGAAATGAGCCTCGAATCCGCAAAAGACGTTTATTTTTTCATCGTTGATGATCTTCAGGACTTCATCGGAGACGAATGGCTGGACATATAGACAACAGCCGCTGGTCAAAGAGCCCAAAGTGAAATAGACGCAGCCGGCGATGTGATAGAACGGAAAGTGGCACAGAAGGCGGTGGGAAGGTTCGAGGGCAAAGGTCCTGCCCATCAAATGGGCGCCTATGCCCAGTAAGCTCCGATGGTTGTGCATGACCCCTTTGGGAAAGGCGGTGCTGCCCGAAGTGAAGAGGATATTGCAGATGTCATCGGGTCGGCCCTGACTCAAGAGCGCCTGGATTTCCTCATCTTCGTACCCCTCCCCGGCCTTTATCAACTCGGCGAAGTCAACGCAGGACTCATACTTATAGCCCTCGGGGCTGAAACAGGCCAACCGTTTGAGCAAGGGCAGCTCTTGGGATCGTATGTCCGCATCCCCTCCGGAAACAATGGCCGGATCAATCTCTTTCAGAATCTCCAGATAATTCCCCTGCGGAAGTTTGTCCGTCAAGATAACGACCTTGACGTCCGCTTGTTTGAGCAAATACTTGATTTCCCCAGCTCGGAAGTTGATGTTCACCGGGACCACCATGGCCCCTAAAATATGGAGGGCGTATTTCGTGTAAATCCATTCAGGCACGGTCCCGAAAATGGTGGCCACCGAGTCCCCTTTTTGGATGTTCATCCCTTGAAAGCCCTTGGCCAGACGACAGGCCGTGTCGAAGAGTTCGGCCCAAGACAGGCGCCGATTGAAAGAGACTATGCACTCCCGGTCACCCCATTCGTCTGCCGCTTTCTTCAGGGCTTGAGCGATGGTCAAATCGGTATAATCAAGCATGTCTTCATTCTCCTGTCGGCGATCAGGCTGATTGTCGTTTCTTCTCTTTTTCCAGTTCTCTCTTGAGTTTCATGTGCTTGGTCCTGTCCCAGGCGCCCTCGGTCTGGTCTGTATTTTCTTTGAGTTCTTTCTTCTTTATTTTTCCGGTAGGAGTCTTAGGCAGAGAGTCACTGAACTGGATGTAGCGGGGTATCTTGAAATAGGCTAGACGCTCTTCGCACCACCTGATGATTTCTTCCGGCGTCACTTTCGCACCGGGTTTTTCGACCAAGTAGACTTTTACTTCCTCGATCCTTTTACTATCGGGCACGGGAACGGCCGCCACCTCGGCGATGCCGGGATGGAGCAGGATCGCGGACTCCACTTCGGAGGCGGAGATGTTTTCCCCGCTGCGCCTGATCATGTCTTTTTTCCGATCGACAAAATAGAAATAGCCTTCGTCGTCTTGTCTGCAAAAATCTCCGGTGTGGAACCAGCCGTTCTTCCAAACTTTTTCCGTGGCCTCCGGGTCCTTCAAGTAGCCCAACATGTACCCCTTGCGGGGATTGGCCTGATCCTTGGCCCTGGTCACCAGTTCACCATTCTCCCCATGAGGCACTTCCTTGTCGTCGTCATCGACAATCTTGCCTTCTATGCCGGGCACAGGCCGGCCGAAGGAGGCCGTTCCCACTTTTCGATCTCCAAGCTTCCGTCCTGTCATATAAACTCCGCCGCCACCGCCTTCGGTTGAGCCGTAGAGTTCCAGCAATTCCACGTTGAAGCGTTTTTCAAAGGCGGCATGAATATCCTTGGGTACTCCAGCCCCGATTCCATAGACTTTCCTGGGCCGAGCGTCATGGTTTGTTTCAGGCATACTGTAGAGAATGGCCGGAATAACGCCTAAGTAATGGAAGAAGGTGGCCCGGTATTTCTCGATATCGTCCCACCAGGTGGAGGGATGGAAGCGGTCGACCAAGGCGATTCCAGCCCCTGAAAACAGTCCGCCCATGGCCGTCAAGGATTGGGCGTTCATGTGAAATAAGGGCAAGGGGGTCAAAATTCGGTCATCGGCTGTAATCAAGTGCTGATCTACGTAAATCCGGCCGATATTCAGATAGTAAAACTGGTCTACGATGCACCCCTTTGGCCGGCCGGTTGTTCCGGAGGTATAAAGGATCGCGGCCTCATCGTTGATACTTGTGTCCACTTTTTTCAGTTCAACCGGCTGCTTGCCCCAGAATTCGCCGAAGAGTTCCTCGTTTTCGCTTGCCCGGTCCATATCGAGCAATAGGACCTTGCCCAAGTTTGGACACTTGTCGCGAATCTCTTGCAGGATGTGGTAATGCCCAGCGTCAATGGCCAACATTTTCGATTCGGAGTGGTTGATCAGATACTCGGTTTCGTACCCGGTGAATTCCGTGTTAACGGGAACCATGGAGGCGCCGATCTTGTTCAATCCGTACCAAAGATAGAGGTATTCCGGCCTGTTATACAGCATGATGGCCACACGATCGCCCTTTCTTATTCCCTCGGAGAGAAGGGCGTTGCCCACCTGGCCGGCTCGGTCGTTCATCTCCCTGAAAGAGATTTCTTCATCACGGTAAAACAAATAGATCTTGTCGCCGAGTTCTTCGGCTGCCCGCTCCAAGAGTTCTCTGATCGACCTCATTTCATCACTCCCCATTCTCGCTCACAAATGTGAAACAACTCTTCCGCGTCGTTGTTACTTGCTCAACTCCGGGTCTTTACCCGGCAAACCCTATCGGACCGGAAGCCACGACTTCCCGACAAAGCACCCATGCTTTGTCGGGCCCAAAGGACGTGTCCCGGAAATGTCCATAGAGAAGTTCTTGTCATAACGCACCGTATCCTGGAGTAATATAGGTCAGGTATTCCGGTCGATTTGAATACGGGGAATATGTCTACTGTGATGAGACCGTACGCACCCCGGGACGGCAAGCAGGAGCGCCTCCGGACTGAAACCATCGTTGCCGTGTTCCCCCTGCCCACCCCGGATCGGGGTCCGGGGCGGGCAAGGGCGTCCGCCATCAGGAGCAGGTGTCTCAAGTCAACACCATAGCCGTAAGGGGAGTCATCTTCGGTGATCGGCTCCCGACAGCGGGTGGAGCCCTAGTCCATGGGCTTGAAATAGTGTATATCGAGGATGTGCCCCTCCCGATTCTCCTTCCAAACCGCTTTCACTCTACCGCCGATGCGGACCTGCCGGGCCACCGTCTCGACGTCGTCCAGTTTGACTCCTCCCACAAAATGGGCAAGTCCCACGTCCGCTCCGTCAAGACCGATGACTCCCACGATATAGGGAGGCTCTTTGGGTTGCCCTTCGTAGGCAAAGTCGATGAGAACCCAGGTTCTGATTGTCCCTTCATCAGAGATCTGCACCCATTCCTTCGTCTCGACAAAGCAGTCCGAACAGAAACTGCGGGCTGGAACAAGGACTCTCTTGCACTTTTCGCAGCGAGTACCCATAATCCGCTTATTCTTGAATTCCTCGTAGAAACGAGTGTTGGTATGTCCCATGGACCATTTGTAAGGAAGTGAAACATAACCTTTCAGTATTCTCGATTCTTGCGCCATTGATTTCCCCTCGTCACCGTTCCCTCGATATGATCATTATGCCGTTGAACTGGTCCAGCCCTCCCATAGCGTGAGCCAATCCCGTTTTGGCACCGCCGACTTGTCGTTCTTCCGCTTTTCCCGTTACCTGGAGCACGACCTCGGATACCCGCTGCAATCCGGTAGCGCCAATCGGATTCGTGCAAAGCGTGCCGCCGGACGGATCGCACGGGAGATCGCCTCCCTTCATCACGACTCCTTGTTCCACCAATTCGCACCCATGGCCAAAATCGCAGAAGCCGAAACACTCGTAGAAGAGCATTTCCTGGAAGGTGAATGGGTTGTAGACCTCTGCCACATCGAGTTCTTTCCGAGGATTGGTGATCCCCGCCTGATCGTAGGCCGATTTCGCCGCATTGATGGCTGATCGCCATACCACCTTGTCACCTTCTCCGAAGAACGCTTGCTCGCCGCAATACCCGACTCCCTTGATCCAGGCCGCGGGACGTCCCAGTTTCTTGGCCATCCGCTCGGAGGCCATGATGACAGCGCAGGCTCCATCGGAAGCCGGACAGACGTCTAAGAGTCTGACCGGATACGCTATAACTCTTGACTTGAGAACGTCGTCTACGGAAATCTTGATTCTGATGTGGGCATAAGGATTGAGCAACGCGGCGTCGTGATTGCGAACCGAGAGTTCAGCAGCCGCCATTCTGACCCGCGTTTCGTCGATGCCGTACCGATGAGCCCATTCGTTACATTGAAGCGAAAAAATGCCGGGAGCACCGGCAAGAAACGGCCTCTGAAAGAAAGGATCGGCTACCGTGGCCATTGTTCCCTGAGGGTCCCCTTCGTACATCTTCTCCGCCCCCAGCACCAACACTAGATCGAACATGCCCGAGGCAACGATAGAAGCCGGTATGTGCGAGCGAAATGCCGGTCGACCCACAGGTCGCGGTCCTCATCAGCGGCTTGCCGCCTGCTCCCATGGCATCCGCCCAGTAAAGGTGAGGATTGTTGACCCCTTCCATGGGCGAAGGCATGGAGCCGGCTACGACCGCCTCAACGTCATCCAGACCTATGCCTGCATCCTCGAACGCCCTGCTGACGGCCTCACGAACGAGTTCGGGATACGAAACATCCGTTCTCTTCCCGCATTGAGTTTGGCCGGTTCCAACAATTGCCACTGCTTGAGCCATGAATGAGTCCCTTTAATTTCCAAGAATTACTACGGAATGTGATTGCCCACCCAAACCGTGCACGCCGTGGGCAAGCGCCCTGTTCACACCGGGGACCTGATGGGCCCCTGCGTCGCCCCGAACCTGCAGGTACGCCTCTCCCACACGAAGAAGGCCCCGAGCGACAAAGGGATTGGCTCCGAAGAGTCCTCCCGAAGGATTCACCGGGAGTCGGCCGTCCAGAGCTGTGACTCCCTCCTCTACGAGACGGCAGCCGGTTCCTGCCGTGCAGAATCCCAACTGCTCAGTCCAAAGGATTTCGTGAAAAGACGTTACGTCGCAGATTTCCGCGACGTGTATTTCCGTTGCAGGATCGTGCACGTCGGCTCTCTCGTATGCCATGTGAGCGGCTTTGGGTAGTGCTCCGCCCAAGAGGTCCCGATCACCGATATACGTGTGGTCCACACTCCATCCCACGCCGTGAATGAAGACCGGCTTGTCCGTGAGCTGCGTAGCGGTGTGTTCGTCGGCCAACAGCAGGGCACAAGCGCCGTCACTGGTGGGGGGCACATCCATTCGGCGCAACGGGGCCGCCATGATCGGCGAAGAGAGGACTTGCTCGGGCGACAATGTGCCGCCCCGATGGGCATAAGGATTCTTCTCCGCGTTGGACATGTTCTTGGCGACAACCCCGGCCATGGCCGCTTCGCCGACCCCATATCGTTCCATGTACATTCTGGCCTGAAGACCCTCTGCTGAAACGCCGTTCAGTCCTATCGGACGCTGAAAGAAAGGGTCTGCGGCCAGATTGGTGAGGGTGTGTTCGGAAGGACACTCCGAACACTTTGTCACGCCGATTATCAGCGCGGTTCGGTAATGGCCGGACAGGATCCGCATCATTCCATAGATGAGGCTAAAGACCGAGTCCTCTGTCACCTTGGAACCACTCTTGAGATTCCCTCCAGCAGCGTCATAGTAATAGCTGTTGGAGCAACTGATTCCTTGCCAATAGTCGGCGGAAGAAGAGATGATGGTGCCTATTTCAGACCTGTCCATCTGTACTCGGTCCAAAAGCTTCCTCACCACACCGAAGGTCAGCTCCTGGACGTTTTCCGGAAGTCTATCTCCGTGCTTCGTCTGCACAAAGTCAACGATTGCGATTCGTTGTGTCATCTTGCCACTCTCGTTAGCGATACATCTGCATTGGCTGGTAGTGAACTCACGTGATTGACGAAAGGGCGTGAAGCAATGATCGTGCCAATTGACGCTCCCACGAGAAAATGCTTTCGCCGCCGCTCGGCTAAGAAATTCTTAAAGAAGTGATCCGCCCTTTTTAAGCTGGCTAGAAGCGGGAAGTCCGATCGCTTATTGAGCGCGTGCTGAGAACGTACGTGGAGAAATAGAGCCGGATCGGGTGCCTTCACATCCCTCTAGACATGTCCAACTGTGTACATGTCTAACTATGAGACATGGCCCCGTGACCATCGTGGCTCAAGAATCCATAAACGATCCGCTTGGAAGCACAGGCAATCGTGGAAGAGGGCTTGGAAGCTGCTACCACTGGGCGGAGCATCAGGAGCATAGGGAACGGCCGGCGCTACCCGGCGACGCATCGCTGCGCGGCGATCCCGTACTTCCTGAGTTTGTTATAGAGGGTGGCGCGGCTCATCTGGAGCATCATGGCGGCTTGGCGCTTGTTCCCGCTGGTCGTCTTGATGGCCTGCTCGATCATGGCCTTTTCGGCCGACGCTCTGTCAGTAAACGCAAACAATGGTGGGTTTGAGAGCTTTGATATCTCCTCGCGAGCCCTCATCATCTGTTTTCGGACCCTTGAAGGGAGTGCGTGGACATCGATCAGTTCGCCCGTGTTTAGGTTCATGGCGCCTTCGAGGACATTTATCAATTCTCTCACATTTCCCGGCCAGTCATATGTCGCGAAAAGATCCAGAACCCGTCTGGTAACACCCGTCACGTTGCTGTTTGTGCGTTCTCGAATCTGAGGAATAATATAGTCCGTCAGGAGAGGCAAGTCTTCGAACCGATCTCGTAACGAAGGCGTGCGTATGGTCACCACATCGAGGCGATAGTAGAGATCCTCCCTGAATTGTCCGCGCTGGACCATTTCCCACAGATCCCGGTTGCTCGCAGCGAGGATCCTCACGTCTACCGTGTAACTCACCGTCCCTCCCACTCGCTCGAACTCTTTTTCCTGAATCACTCTAAGAAGCTTGGCCTGCATGCCCATGGACATATCGGCCGCCTCATCAAGAAAAATGGTACCGTTGTGAGCCAACTCGAACTTGCCGGGTTTGCCCCCCTTTCTGGCACCCGTAAAGGAACCGGACTCGTATCCGAAGAGTTCCGACTCGAGCAAATTCTCCGGTATTCCAGCGGAGTTGACCACTACAAAGGGCCCATGCCTTCGAGGGCTTGCCATGTGAATAGCCTGAGCAAAAAGCTCCTTCCCGGTACCCGACTCCCCCGTGATGAGGATGTTCGAGTCTCCCTTGGCTGCTCGGAGGGCTCTTTTCTTGGCGACCATGATCGCCCTTGACTTGCCGATGATGTCGTCAAACGTGAACCTGCATCCGGACACCTTCCGGGGAGAATCATCGGGTCTATTTCGTCCCTGGATTCTTTCGAGCCTGGAAATGAAGCTGGTTGCCTCCTTGACATCGGTGAAGATGCTTTTACATACAGCTCCCTGCAGCACTCCGTCCTTGACCAGCGGCACGACCACGCAGGGCACCCCCTTCTTATTGGGCCTGGCTATCTCGGCAACTTCCGGGACGCCGGTACTGGCCACCTTCTTCAACAGGCATTTCGGATTAAGACTGGAGATATCTCGTCCAACCGCTTTGTCTCGGTCAACCCCCATGTTCCGGGCTGATTTCCTCGTCAAATATACCACTTGCCCGTGCCTGTCAACTGCCCCCAATTCCTCAAAGGATCTGTCCAACATCATGTCCAGCATGTCATATTTCCCTCTAAGTCTTGCCAATTCGGTTTCCAGGGCGATCTTCTCTGTGACATCTTGCATGAGCTGGACGGCAAACAGAATGTTCCCATCTATCACAACGGGTACCAGACTGCATTTCAGCAGCCGGCCGTTGATGAGTTCCTGCCGGTCATGAACTGTCACTCCACTGGCAAGGACATCTGAAATCTTGGGATCCGCCATTATGGAGCCGATCGGTCTGTGCAAGGCCAATGAAGGCTGGATTCCCAGGAAATAGCCCGCCATGACGTTGAAGAAGCATATGCGGCCTGTTCTGCCAATGACAATGACCCCGAGCGGTGCGTCTGCAAGAGGCTCGAATAATGAATTCACGATAAGCTCTTCACCGAAAGAGGACGCATCGTTCTCGAGAGTGGCCACAGTTATTTCAGTTGACATTGATCATCCTTCGCTTTCTGCTGCCAGGCCCTTCCAAAGACGTGAAGGTTGGCCCCCCGACTTGGCCGAATGTCCCAAGCCGACGGTATCCAGGGTCAACGACTATGTGAAGTGCCTGAATCGAGCCGCCCGTGCCTGACTCGAACACCAGGAGAGGGGCAAGGAAAAGATCCTTTATTCTCCCGGAACCCTGCTGCCATATTACTAACCGGCCAGATACTTCTGCTGACCAATTAGCATGTCAGCATGCGGTGGAAAGTCAAGAAGAAAGTGCGACCCGAATCCACGGTCCAGTTTTGTCGTGGCATGGGTGTTTCATCCGGAGGGACCGGATGGACGGGTTCATGGCAGGCGTGGGACCTGAAAATTTCGTCTGGGTCCACGACTGTAGTGAACGTATGTTCCTCCCCCAGATTCGGGCCCATTTCTGAACGAGCTATTCCCGTGAACTCCTCTCAGCACCAACGCATTACAGCGCAGCGGTGTTCGCGGGCACTTTTTCGGTCAGTCCTCCTTCGCCACTCATGCCATCGCGACTAAGCGGAACATCGTCAAGGTTCCCAAAGACTCACCTCTGGAGATGTTAGCTCCGCTGGGTTGTGGCACGCAAACCGGAGCCGGCACTGTGATGAACTCGCTGAAGGTTTCGAAGGGGCAAAGCATCGCCATCTTCGGTACGGGGGCGGTCGGGCTTGCCGCGGTCATGGCGGCTCGCGTCGTGAGGGCCGGCCCGATTATCGGCATAGATATTAGACCCAAACGTCTCGAAGTCGCCCTGGAACTGGGTGCCGACCACGTGATCAACAATCGTCATTATGACGTCGCTTCCCCGCCGACAACACCTGAAGTTGAGCTGATTATGTGCTGGAGATAGCCGGCATGCAGAAGATGCACCGGCTCGCCATTAATGTGCTGAACCCGAAGCGCACCGTCTCATTCCTCAACGTCGCGAGCGGAACAGACTCTCTCCGAGAAGGTCTGAAAACTCTAGGCATAATTCAGGGCCACGCGGTGCCGCAGCGCTTCATCTGTAAACATCCACGTGCTCTGCACGTGGATGTTTACTTTTTTGGCTCAGATATGATTCGTCGCGTTTGAGAGGATCGTGTCAAAAGTTCGGACCTTTAGGCAAGCATTTCCCCACGCCGGCTATATAATGAATACATCCCCGCGATGTCCGCGGCGATCTTGAAGGAGAGTGATCATGAGCAAAGTGTGCTTTGTCAGAGGGGCCGGCAGCGGGAATAGATGTCGGCATGTTGCGCTCACGAAGAGCTGTCCGAGTCGAGGAATGCCATCTTCTGACAAACAAACAAGGCGTTGTCATCTCAGTTCCTACGACAGCACCTGGCTGCCGTGGAGGCTTCCAACCATTAGGCACTGAATCGAAAGGAGGACGGAAATGAAACTGCTCGTTGCGACGGTCATGTCGCTTTTTCTCCTCACTTTGGCGTCCGCCTATGTAAACCAGGCAAGAGCCGCTTCGGGATCGGGCGCTCCCTCGGTCGCTACAAGCGATGATTCTCAGACGATCAGCATCACGCGAAGCGGCTCGCAGCCTTCCGCCAAGGGGCCAGCCGAATACTTCACCGGTTCCGCACGCATTGAGCCCCTGTTCAAGGCGAAAGATCCGTCACGCACGTCCGGCGCCCTCGTCACGTTTGAGCCCGGCACCCGCACTGCCTGGCACACCCACCCGGTCGGGCAGATACTGATCGTGACGGCCGGCTCCGGCTGGGTTCAGCAATGGGGCGGTCAAATCCAGGAAATCCGGCAAGGTGATGTCGTGTGGATCCCGCCGGCTCAGAAACACTGGCATGGAGCCACGGCAACCACGGGCATGACTCATGTCGCCATTCAGGAGCACCTTGACGGTAAACGCGTCGAGTGGATGGAAAAGGTCAGTGACGAGCAATACCGCAAGTGATCCCACTCAATTTCAAGAGGCCAAAATGATGAGGTGTATCAAGAGAGCCATCCACAAGGGAATCTATACGAGGATCTGGGCTTGTTTTGTTATCATGGTTTGGATATTCACGGTGGCCGAAATCGTCGAAGGGGAGCAGAAGGGAAAGATGAATCCAGAAATTTCCCTGCCCGCTGAAGCGGCGGGCTGGACATGGGACGGGAAGGAGATGAGATACAGTTCCAAAACCCTTTTCGAGTACATGAATGGAGCGGCGGAACTCTATCTAGCCTATGGTTTTCAGGGCCTCACGGTTCGAAAGTATGAGAAGTCGAGTCAACCCACTATCACCGTGGAACTCTATGAGATGGCTTCTTCCGAGGATGCTTATGGACTCTTCTCTTTTGAACGCCAGGACGAAGCCGTAGGGATCGGCCGGGGATCGGAGTTTGGAGGCGGATTGCTCCGGTTCTGGAAAGGAAAGTATTTTGTCGGCATTTATGCGGACGGGGGAGGGGTGGAGGCCGAATCGGCTATTCTCACGATGGGCAAGGCCACGGCAGATTTAATCCAGGAGATGGGGCCGGAGCCCGAATTGGTTGACCTTATCCCCGGCAAGGACCTTGGACTGGTTGATCGGAGCATTCGATATCTCAAGAGCCATATTCTCCTGAACCAGCGGTTCTTCATAGCCCACCGGAATATTTTAAACCTGAGCCGGAGGACGGAAGCTGTACTCGCCCAATACACTCGAGAAAAACAGAAAACCCACCTGCTCCTCATTCGATATCCCAGCGTGAAGGAGGCAACAGATGCCTATCAGAGTTTCCTGGGCGCATACCTTCCCGATGCCGGAGGGAAAGAACTTTTGAAAACGGAAGACCAGAAGTGGACCATGGCCCGGCAAAGGAGTGAAGTTGTTGTCGTTGTTTTTGGAGCTCCGACGGCAGCTGATGCCGAGGCGTTGGTCAAGGCAACAGAAGAAAAATTGCGTAGAGGACGGCATCAAGAGAATAAGGAATAGGACCTCATCTACAGGACATATGTTCCGCAGGTATTGGGAGCTGATGCAGCAAGGAGTTCAAGTCATATGGAAGAGAAAATTATCACCCGGAGGGATTTTCTTGGGGTAGCAGCAAGAACCGCAGTGGCCGCTACCCTGGGGGCAGGGATCATGGGAGAGGCCAAGGCGGAGCCAACTGCAAGAGTCGTCCTCATCAGGAATGCTGAGGTGGTAGGAAGCGATGGCAAAGTCCGAGGGGAAATTCTGCAATCCATGCTGGATGAAGCCGTCAGGAGTCTCTTGGAAACAAAGGACTCGCCGGAAGCCTGGCAGGCGCTCATCAAGAGTTCGGACATCGTCGGAATTAAGACTAACTCATGGAATCGGATGCCGACTCCCAAAGAACTGGAAGCAGCCATTAAGCGTCGTGTGCTGGATGTGGGAGTCGCAGAAAAGAATGTGGATATTGACGACCGGGGAGTGCTGCAGAACCAGGTCTTTCTCAAAGCTACCGCTCTCATCAATGTGCGGCCGTTGAGGACCCATCATTGGTCCGGTGTCGGGACCTGTCTGAAGAATTACATCATGTTTGTCCCCGATCCATCCTCTTACCATGATGAGGGTTGTTCACCCCTCGGCAAAATATGGACCTATCCCATCGTAAAGGGAAAGACCCGGTTAAATATTCTCTGTGCTCTCACCCCCCAGTTTTATGGAAGGGGAGCCAGCTTCTTTGACACAAGATACGTCTGGCCCTACAAGGGGCTTATCGTGGGAACCGATCCTGTAGCAGTCGATGCCATAGGCGCTCATCTGCTTGAGGCAAAGCGAATCGCTTTTTTCGGCGAAGACCGGGCTCTGGATGTCCCTCCCATACATATCGTGGCGGCTGACAAAACATATCACGTTGGGATCAGTGACCTGAACCGGATTCAGCTTATCAAACTGGGTTGGGCGGACGAATTGCTGATCTAGACCTCGGGGAGCAGGGCACCCTTCATGCAACCCAATGATATGATGAGTGAAATAAACCTATATTGAGGGCAATCAGATGACCGGGAGTGGTGAAGAGACAATTCGACTTGAATTCAATCCTGCCATCATGATCGATTTTCAGGGTGCCAAGATCACGTCGGACGCGGGGTCCCTCTTGCTGAGGGAGATAGATGAGCGTTTCGGCATTGTGGGGCCAACGGGGAAAGCGCAGCGACCGGATTCCGGGTGAAACACCCAAGAATTGTCAAAACCGCGGCATAATTCCGGTTGATAGGCCATTTGATGCCAAAGAGCGCTATAGAGAGCACAGAGATTCCTGGATTGGTCGTGAGAAAGGACGAAGGCAGCAAGAGGCCCGATCAATGATTGATAAGAAGCATTTAACAACGAAGAGTATTATGGGGTCAGTGACCGCCATCAACGTGCTCGGGAATCTGTTGGGAGTTGGGCTGACCTTTATCTATTATGTGGTACTCATGCCAAGACTGCGCTA
>Ga0172375_10006867_pt1 | contig 15794 bp, 16 predicted proteins | sample LakKiv1m_FD_114537 | JGI IMG/M metagenome (GOLD analysis project Ga0172375, IMG submission 114537) | Freshwater microbial communities from Kabuno Bay, South-Kivu, Congo - kab_092012_11.1m | ecosystem: Environmental > Aquatic > Freshwater > Lake | place: Democratic Republic of the Congo...
CCTGATCTGGAATCTGCACACATCCCCCTTCGTGTATCTTGCGCGCGGGGGGGATTTGTGCCCTCCGCCGCACAAACGGGCGATATTTCGCCTGTTCGACTGCTGTTGAATCCTCTACTTTTAAGTGGCGGAATAACCCGTTGGATTCTTCTAGCCACCGCGTGGAAAATGGGAGACAGGTAATGGACAGAGAACAGCGCATCACCATGTACCGCCAGATGGCGCTTATCCGTCATTTCGAAGAAGCGGCGGGCGAGCAATATGGGCGCGGCCACATCGGCGGCTTCCTCCACCTCTATATCGGGGAAGAAGCGTGCGCCGTAGGCGCGATCAACGCCATCCGGCACGAAGATTACGTGGTTACCCATTACCGCGATCACGGCCATGCACTGGTGAAAGGTTGCTCTCCCCGCGCGGTAATGGCCGAGCTGTTCGGCAAGGTCACCGGCGTCAGCCACGGCATGGGCGGCTCCATGCACCTCTTCTGTAAGGAAAATCGGCTGATGGGCGGTTATGCCATCGTCGGCGGCGGCATTCCCATCGGCATGGGAATCGCGTTGGGCATCCAGTTCCAGGAGCAGAACCTTGTTTGCCTGAATTTCTTCGGCGATGGAGCGGTGAACGAGGGCGAGTTCCACGAGTCGCTCAACATGGCTTCGTTGTGGAAGCTGCCGGTGGTCTTTTTCTGCGAAAACAACCTGTATGCCATGGGCACCGCCATGACGCGCACGGCGGCGGTGCCGGAAATATACAAGCGGGCGGAGATGTATGCCATGGCCTCGACGCAGGTGGACGGCATGGACGTGGAAGCCGTCTACCGCGCTACCGTGGAGGCGGTGGAGCGCGCCCGCCGCGGCGACGGGCCGACGCTGATCGAGGCCATCACATACCGCTTCAAAGGGCATTCGATGGCGGACGCGGTGGTGTATCGCACCCGCGCGGAAGAAAATGTCTGGCGCCCGCGCGATCCTATCGTCCTCATGCGCGAGCGGCTGATCGAAGAAGGCGCCGCCACTGAAGACGAGCTGGCGCAGATCGACAATGACGTAGAGCAGGTAGTGCTCGACGCGGTACACTTCGCCGAGGAAAGCCCGGAGCCGACGGTGGAGGATATGCATCGACTGGTTTACGCCGTCTGAACCTTGATTTTCTTGATTATTCAATTATCGAATCAAGGAAGCCTGAGATCAAGCAAATCAAGGATCAGACAAAAACGGAGAAACACCTTATGCCAATCATTTCATACCGAGAAGCCATTCGCCAGGGGCTGCGCGAGATGCTGCGCGACCCGAAGGTCTTCCTGATGGGCGAAGATATCGGCGCCTACGGGGGGGCGTTTGCCGTTACCAAGGGTTTCCTAGCCGAATACGGCGAGAAACGAATCAAAGACACCCCCATCGCGGAAGCGGCTATTGTTGCCGGCGGCATCGGCGCGGTGATGGCCGGCGCGCGGCCCGTAGTGGAGATGATGACCATCAACTTTACCCTGCTGGCCTTCGACGCCATCGTCAACCATGCCGCGAAGATCTACGCCATGTCCGGCGGACAGGTAAACATTCCGCTTATTATGCGCACCGTCACCGGCTCCGGCAACCAGCTTGGCGCGCAGCATTCGCAAAATATCGAGGGTCACTACGCCATGGTGCCCGGCCTGAAGGTGGTGGCGCCGGCGACGCCGGCCGATGCCAAAGGATTGCTTCTCGCCGCGTATGACGATAAAAATCCCGTCTTCATCGCCGAACATTTTGCCCTGTATAACACAAAAGGCGAAGTGCCGGAGGAGCCGGTGCGCGTGCCGCTGGGGGTGGCGGCGGTGCGCCGCGAGGGGAAAGATATCACCCTGCTGGCCTACTCGCGCATGGTGCAAACCTGCCTGAAGGCCGCTGATCTGCTGGCGGAACGCGGCATCACGGCGGAGGTAATCGACTTGCGCAGCCTTCGCCCGCTCGATTACGAGACTATGTGCGCTTCCATCGGCAAAACCCGCCGGGCGATCATGGTCGAGGAGACCGGCATCGGCACCAGCATCGGCGGCGACATCATCGCCACGCTGCAGGAGATGGTCTTTGACGACCTGGTTGCGCCAATTCGCTGGGTGGCCGGCGCGCCGACGCCCATGCCGTATAATAGAAACCTTGAGCGCGCCGCCATTCCCAACGCGGAAGCAATCGCCATCGCCGCCGGCGAAATGCTGGGCGGCGAGCAGCGGAAAGTAGCATAAATGAAGTGATTAGTGACTAGTGGTTAGTGGCTAGTGACCGGGTGAGTTTTCGGGAGTCAGATAAGGTAATCGGAAACAAGGCACCAGTCACTAGCCACTAGCTACTCGAAAGGACATATCATGCCGACCACAACCGACGTCATCATGCCCCAGTTGGGCTTCGATATGGAAGAGGGCACCATCCAGCGCTGGCTGAAGCAGGAAGGCGATCACGTGACCCGCGGCGAGGCTATAGCCGAGGTGGAGACGGAGAAGGCCACCCTGCAGGTGGAGTCCTACGCCACCGGCACGCTGAAAAATATCGTCCACGGCGAAGGCGACACCGTGCCGGTGGGCGAGAAGATCGCGGAAATCGAAGAAGACTGACGAATGGGGAATGGTGAATAGTGAATTGAGAATGGTGAATTGGCCATTAACATTCACCATTCACTATTCACCATTCCCAAAGGGGGGAGTATGTCGACACCTATGCGCAAGGCGATTGCACGCCATATGACGTACAGCAAGCAGAATATCCCGCACTATTACCTCACCGTGCGCCCCGACATCAGCGCCGCGCTGGACCGGCGGGAGGAGTGGAATCTCGACCACGCGAAGGAGGAATCCGTCTCCATCAACGATCTGGCGCTGAAGGCTACCGCGCTGGCGCTGGCGGAGCATCCGGAGTTCAACGGCTATTATCAGGAGGATGAATTCCGCCCGCAGCCACACGTCAACCTGGGCATGGCCGTCGCGCTGGAGGACGGCCTCATCGCGCCCGCCATTCTGCGCTGCGAGGAGCTGTCGTTGTTCGAGATTGCCAAACGCAGCCGCGACCTGGCCGAGCGCGCGCGGCAGCAGGTGCTGAAGGCGGAGGAATACACCGCCGCCACCTTTACGATCACCAACCTCGGGATGTTTAAGGTGGACAGCTTCGCCGCCATCATCGTGCCGCCGCAGGTGGGCATCCTGGCGGTAGGCGGCGTCGCCGCCGTGCCCACCATCATCGATGGAGAGCTGGTCACTGCCCATCAACTGGCGATCACCCTCTCCGGCGATCACCGCGCCACCGACGGGGCGGAGGGGGCGCGATTCATCAATGAGATCGTGGCCGGATTACAGGATCCAGAGCGACTTTTTGGAGAATGAATTACCGGGAGTTACGCTGCTCGTTGTTGTCCCTGGATATCCTCGTATAACGTATCGGGACAAAGATCGATGCCGCCAGGCCAGGCGACGGTTTGGGTTTCAGGATCCACGAATACTCGTCCGAACTCATTTGGATCTTGAAGACGCTGAAATACTCCCTGACCAATAATATCTGTAAGATCGATCTCGCCTTCAAGGCCATCGGCAAAGCGAATCCAGATTCGATAAGGTTGCATAACTTTGACTAAGACAATACGTACCATGTATCCCTCCTATCGTAATGGATCGATCTCAGTAATCGGCTCAGAAGCCTGTGCTTGTTGCCATGCTCTCGTCAAGTCGGTCTAATGAAGGCTGGCCCACTCCATCACCAATCCAAGAGCACGCGAAGGTATATGTCCAGCCATCAATGACAATGTTCCAATGGCAATGACAACTTCATTATCTCCGTATATGGCATGAAAATGCGGAGGATGATGCTCACGAAAATACATATAAATGGCTATTCCGTAAAAGAGTGAGATGCGAGGCACTATGAATCCTCCGCTCGAGTTTAAAGCGTGCCCTTAATAATCTCACTTATTATACTCCGATATTTGAGAATAGTGCCAGAAGTCGCCGGTGTGCTACAATATCAAGTCTTAAAGGAGTCAACCGTGTCTGAATCCGGAAAAGCTGTTCGCGTAACCCCGCGTTATCGCGCGGACGATCCCCGCTTGGCGGAGAACACCCACGTTCCCCGTCCCGACTGGATCCGCGTGCCCGCGCCTACCGGAGATAATTACCTCGACTTGAAGAAGCTGGTCGAAGAGAAGCGCCTGCATACGGTATGCCAGAGCGCGCGCTGTCCGAATATCGGCGAGTGCTGGCAGTCGCGCACCGCCACCTTCCTCATCCTGGGCAATACCTGCACGCGGCGCTGCGCCTTCTGCGCGGTGGACAGCGGAAAGCCCACCGAATACGACCTGGACGAGCCACGGCGCGTCGGCGAGGCGGTGGCGGCGCTGCAGCTCAAATACGCGGTGGTCACCTCGGTAACCCGTGATGATCTGGACGACGGCGGCGCGTATATCTTCGCGGAAACCATCCGCAAAATTCGCGCGACCACGCCCGGCTGCCGGGTCGAGGTGCTAATTCCCGATTTTAAGGGAGACGCCGGCGCGTTGAAGACGGTGGTGGACGCGCAACCGGACGTTCTCAACCACAATATTGAGACGGTGGAGCGCCTGTATTCCCTGGTGCGCCCGCAGGCGAATTACCGCCACTCGCTGGAGCTGCTGGCCCGCGCGAAGGAGATCGACCAGGCGACGGCCACCAAGTCCGGTATCATGCTCGGTCTGGGCGAGACGGACGAAGAAGTCCTTGCCGCCCTGCGCGACCTGCGCGCCGCCGGGTGCGAGATCGTCACCATCGGCCAGTACCTGCGCCCCTCCGCCGGCCACCTGCCCATCCAAAAGTATTACGCCCCCGAGGAATTCAGGCATTTCGCCGACGCCGGCAAGGCAATGGGCTTCCGCCACGTTGAGTCCGCCCCCCTGGTGCGCTCCTCTTACCACGCACGTGAGCAATCGGAAGCATGAGTGCTTAATTATAAATAATTAAGCATACCTTAAATCCTCCAAAAACCGGGGATTTCTGGGGATTTGGCCCGCCTTAGCCGGTCCCCATATCTCTTACCCCTTCAAAAACGCCGCTTCCACCTTGGCAAGGGCGTCGATGATGTCCTGGATCTCGCGTTCGCCGTAATTCTCATGGATAGAGATATTCAAGTTGCAGTCGGTGACGGCGGCGGCCAACGGCAGCGTTTCCGGGAACGCGCGATCGTCTTCCGCCAGCTTCCACGGGCACCAGCTCTCCTTGCGTTTTCGAAACCAGGTTGATTCACAATGGATATGGCGGTAAGGCGTGCCGGCGGGGATGCCCTCCGCGGAGAGGGCGGCGCAGAATTCGGACGTGCTCACCGTCAACTTACCCGGCTGCACGGCGATGCGCAGGAACCAGTAGCTGGAGCGCGCCTGGGGATGCTGCCAACCCACCGCCGTCGCCCGCAGGCCGGCGATGCCCTGCTTTACCCCCTCGCCCACCTTCCGCCGCTGCTCGACAACCCACGGCAGCTTGCGCAGTTGCACGCGGCCCACGGCGGCGGACAGGTCATTCAGGTTCAAGTTCAGCCCGGCCATCACGTTGGAGGTCGCTCCCTCCAGATTGAAGGGCTTGCCGCGGTCGGCGAAACGCTTGCCGATCCAGTGCAGCTCCTCATCCTTCGTATACACCACCCCGCCCTGCGCGGCGGTGGCGAAGTGTTTGCCGGACATCGTACTGAAGGCGGCGACATCGCCGAAGGAGCCGACCTTCTGCCCGCGGAAAGTGGCGCCGTGCGATTGCGCGCAGTCTTCGATCACGCGCAGATTGTGCCGCTTCGCGACGGCCATGATGCCGTCCATGTCCGCCGGCTCGCCCATGAGGTGCGCGACGATGACCGCCCGCGTGCGCTCGGTGACCACCTCTTCGAGCTGCTCGGCGCCCATGTTGTAGGAGTGCCCGTCGCCGTCGCAAAAGATGGGGATGCAGTTCAGCATCACCACCGGCATCACCCCGCCCGGATCGGTGATGGGCGGCACCACCACCTCGCTGCCGGCCGGCAGTTGCAGCATGCCCAGCGCCGCGAACACCGCGCTGGTGCCGGAGTTCACCCCATCGGCGAAGCCGCCGCCCATGAAGGCAGCGAAGTCCCGCTCGAAGGCCTGCTCATGCGCCCCGTTGTAGCCGAAGGCTTCGCCGCTATGTATCGCTTCATCGAACAGCGCCAGCGCCGCCGCCCGCTCCTCCGCGCCGAACAGATGTCTAGGCGGCATAGGCTTTGCACGGACGGGCGTGCCGCCGTTGATGGCCAATTGTGATAACGTGGTTGTCATGACCGTCCTCTTTTAGGATGGATAAGATGCCAAAGAAGAAGTATTATCCTTTTCATCCTTCTTATCCTGTTTATCCCGTGAATTATTCGTATTTCCCCAGCCTTCTTGCCTCCGCGAAGTAGTATTCCACCGCCTCGGGCCGGGCGTTGGGCGGCATGATGGGGGTGCCGGCGATGAAGGCGCCGTGGCGGCCCGCGCCTTCGATCTGCCGCTGCAGCTCGCCGGTCAAACCGTCTCTGTCGAAGGTGCAGTAATCGTTCTCGAAGCCGAAGCCGCACAGGCAGAATTTATCGCCCACCCGCCGGCGGATCTCCACCGGATCGATGTCGTAGCCTTTCCGCCCTTGTTCCAGCACCAGCGCGTCCATGGGCAGCTCCATCACCCTGTCAAGCACCGGCATCAAATCGCCGAGATACCAGTTCAGCACGAAGAGGCCGAGTCGTCTCGCCTCCGCGCAGATTTCATACTCATACGGAAAGATCATCTCCGCGTAATCGCGCGGAGAGATGGTGTCGGCGCCGGTATAGTAGCTGGTGAACCAGGTGGACTCCGCGCCAACCTCCCTGCCGGGGGCCAGCAGCGCGCATTCGACCTCGGTATAGCGCCGCAGCAGCTTGTGGTAGAGCGCCGGCTCGCTCTTCATGGTGGTCAGCCCTTCCACGAAGCCTCCGCAGGCGTTGAGGGAAAAGACCATGGGCGTGCCGGTCTGGAAGCTGAAGTGACGGTCCGGGTATTTTGCCGCCAGGTGCCGCAGCGGCTCGAATCGGCCGCTCGCCGCGACCTGTTCGGACGATGGCGCCGGGCCGGCGATGCGGTCGACATCTGCTTCCGATTGAATTTGCGAATCGCGGAACAACTCCTCACCCTGCTTTGGCAGTGGGGCGCCACCCGCGGTACACAGGCTGCCGTCCGGCAGCAAGCCCCACGCCTTGCCGGTGCGGTCGTCGGTAACATGCCAGAAGTCATCGAACTTCTCCACCCGCAGGTGGCGGACGCTCACGTCATTCACGCCGGCGTGGACGAAGATGCCGTCGATGTCGCGATGGAGGAGGAAGCTTTCTTCCAGGATGCGGGTACGCTCGGCGGAGGTGGAGAGGGACCATTCCCGCACGTCATGCCCCGTGCTGCGCAGCACATAGCCGATGTCGTAAATCGGCAGGATGGGTACGCGGTCCGGCTTGCCGCCCCGTAAGGCGGCGGCGATGCGCTCTTTGCCTGTCATGCGCTGGAATCTCCCGGATTGAGGTGCGGGTTCTTTGTAGCATATGGGGATGGGAGGTGTCAATCAGCGTGTCAGTCTTCCATCCAATATACAATCTCATTGCGTTTTTCGCTGATCGCCACACCGGAATAGGTCGGTTCAGCCGTATGAGCCGGGTCGCGATAGAGTACCAGTATCTGGAAATCCGGCGAGAAGCTGCCTAAACCCGTGTCCTGGGGGCTCTGATTACGATCTCCAGTGAAAAAAGTTGGTTTCATGACGTAAGGATCATCGCCGGATATTGTCTTGATGGCTTTCGGAGTAAATCGCGTGGTAAGATCGGCTATCTGCTCCGGCGTCGTCGTATAACGAAGCTGCAGTATGGTGGCTGCCTGCAGCGGACCGGGATTATAATACAAATGTATATTACGGGCATCAGCAGGGATGGTCCGTGGGAAATGATCGGTAAGGGGAGTGCTTCTCGCTTTGCTAATAATTTTTTTGTATTGTTGGGGATTGGTGGTCGGAATGAGTGAACGTACCGCGAGAAAAGGCAGGCCGATGAATCCTACGAGCACCGCAATGGAGACAGCGCCGACCACGATCAAGGGATTTGACCGGCGTGCAATCCCAATAACCAGCAGTATTATAGCGCCGAGTATCAAGCCCCAGAATATGAATGGCAACATGATGTGTTCCTCTGGTCTCGATTATCGGTGATAACTGCTTCTCGGGCAATATTTCAGGTGCTGATGATCAAGCACTCAAGTGATGGATATGGGTGTCCTGCGGTCAGGACGAAGTTCTGTCAATGAGTAACAGGTGAAGTTTTTCCTCACTTCATTTCAGTCCATCTTTTCGCTTCAATAAATTGTCCAATATGTCCTATGTTGTCCGTGATAACAATGCCATCGACTTCAGTTGCCTGCGCTGCGAGGATAACATCAGCATCAAGCTCTTTCGGATCGGCAGTTGGATGCCCTCGTTTCTTTGATTGAGCCCAAAAATGTGCTGCTTGCTTCATAATTGCTGTATTTATCGGTAAATAAGTGGTAATTCGCTTTAATTGATCGAGTCGCTCCAATCGGACATGCAAATCCTTATGCAGATAACCGCGTCTTACTTCATAATCACTGATCTCAGGCAAGCATATCTCGGTTCCTTCCTGGAGTTCTCGCTGAAACCATGAGCGTATTGCGATATTGTCTTTCGGAAAAATAATCATCGCTAGAGGACCAGTATCTAGTACCAATCGCTTATTCATGGAATCTTCTCCGTGCTGACAATCGATTATCCTCGATCTCCTGTTTTATCATTTGCCACTCTTGGGCATGATTATCCGGTTCATCAGCAATCCACTCCTCCAGTAAACGGAGAACAGCTTGATTTTTCTCCATCTGGTCAGGCTTCACATTATTCTGATCCTTCGGTCGTTTCGCATACATGTAACACACCCCCTTACCGCGCATCCGGAATCTATTATAACAAGTGCCTTGCTTAACGTATAGTTGAGCATCATGATCTTCACCTGAACAGGCGGGGGGCTTATCTCCCTTTACTCTGAAAAAGCCTCATAGCGAAGATAACTCCGTGAGGCTTTTTCAGATCTGAGCAAGAGTAAGACTATCGCTTCTCCAGCTTCACACCCCGGTAATAGTAAGTGAGTATCTTTTCGTAGCTCCAACCCTCATCCGCCAGTCCGACGGCGCCAACCTGGCACATACCGAGACCATGGCCCCAGCCGGCGCCCCAGAAGGCGAAGACAACGGGGACACCGTTGTCATCGCAATAGATATCTACTGTGAAGGCGGAGGAGCGCAGGCCGCCGAAGGCTTTGCGGATGGGCAGCTCTTTGGTAATGGTTACACTGCGGTCGACGCCTTCCAGGCGCAGTTCGGTAATGCGTCCCGATTGCCCGCGGTGCAGCGGCACGATATTTTGCAGCGTGCCGACCTGGTAATCCGCCGGCAGGCCGGCCTCGATCTCCCTGCGGGTCATCAGCTTCACCCAACGGAAGGCCTCGGGGCGGGCGTGTTTCGGCTGCAGGCAGTTGAACGCCCGCGCGAGTTTGAAGTAGTTCGCCCAGCCCGCCTCATCTTGCGGGCGCGTGGCGAAGGCCGGGTCGATATCGCCCTGGTGATCCGGGACGCCGACAAGGTAGGGCACCGCGCGGCCCCACGCCTCCTCGGCGGATTCGGTGTAGCCGCCGCAGGTGGAGGAGTAAACGGCGTCGATGATCTTGCCGTCATAGGTCAGCACCATGCCCGCGGTCTCGTCCACCGCTTTTGTGGTGCGCGGGTCCTCGCTGAAGTAGCCGCCGTAAACCTGGTTGGCCGCCGTGTCGTCCATGTCGAAGCCCTGCGCGGCCAGCTTGCCGATATTCTTCACCGCGTAGGTGCGCGCCGCCACCGCCTGTGCCTTCAGTGCCTCCAGCGGGTAGTTCGGGCTCATCTCGGAGGAGACCACGCCATACAGGTAAGGCTCGATATCCACCTGGTTCACCACCGTCAAGCCTTCGGGGCCCACCAGGATTTCCATGTGGCCCCGATAGGGGCGGTCGGCCTTGCCGTCATAATGCCGGGTGGGTCCGAGCAGGCGGATGAGAGCGAGCTCGCGCGCGCCCTCCGTGGGAGCGGGAGAGATTTTAACCGAAGCCGTGAAGGCCAGCACCGGCGCGCCGTCCGGACTCTGCAGCGTGCCGCCGCCCTCGCCCGCGCGGAAGATCAGCGCCTGCTCGGCGGGCAGGGTCATCGGCTCCGACCCCTGCGTTTCCACGCGCAGGGGAACGTTTGCCCGCAGGCGCACCTCCGCCTGCTTCGTTTGCAGGCCGATGCGCAGCGCGCCCGTCTGCGCCTGCCCCTGGGACCCGCGCAGCCCGAACAACCCGAGCAGCAGGAATCCCAGCACCAGCCGCGGCCACCTGAATGGAAATGGATGTCTCGTCATGAGCGGTCTTCCTCTCCAGCATGTTGCGGGATGGGTGGATATCTCAGGGGTGCCCAGGGAAGGGGGAGATCAAACATTGGAAAAATTGGAAATAACGGGCTACGGAGCGATACCAATGAGAACTAATGGTACGGCTGGTACTCCACGTCCCTGTCGAAGTAGATCATATAGACCGCCTTCATAATACGGAACACCCGACGACATCTGAATCTGGAGCTCTTTCATTGGTAGAATTTCAACACCTACATCAATCATATCACCAACGAAGAAAGCCATATGTTTAACGAAAAGATCGTAAGCAATAAAAGTGTATTTTCCAAATTGAACTTCAATAGCAATTCGATCTTTAACAAAATCAGTTTGGTTATACGAATAAATCGGCACTTCTCCTGCATCAATTATTTCTTTTCGTTGCTCATCAGAGGGAAGGCCGATGGTTTTACGGATCAATCGATGATCACCGGTAACCCAGTAAGAGGTTCGTGATCCTTTCCAGCCTAATTTATATAATTTAGTGTGATAACATATATTCAAATCAACCGGACTATAGAATAACCTACCTTTAGTTCGTTTTTCTTCAGAAACTTTTGTTTTACATGCTTCAGCATCGACTTCCGAAATAACCGATTCTATCTCCTCCCATAACTTCTTTTTATGTACTAGTATATGTTCATGTCCGTTCATATGAGAATATATTTTTACGATTCGCATGAGTCTACCTCCGCTGTCGTCCAATATTTTCTTTGGGTTTCAAGTAACAATAACTGGTCTGGTTCAATATTCAATTGCACATATTGCGGTGGAACGTTTGCAGTGGGTACATCAGGATCATACACCGTACGCTCCATAGGGCGAATCCGTAGTTCTCCTGTCTCCGCAAGGGTGATTCTCTCGCGTGCAATCCGCACATATTCCGGCATGATTTCTGCGCCAATTGCCTTACGCTGATGCATCAATGCAGCAATGAGCGTTGACCCAACCCCAGCGAATGGATCGAAGACCCAATCTCCTTCATTCGTTAATGAAAGCACGAGTCGTTCGATCAGTTCGACTGGGAATTGGCATGGATGAATAGTCTTTTCAACATGATTGGCTTTGACATTCGGAATATCCCAAATATCCGTCGGATTCTTACCAAGGGGATTACAACTCAATTCTCCTCTTTTCGGTCCCTTGAAATACTTTTTGTTCTGATACTTCTGCGGAATTCGAACAGCATCGAGGTTAAAGGTATAGCGGTCATTCTTTGTGAACCAGAGTATCACTTCATATCGTCCGGAGAATCTTTTTGAAGCATGGAGGCCATGGCCGAATTGCCAGATAATGCGATTGCGCAAATGTAATTGATGAGATAGGAAAATCGGATATAGTGCGATATCAAGCGGTATGATTTCACCGTTGTCAACATAATTGCCGACTTGCCAGCATATACTCCCTTCCGGGTGCAATGCACGGATACATTCGGATATCACCTGTTTTTGTTGATTCAAATAATCTTGAAGGTGCAAACGGTTTTCATATTCCTTGCCAAGGTTATACGGTGGTGAAGTGACGATCAGCTTCGCGAACATATCAGGGATTTGTTTGAGTAGATTCAAACAGTCTCCCTGATAGAGCACGGCATCAGCGGTTATATCGAATATCGGAGATACATGTAGTCGCTTCATAAATCCTCTGTCCGTTGCTCACCTGACAACCATAAATTTTTTTCGGACATAGCAATATCGAACTGTTCTTTGGTTTCTTCAGGCATCGCCTCTAGTGGATCGACTAGAATCATACCACCGGTATCGCCCTCATTAATATTATCCCAATCGACGAGACAGCTATCAATCGTAGGGTCACTAGCAAAGACAGCACCCAAATTACCACCGTTGATTACAATGACGACTTGCATTGATCACCTCCCGTCACCAACCGGCAGACCAACCATCCCCAATATACACAAACCTTTTCCATTCCGCAAGGCAAACAACAAAATTATCAAACTTTCAAGCAAGAACATGAGCACGAGCAGGCTGCTACATGAAGAGTGCGACCTGTCAGAGACAGCGTTCGCATCCGGTGTCACGTCACCAGTATCGTCATGGTGCATGCGTCCGTCTACGCTCTCGGACGGGGGTGCGTGTGCGTGAACTGTGAAGTATCACTCTGCTGCATCAACAACCGATTGCCGTGTTTCAAATTTACGTAATCAACGGCAACTGTTCTGGTGGTGGTATTGCGGGAACTTCCATAACTATCTCTGCAATTTGAACTTTATTAATAAATTTAATATCCCAGGTAAGCAACTTGTCGCATTGCGCCTTTATGGCCGATGCAAGATGAATTGCATCATTCGGAGTCAACCCCAATCTCTTTGACAGCTTATGAGCTTCCTCCGCAACACGGCGATCTATATCAATAACTTTAATATATTCATGTTCAAAATATTCTAATATTCGATCACTCTGGTCATTAGTCAATGTGCTTATGATGTTCCCTTTTTGTTTATACACCTCTGCTATAGTAAGTGCTGAGGTATAGACAGTATAATCGCCATTTTCAGCATAACTCAGCACTTCTTTACTGATACGCCCCCTTTCAATCCCTTCGGTTACTTCGTTGGCGATCAATGCAATAAAAACGGATGATTCTATATATGGTTTATTGTATATTTTAGCCAAGTCTCAATCTCCTCAAATATTCGACAGAATCAAAACCACCGGTAAAATCAAGATCAATCCCATGGATATCCTTAATGGTTGGTAATTCGTATTCTTCCTTGAGCATGCGTATATCTATGATATCTTCAACGCGAAGAGGCTCACCTTTCGCATTATAAGATATCGTCCCATAAACATTAACACGCTTTCCAAGAATATCTTTTATATGTTGCAGTTGATTCTGTTCAAATTGACATGCAATAGCACGTTGGGTTCTTGCATGGTATACGACGAATTTAGTTGTTTTATGGATGGAAAGAGTTTCAATTCTTCCCTCGACAGATCCCAAAGAGGAATATTTTGTTGGAAGTAATTCGTCAATATGAACTGCTGCTTTCGGTGAAAGGGTTACAGGGGATGGAGTAAATGGAGACGATATTTGGATCCCCGTTGCACCATTCTTTCCAATCAGTCCTACCAATTTTTTCGATAACTTTAAACTATGTTCGGGAAAGTATGGAGGTGTTACACCTTCGTCTTCTAATTGTTTCATGCCTGTAACACAAAGCGTTACTACTTTAGGGCCTGCATTTTTATTTTCGATTTTGCTTTGCGATTCAACAGCAACAGCAAGACTAGATAGTTGTAGATCAATGACTACCCAATCAAGACTCCCGTTAGCTTCACCGGATACAGCGACATCAAGATCTTGGAGTATTCCCAATTGGCATTGTAACCCGGTAATGAGACTATGCAGGGAAATTTTCCCTTTTTCGCCTTCAATCTTCAATTTGATGCTGGCCATGATAAACACTCCATCCAAACCCGTATATTTTATGACTTACACTTCTTAATAGGTATCAGGAGCCTAACCTTTAATATATACGAACCTTTTCCATTCCGCAAGGCAAACAAACAAAAATTTTGATATTTTTTCAAGCACGAGCGCGAAATAGTTTCGGCTTAATGTGATGGCGGCTCCATCTCCGACGGCGGCACGTTCAGGTAGTGCAGCGCCTGGCGTCCTACCTCGGCGAAGACGGGGGCGGCGACCACGCCGCCGTAGTGGGAGGTCTGCGGCTCGTCGATCATGGCGATGATGGTCAGCCGCGGCTTCTCGACGGGCATGAAGCCGATGAAGGAGCCGATGGCCTTGCCGCCGCGGTAGCCGCCCGGACCCGGCTTTTGCGCGGTGCCGGTCTTGCCGGCGACGCGGTAGCCGGAGATCTTCGCGGTCTCGCCGGTGCCTTCCGTCACCACGCGCTCGAAGTAGCCGCGCATCAGCTCCGCCGTCTCCTCCGAGCAAACCCGCCGGGAAGTTATCTTCACGGTTTCGCGCTTGCCATCGGGACCAAGGCGCGATTTGATCAGGTGGGGCTGCACGTAATTCCCGCCGTTCGCCACCACCGAATAGGCGGCGGCCATCTGCAGCGGGGTGACGGCCATACTCTGGCCGAAGCCCATATTGGCCAGAGTGACGCGGGCCGTCAGGGCATTTTTGCGGTTCAGCGAACCGGGCGATTCATTGCGCAGCTCGATGCCGGTGGGCCTGCCGAAACCCAGGCGGTCGCACCAGTCGAGGAACTTTTCCGGACCGAGATTCATAGCCAGCGTGGCAGCCCCGATGTTGCACGACTGCTCCAGCAGCCGGCCCGGATCGACCTTGCCGTGATAACTATGCGCTTCGCGTATTGGTTTATTTCCTACTCTCAGCGGGCCCGCGCAGTTGACCACCATTTGTCCATCATGGGCAATTCCCTCTTCCAGCGCGGCCATCACCGCTACTATTTTGAAAATAGAGCCCGGTTCGTAGAAGTGGCTGACCACGGGATTGACCAGCGGCACCGTGCTTTTACCGGGATCATTGGCATCCCAGGCGGGCACGGAGGCCAGCGCCAGGATTTCGCCGGTGTTGGGGTCCATTACCACGCACTGCCCGCCGGCGGCGCGCGAAGCCGTCACGGCCTTTTCCAGCGATTCTTCCGCCGCCATCTGTATGTTGCGGTCGAGGGTCAGGAAGATGTCGGTTCCGTCCACCGGGTCGGTCTTGCTGCCGCGTTCGGGAATGGCATTGCGGCGGGCATCGATCTCCTTGGATTCGAAGCCGTCCACGCCGGCCAGCAGCTTCTCCCGCGTCTGCTCCAATCCGAAGACGCCACGCATGCGCAGGCCATCGATCTTCACGAAACCGAGCACCGGCGCGGCCAGCTTGCCATACGGATATTCCCGGCGTCGCTCGTGCTGGGTGGCGACGCCGGGCAGTCCGTAGACCACGCCGGGTATAGGCACGGCATTCAGCCGGCGAATTATCTCCAGCGACGGGCCGCCTTTGTAGAGCTTCTCGCCGAGTGGCCCCGGCGCGGCATCGGGCCGCAGGCGGCGCCGTATCTCCGCTCGCGAGATCACCTCCGGTTTCCCTTTATCGTTAAGCATATCATGCAGGCGCTCGACCGCTTCCGCCATCGCTTTTCCCGGATTGTCCGCCGCCTCAGGCACCGTAAGTATAAGGCCGGGTTTCGCCACGTAGAAGGCGCCGCGCAGGCGCTGAACCTTGCCCAACATTTCCTCGGTTAGCGGGCGCTTCAGCCAGGTGAAGCGCGGTCGGAATTCGAGCTGGCCGCGGATGGCCCGCGCCTTCATGCCCAGGATAGGCGCCAGCGTATTGGCGACCTTATCCGCGCGATATCCGGGCTCGCGATTGAGGAAGGGACGGGGATCTACCTCCAGCGACTCGTTGA